>MDTA01023142.1_pt1 | contig 10100 bp, 10 predicted proteins | sample 811151 | NCBI WGS metagenome assembly MDTA01 (sample SAMN05326648, study PRJNA326480) | marine metagenome | isolation source: seawater | place: Indian Ocean: South | collected 2010 | reverse complement strand
CTGACCAGCTACCCACATAGTGGTACCCATGTGTGCGGTTTCACTGACTACGTAAGGCGCGTATCCAGTCCATCCAGTATCAGCTCCTGAGCCAGAAAATACTCCGGTAAATATCAGAAGTGCCCCGACTGGTTGAAGCCAGAACGACATTGCATTCAGCCTTGGAAGTGCCAGGTCGGGAGCACCAATCTGAAGCGGTACCATCCAGTTGGCGAATCCATTAATCAGTGGCATTGCAGCTAAGAATATCATAGTTGTACCATGAAGTGTGAAGAACTGGTTGTACTGATCTTGTGTTAGGAAGTCATTGCCTGGCACGGCCAGCTGTATTCTGATCATCATAGCCATGATTCCCCCCACTCCTAAGAAGAAAAGACCAGCAACAAAGTAGAGAGTGCCTACTTTCTTGTGATCGGTTGTAGTGAGCCAATCTGCTATCCATGGCGCGAAGAAGTCCCATGTGAAGGACTCTGGATTTGTTCTGTAGAAAACGTATGCTAGTGTGAAGGCTAGGAGAATAGCAGAAACAACGATCAAGGTAGTCAGTACAACGAATGGATCTGCCTCTTCGAGAACCAACACCGGTGGAGATACCTTAGCTGTGAGTTTGTTCCACATATCTCCAGAGCTACCACCATTGGCGCCATCTGCATTTCCATTAACGGAGTTAGTGTGGAGGATGAATTCCACATTCCTGTCAGAGGATGGTGACGTCCATGTCAGAGTCCAAGATGTCTGATCGTTACCAGCTTCAGTATGGCTCACCTCATTTGGATTGTATGACTGTACAGTAGCATCTGAGGGGGAGAGCTCTCCGTCACTAACCCAGAGATTGAAGCCTCCTTGATTGGAGTTGGTCGGACTGGCTGGTCCCCCGACGAAAGATACTACGATTTCATATGATTCAGAGTAGTTGTACTGATCTGGGAGTCCAGTAATTGAAGGAACAACCTCAGAGCTAGTAGTTACCCCATGACAGTTACACCCTGAGTCCTTAACGCCCTGAATACCTGATGGGTATGATACGACTGCAGGCGAGACTATCATCGCCATAGCGATAGCCGATAGGACTAGTAGAGTTCTCATCGACTTCCTATTCATTCAGTCATCTCCTATTGATGGACTACCAGTTTTCCTGCCATAACAGAGTGAGCATCTCCACAGTATTCAGTACAGAGAATTATCTGATCGTCTACGATGTCGCTTATCGGTAACCAGAGTGTTGTAGGCCAGTTGTATTCAGACGGTCCAATCTGAGCTCCATACAATGTATCTTCTTTTACACCCATTCCAAGGAACCACGGAGCGTGTGTAACATCCTCTGATCTCATATTAGCCAGATATGTCTCACCCGTCTTCAGTGAAAGTAGGGGAACGGTGCCGTAAACTTCGATATTATCGCTTCCTGTGTCACATATCTCAGTTGAAAGGTCGAGGCAGTCGAACGCCCAAACCCATTGCTTAGCAGTAATCTCGATTACATGGTAGCACTCAGATGTAACTACGCCATAATCATCGAGTTGGTTATTGGAGGATTGTCCTTCCTCGCACTCTTCACCATGGTACCCATCCTCGCCTGTCTCGGACCATACCGCATCTAGAGGAACCCATGAAACATAGGTTAGCCACACTATGAGAATGAAAGGTGCGATAGTCCATGCTACCTCGAGCCTCATATCGTCATTATGTTTGGGAAAAACACCTACGGCAATTTCATCTGGATTCTTGTAGTCATCAGCCTCTTCGGAGCGGTACCAAAAGGAGTGATGATACAGCCAAGTGAATGTAAATATGGATACAAATAATGATATTACAATATAGTAGTCCCATAGGCCCTGAAAAAGAGTGCTCTGGATGGTCAAGACACTACCCGTATCGACGGGTATGAATTCCCCTCATAAGGGATACGGATGACACGCCTGAATATTTATTCCAATTGAATGGGATAACTACAAAGAAAAAACGCTCGTATCAGGTTATGATGACCCATAATGGCTCTGGTGGTAATGAAAAGAGTCTGGGGCCTCATGACAGAGTTTCTAGATTCCAAAAGGTCTCAAAAGCTATCCAAGTTTCAATTCTTAGAAATGCTCCAATCGAAATGGGCGGATGCAATTGCCCTGTTGTAGTTGAAGGAATTAATGATGTACGGACTCTGAGAGAGTTAGGATTCATCGGATTAATTGAGAAAGTTAACAGAGGGTGGCCAATTTCCAAGTTAGTGGCGTATCTGCATAGTACGTATGGAGTAAGAAACTTAGAGGATGGCGGAGGGTCACTAATCCTTCTGATGGACTGGGATAGGACTGGTGGAAGGCTTCAGAAATCAATTAGGGAACGTATGGAGTCCTTGGATGCCAAAATAGATGAGGAGCTCAGAATAGAATTGATGAGAACCATGAAGCCCGAGGGCAGGACTGTCGAATCACTGCGTCCTCATGTCAGATCCATACTATCTCAGATGATTGATTTTTAGGCCTATTCTGGAGCAACAGTTACTGTCTCTTTAACAGTGTTGAGAACTAATTGTGTGAGTGACCTCTCAATACCATCAACAGACATGACATTCTTGATGAGATCATCCAAATCCTCCCTATCCTTGGCTCTAGCAATAACCATGGAGTCATAATCCCCGGTTACATCGTACACCCCACATACCCTGTAGTCTCTGGAAATTTTCTCTTGTATCTCGATTAGCCTCCCTTTCTCTATTCTCAGACCTATTACTACGTTCAAGCTCCAGCCGACCTTCTCTGGATCCAGTCTAACAGAATATCCGGTAATTATCCCACTTCTCTCCATTCTGTTTACCCTATTGCTTACGGTTCCCAAAGCTACGCCAACTTCCTCTGATATCTTCCTGAGGGACGCTCTGCCATCTTTCTGTAGGACATGGATAATTTTTCGGTCTGTGTCGTCTATCATGTAATTACCGCTAAAACGAATTGACAATGGCAGGCTAATGAACATATGCGATAAAAAAAATAGGAATATTGGTCGCTTGTTCAGGATTTTTCTTCACTGAAGATTTCTAAATTTCTCTGTTTTTTCTTGATTAATATCTCTTTTTCATTCATCATTATTGTTACCTTCCCACCTACCCACACAGGTACTGCCTCTGTTTCGGACACTAGGATATGCCCCCCTCTGATACTCTCTGAAATACCGGCTTCCTCCAATTCCAATGTTTGGGAGTTTAGTATAGAATCAATCGTATCCTCAGTAACATCTGTGAATCCCTCGCTAATTAATGATGAGAGTTCAAGAGCTGCTTTTCCAGAAATCCTTTCCGGATTCCCCCTTCTTACTCTAGCGATTTCTCGGCCGAGGTGGAGTACATTGAGTGGTCTCCATCTTTCTCCAGGGATGGTAGTCCTCCCATTTCTTATCCTCCTTTCGGAGGACCATATCTCCTCGGCTTGGGAGTTTGCCCAAAGAATCTTTTTTCCCCTCATCCAAAGGTTATCGGGCATGTTCCCCCATCTATCATTGAGGCTGTTCATAATTTCCTGACTGATGGGTTGGGGCGAACTCTGGATATCGGGTTTGACTTCGTCAGGAGATTTGTAAAATTCAGGTTTTTGAGTCATCATTGGAATATTACCAGACTTTTGTATTACTGAGATGAAGAAGCCCCCGCCTCCTATATCGTCATGCCAAATTCTCATACACTTCTTCAAGGATTCAGAAATCTCCTCTTCCGCTGGTGAGGTCATGGACTTCTCTAAATCCAAGCTATCTGAAGGCATAGCATCATCACCAATATCCGACCATGAGGAGAATCCATCTCTTCCTGATAGGTCGGGAAGTATTTCTGATACCGGTAGGAGCTCTATACCCTTTTCAGTTCTGATTATCTCAGCCACTACCGCCTCATTCTCAATAGGATCCAAGGAACAGGTGGAGTAGACAATAACTCCACCTGGCTTGACAAGACTGACTGCCTTCCTCAGTAGGTCGATCTGTAAACCATGCAATGACCTCCCTCCCTGAGGGCTCCACTTTCCCCAAACCTCAGGGTTCTTCCTTGTTGTCGCGGAGCCCGTACAAGGAACATCAACCAGTATCTTGTCAAATCCTTCCATTGGGACCTTGGGAATATGTCTTCCATCGTGGTTGATTACTATGGTGGACCTAGATGCATGTCTCTGAACGTTTGACACTAGTGTATTGGCTCTGGAATTAGAAATCTCATTGGCGAAAACGATACCACTGTCACCGAGACATTCTGCAATCTGAGTTGTCTTGGAGCCAGGAGAGGCGCACATATCCAGAACTACCTCACCAGGAGCAATGTCCATTGCCAGAACAGGAATCATTGAGACCATTTCTTGTCGCGTGATTCTGCCAGTCTCGTGTAAAGACTTGAGGAGCTCCCGAACCTCTCCTTCAGCGGAGCCTCTGGTGAATGGCATCTCCCACGCACTCCCAGGACCTTTGAACCATTCAATTCTGACAGCGCCCACATCTTTCAGCCATTGCTCGACCCATTCACTATCATGTCTCAGAGGATTGACTCTAACTGTCTCAGGAAGTCTGTCGAATGCGCTCTCCAGCCATTCTCCCTGATCTACTCTCCAACTGGCTACAGCCTTGAGTAGAAGGCTAGATGACGCAAGCTCCGACCAGGGCTTCTGAGAGTCCTCCATATGCATGCGACAGGGCGTTATCGAATCAATGGCTCGTATCTATTGGCAAATCATTCTGATCTTCTGAAACGTTTGTTGAGAGGTATGAATTCCGTAAACGGTTAAACATCAGATGAGGAGCTCGCGAATTGCGGCATTGCCGCAGATGGGATGCTATGAGGACACTTAGGAGAAGAATTTCTAGAAATGCTGGCGAACGAATGAGTTTAGATCAGAGCAAATCAACCAGAAAGCTGGTTGAGCTGGTCGAGAGGGCTCAGTCAAATGGCTTGGATCAGGGGCCTTTGACCCCTGTCGAAGCGTTAGTAACCATTGAGGGGGAAGATTGGGTTTGGCAAATCGTAGATCATGAGGTACTAGAGATGCTTAGTCACAGGTTAGTTTTCCAGAGTGATGTCGGATCGAGAAGAGAAATTCTGATGACTGCTGGCTTAGAGACCGCAGTTAATGCGGCTTCAAAGATTGTTGAGCTTGATGGTGGATGTGTTCTCATTGAGACGTTGGAGCCTTGATTGAGGCCTTAGCGGCCTTGAAATACTGTAGGCAGGTCCGGCGGTTCAATGGCGAAGGAGAAGAAGGGTAGTGGAATCCAACAAGCTGCTGGTTTGATTCGATACTTCGATGAGGAGTCTGAGGACGCGATACAGATTTCCAAAACCATGATTTACGTGGCATGCTTTGTCTTTTCGATTACAATTTATCTTGCTAACCATAACGTTCTGTCATGGCTGGGCGAAACAATAGGACTGTAGGACTATTCCTCGGATAGATCAACGAACGGTATACTATCGTCTTCGTTGTGTGCCTTTACTTCGATTGAAGCATATTCTGATGATAGGACCTCCGTACTAGGGTCAGCCTCAATCAAAGCGCTGTTCGCCCGCCCCAATGCCCTTTCTACTGCTGGTGCGTTTCTATCCACTAATGCCGCTGTAGCTTCTTCAAGGGCCATTTTAGCTCGATTTAGAGATTCTCGATCGCCATTTGAGGAGAGATTCGCTACTCTTCCTTCCAGTTCTCTAATCTGTGAGCTCATATCATCGGAGGCCCATTTCACTAGGCTAATCCAATCTCTATGGTGTACCTCAGATTTTACACCAGTGACTCTCTCGAACCTAGTGAGCCAGAATGGCTCCCATGGATTTCTGCCTAAAGAAGCCACGACATCATGAATACATCTAGCCCTCAATGATAGGGGGCCGTATATCTCAATTCTATTGTAGAAACATTTGGCGATTAATCCGAATCCCCAATATGAGTCACTTGTTATCTTTACAGAAACATCTCCAGATGAGGAGGTAAGTTCCCACCTCTGCTCGTCATATCCGGGCTCGGATGAGAACTGTGGAGGATCATGAGGGCCCAGGAATCTCAATACTGCTTTAGCGACATCTCCCAGAAATACCGATCTTCCGTCTCCGGGCCAAGATTCTGCCCTTAGATACCCTTCACCATCGATCTTCATTCGTGGATCACCATCCAAAACCTGAGCGAACAAAACTGACACAGAAGCGTCTGGAAATGATGCCGGATCAGGACTCATGGATTATGGCGAGGAGGCCTAGGTTCAAGGTTACTGTCCTAGTAATTGCTAAGTCCCTCCTGATATCAGGAGATTTGTGCCACGTAGGAAGTATGGTCGTCTACAGAAGGTCGTGGATCATCCCCCCAAGGATAACTGCAGCCGATGCAGGTCTGGAAAGTATTGCCCCATACCTGGACATCAAGGAAATGATACGGGAGCAGATAGGGAGTGGAAGGGGCCCGATTCAGTGGATAAGCGTACTAACAAGAAAAACCCAGCCAAGAAATGATATCACTCTACTCGAGTCATTACTTGATATCCATTCTCACTTTCTAACTCTGAGTTATCGCTCTCTGGTGATGAGGGCGCGATAGGGGGGGTTCTCTGAGCTCTGTGATAGATTTCTCTGAGAGTTTGGTCTCCGATTTCCAGATATACCCTGGTTGTAGCTATACTAGAGTGGCCTAGTAATCTCTGAATGGTAACTAAGTCAGCTCCCCTCTCAAGTAATCCGGTTGCAAATGTGTGCCTGAGTATGTGTGGACTCAACCTGGAACGGGGAATGTCAGAGTCATCAGCTAACCTGTCTATTAGTTTCTGAACTGAACGAGGATTCATCCTTCTACCTCTACTTGAAAGGAGTAGTGCTCTCTCCTCCTCACTGGTACCCATGAGCCTTGCTCTAGATTTCCTAATAGGTAGCCATGATTCCACGGCCCTAACCGTAGCAGAAGTGAATAGTACAGTACGATCTTTCTCCCCCTTCCCTCCGATAACTAATGCAGATAGATCATCCAAATCAATGTCTTCTATATCCAGACTGCAGAGTTCCGAAACCCTGAGTCCCGTGTCAAGCAGTATAGTGACAATCGGCGATGATAGGGGGTCCTCCGAGTTATTGGATGCGTCTCTAAGTCGGGAAAGCTCTGACCTTCCCAGAGTTCGAGGCAATGACTTCCTCTTGGAGGGCCTTTGAATCCAATCAGGAACCCCATGGCCCAGCCACTTGAGCAGATGTGAGGTAGCCGCAATCCTAGCGTTAAGTGACGAGGGGCTTAGGCTCCCAAGAGTATTCATCCAAGCATCCATCCTCCCCCTATCTGGATTGGCCCTCTGGTGGAATTCACTCACGGAAATCTGAGAAATATCTTCCCATGTCCATTTGTCCTCTCCGGGAAGGCTGGTTAGACTGAACGTCTTAGCGGATAGTGTATATGCTCTAATCGTGTGACTGCTCTTCTTCTCTATTCTCAGTTGCTGAACCCAGCAGTCGTACCAGGGGAGTGCTGAAAGTCGTTGAAGCCTGATTGGTAGGACGTAGTTTCTGTCGGATCTCAACAAGAGAGTTTGCTCCCTTCTTTCCTCCTCACGGTAATTCATGTTCTCGTCTCCAACCGCAAGCGGTAGTGCATCCCTGTCCCTCAGGACGTGTCTAAGCCTGCTACCGAGGTATTGAATGCTTCTCTGAAGATCATCTTCAAAGATGGTATTTCAGGACGTCTTGAGGCGTGCCGTCAAACCTCTCCTGTTGCTCCTTCACTACTCTTTTCAGAGCCTTGTCTTTCCTTATTGTCGGAGGCCTGTTCCGCAGAGTTATGGAGTCTGACTACATTGTCAACTATCCTACTAGCAACGTTAACCCCTGAAGCGGCCTCAATCCCCTCAAGTCCAGGACTAGAGTTTACCTCGAGAACAAGAGGGCCTCTATCTGACTCTAGCATATCCACCCCAGCTATCTCAAGACCCATTATTTCGGCCGCTCTGCATGCTATCTCGGCATACTTTTCTGGTATTTCTAAACGCTCGACCTCCCCTCCCAAGTGGAAATTAGACCTGAACTCACTTCCCTTGGCTTTCCTCCTCATAGATGCAACAACCTTTCCTCCCACTACGAAGGCACGAATATCTTGTCCATGGGATTCCCTGATATATTCCTGGACCAGTGGCGTTAGGCCTCTCTCAAGCATCTGATAAACCAACTGTTTTGCCTGTTGTTCAGTATGTGCTAGGAAGACCCCTGAACCGTGAGTTCCCTCATGGGTCTTGATGACGCAAGGTGCACCACCTACTCTGGCAATAGCCCTCCTAGTACCTTGCCATGTAGCAACAGATGCAGTAATCGGTATCGGGATGCCTCCTTCGTTCATCATCTGGGATGCTCGCAGTTTATCCCTGCTACTCTCGATTCCATCTCCTTCATTCAGCACTATTACTCCCATCCTCTGAAATGCCCTGACACGCTGGACTCCTTTCCTGGTAATAGAATGCCCAATTCTGGGGATTACGGCATCACAACCTACAGCGTATCCCTTGTGAGATATCTCGACTCCTTTATCCCCCACTTCAACATCGAGTTTCAGAGGATCAATAATCTGTACGTCCCAGCCGACCGCCTCTGCTTCCTCAAAAATCCTCCTAGTACTGTACAAGCTAGGCGCCCTGGACAGTATGATTAGGCGAGGCCTCATGATTCTCGCGCCCATAGCGGACTTCTTGAGTATATTGTCTTGCGGTATGCCACATAACTACCCATAGCGATGTAATTAGTGTTCATATTGGCGAAGGAATTGAAAGGCCTGGCAGTCGGCTGGAGTACGATAAGGATGTCTGGGAGCGATACACCGACTCATGATGAGCTGTCGGAGATGAAGGTCGACGAACTCAGGAATATATGCGGTGAGCTAGGCCTTATGGTATCCGGTAGGAAGGCCGAGCTCATTGAAAGGATACTAGCTCAAAATGACCCAAAGGATGCTCGGATGATTGATTCTGAAATTTCCCAAGAGATTGTGAAAGCTAGTTCTGAGGAAGGAGTCGGAGATGCTGTTGATCGTCTTCTGGCGAAATTTGAGGGGAAGGGAGATATCGAGGAGGCTAAAGCTGTTGAGTTACATAAAGAGGAGATTGATATCTCGAGTGGAGCTCTTCCAGAAGATGCTCCCGAAATCCCGAAGGAAGGGCTTCCCGATGGTTGGACCTTGGAACAGTGGGCACACTACGGTAATGAGTGGTTGGAAAGAGGAGGTGTGCAGAATCAAGAAAAGCCCACTAGCGAAGAAGACGAGATTATGGTGGCTGATATCGTCGATGAGCCTACCAGTGATGAGTCCGATGACGAGGATACCTGGAAAATCCCCGAGCAGGATCAGCCAGATATTCCTACTTCAAACGGACAGGACAGCTCTTCGATGGTCATTGTACTCCCTTCTTTTGATTCTCTATTCCAGAATTGGAAACCGATTTCAGCCGTTATTGTAGCTGTAATGATTGCCGGAGGAGGAGCATTCTACATACTTGGGACCGATTCTTCTTTCCAAGCCAGACAACTCAAGTATGGAGATGAGATGACTTTCACAATAGACGACGGAATGATTAGTATAACGGGTGATGAAATGATATCTTTGGTTAGGGACGCAGCCTCGCCCAGTGCCCTGGATGAAATTTGTGATGAGATCTCTGTCGATATCGTATCAGGCTCTGGTTCCTCGGTAATGAGAAAGGGTTCCCTGTCGGATATTCAAGATGCAGGGGACCTTGCCTTCATAGGAGCTGTTTCGTCACCTGATGCCTACGGCAGGGACCATTTGGCTGCAGAGCATACTCTGGATTACGACCTAGATATGGACCTCACATTCAGGAGAGTGACAAGCAGCGGCGAATGTGGAGGCAGGGTAAGTCTACCAGATAACACTGCAGATATAACGTCAAAGAAATGGGCCGAGATTACATCAAAAAAGGTCATTAGGTCGAATCTAAATGTTGACTTCACAGATAACAATCAGCAGACATCAACTGCAAATGCGATAATTTACGATCTTGAGGAGCTTTCAGGAATTAGCGGAATATCTCCTCTCCTGCTTCCTCTCACCCCGTTAGAACTGCACGAAGTTTTCGGAGACATGGTTCTCACGGAGGGGAGTAGCTGG
>MDTA01001494.1_pt1 | contig 10101 bp, 10 predicted proteins | sample 811151 | NCBI WGS metagenome assembly MDTA01 (sample SAMN05326648, study PRJNA326480) | marine metagenome | isolation source: seawater | place: Indian Ocean: South | collected 2010 | reverse complement strand
TGGGTGTGGAAGTGCGGTAACGCATGTAGCTGACCAGTACTAATAGCTCAATTGGCTTGATTTATGCACTGAAAAAAATTCCAATATATAGATATTTTTCTTAAAAAATTAATATATTTTGATTTCATCTAAATTGTGACTTTACTGTTCAATGTTTGAACGCTATTATATGTTCAATTTTTGAACATATATGAAAGAGAAACAAGATCATTTTGAAGTACTTAGAAGAGTACAAAAAAAACCCAACACATCTCAAAGGGAGTTAGCTGAAGAATTGGGTTTTAGTTTGGGAAAGCTTAATTACTGTTTAAAAGCTCTTCAAAAAAAAGGATTAGTTAAATTACAAAACTTCACAAAACAAGAAAATAAAATTAAATATTTTTCTTACGTAATTACCCCAAAAGGTATAGCCGAACGAACAAAATTAACAGTTAATTTCATGAAACAAAAGCTCAAAGAATACGATGAATTAAAAAAGGAGCTTAAAAACAATAAATAATCATGTGGGCAATCATAAAATTTGATCAAAAAAAACTTGAACATCTTAAGAAAGATATTTCGAATAAACTCGGAAATGATTTTAAAGTCTACAATCCTAAACTATTAATTCAAAAATATAAAAAAAATAAACTTGTAAAAAAAGAATTTAATTTACTCGGTGATTATTTATTTTGTTATCACAAAGATTTTAAAAATCCACTCACATTGAAAAAAATACAATTTTGCAAAGGTTTAAAATATGTTTTAGGTGGGTTCATAAAATCTCAGAGCCAAATAAATGAATTTATAAAAAAATGTAGATCTTTAGAAAATAAAGAAGGGTTTTTATCACCAAACTTCTATCAGTTACAATTAAATAATAATTATAAGTTTGTATCAGGACCTTTTGCTGAAAATATTTTTAAAATTGTTAGTTTGCAAAAAAATAAAATAGATATTTTGATGGGAAATATAAAAACTACTATTAAGAAAGGTAAATTTTTATTTAACCCAGCTTAAATATAGTAAATATGTCGTTCAAGAGTAAAAGTGTACTTTTTACCCTGTGCGGAGCTATGCTTAACCAATTCCTAAAAAATGATAATCAATAAATGTTCGAGACATTAAAAATTTTAACAAAATCTGAAAAAAAACAATTTTTTTTCCTTGCACTTTTAGTTTTTTTTTCTGTTTTTGTCGAATTGTTGAGCTTAGGTTTAATTCTGCCAGTGACAAGTTACATTTTCACAGATAACTCAGTTTTTAATGATTATCTTACAGATATTATTTTTTTTGAAAATTTAAGTAAAAATCAAATAATTAATATTTTGCTAATAATATTAACTTCAGCTTTTTTAATTAAAAATTTATTTTTGGCATATTTTTACTATTATGAAAACTTCTTCCTATATAAAACTACTCAAAATATTTCTGTTAAATTATATAAAATTACACTCTTTAAAAACATTATCGATCATTTAAGCAAACACTCCTCTGAAGTAGTAAATAATTTAACAAAAGAAACCGCTATGTTTGGAAGTTACCTGTCGTCATTAGTCTTATTGATAACTGAAATTCCAATTATAACTGGCATATGTATATTTTTATTTTATCTTGAGCCTTTAGGCTTTTCTGTTATTTGTACTACAAGTGCTCTTTTGGGATTAATTTATTATTACTCAACAAAAAAAAGACTAAACAAAATGGGTTATAATCGAATGGCAGCTGAGCAGAAAAAAATTCAATTTTTGCAAGAAGCGATAGATGGAATCAAAGAAATAAAGATTTACAATAGAGAAAATTTTTTTTTAAAGAAGTTTGAGGAAATTTCTCAAAAAATTGCTAGGGTTTATTATATTTACGGGTTTTTCAATAAACTACCAAGATTATTTTATGAATTTATGTTTGTAATCCTTGTTGTAGTTGTAATTTTTTATTTTAATTATCAAAATGCCAAATCTACTGATTTTATTCCATTTTTATCTTTATTATTAGTTGCGAGTCTAAGAATACTTCCATCGTTAAATAGAATATTTGGTGCCGTTCAGCAGCTAAATTTTACGAGATCTTCACGGGATACGATTTTTAATGAAATTTCAAATTCCTCCAAAGCAAAAAAAGAAACTCATAAAATTAAATTCAAAAACTCCATTAAGTTTGAAAATATTTCTTTTTCATTTGACCGTATTCAAAAAAATATTATCTCGAAATTTTCGTTTGAGTTAAACAAAGGTGATTTAGTTTCAATTCTAGGTACGACTGGAACTGGAAAAAGTACTTTATTAAACTTATTTTCTGGTTTGTTAAAACCAAATTCTGGTGAGGTCTATATGGATGATAAAAAAATAGATTATTCAAAAATTGATTGGTTTGATCAAATAAGTTATGTCCCACAAACTACTTTTTTATTTGATGATACAATATTAGAAAATATCATATTTGGCTCTAAACATGTTGATAAAGAGAGATTAGAAAAATGTATTAAAATATCACAGTTAGAGCCTTTGTTAAAAAAACTTCCAAAAGGGCTAGACACAATTGTCGGTGATGAGGGAAAAAAATTATCAGGGGGAGAAAAACAAAGAATAGGTATAGCAAGGGCTTTATATGAAAATTCAGAAATTCTAATTTTTGATGAAGCTACAAGCGCACTTGATGAAATAACTGAGATGAATTTATTTGAATCTTTAACTAATCATATAAAAAAAGAAAAACTTTTTATATTTGTTACTCACAAACAGAGTTTAGTAAAGTATTCAAGTAAAACTATAAAACTATAGTTTAAGAAAATGAAAAGAAATAATAAAATATTTTTTATTGCTGAGGCTGGTATAAATCATAATGGCTCAATGAAAAATGCAATAAAATTAGTTGATATCGCAGCTGCTGCTGGAGCAGACTATGTAAAGTTTCAAGTAGCAAAATCAAACTTGATATCAAAATTTGCACCTAAAGCAAAATATCAAAAATCATCAAAAAATTCCAAGGAAAGTCAACACGATATGATAAAAAAAATTGAATTAGATTGGGATGAAGCTCATATTAAATTAAAGAAGCATTGTAAAAAAAGAGGTATTAAGTTTCTAACTAGTGCTTTTAGTCTTGAGGATGCAATAAAAGTAAATAAATTAAATGTTAACCTTTTTAAAATTCCTTCAGGTGAAATTACAAATTTACCAATGTTAAAGTATTTAGGAAAATTAAATAAAAAAACGATTTTATCTACTGGAATGTCCACCGTTAAAGAAATTGATAGAGCAGTTAATGTTTTAAAAAAGAATGGTTTGCAAAAAGATAATTTAATTATAATGCAGTGTACATCCGCATATCCAACACCAACTGATGAACTTAATTTAAACACAATAGAAATGTTTAAAAAAAGATACAAAGTAACTACGGGTCTTTCAGATCACTCTCTTGGAATTTTGGCACCAATAGCCGCAATAGGTTTAGGAGCGAGGTATATTGAAAAACACATTACTATTTCAAAAAAAATGGATGGACCAGATCATAAGTCAAGTTTAACTTTTGAAGAACTAAAACAGCTTATTAAAAATATTAGGGATACTGAAAAATCACTTGGATCATATTTAAAAAAAGTTACTAAAAGTGAAATTATAAATAAAATAATTGTTAGACGTTCCGTTCATGCTAGTAGAAATATCAAAATTGGCGAAAAATTTAGTTTTAAAAATACAGAACTTAAAAGACCAGGATATGGTTTGCCTCCAAACGACTGGAATAAAATTATTGGAAAAAAATCAAGGAAAGTTTATTTAAAAGACGAGCCAATAAAATCAAAATAAAATAATGAATACTCTATTAGCAGATAGAATTATAAAAACTTTTAAAAGTCTTAATTTAAAACCAAGTTCTTTGCATGAACCAACTTTTAAAGGTAACGAGATAAAGTATCTTAAGAAATGCATTGAAACAGGCTATGTATCTAGTGTAGGCGAATATGTAAATACCTTCGAAAAAAAAATAAAAAAAGTAACAAATTCAAAATATGCCGTAGCTGTTATCAATGGTACTTGTGCGCTTGAACTTGCTTTAAGATCTTTGAAAATTGGACCGAATCATGAAGTGTTACTTCCCAGCTTGACCTTTGTCGCTACAGCCAATGCCGTAAAACACTCAGGTGGAGTTCCACATTTTGTTGACGTAGATGAAAACAACTTTGGAGTATGTCCAAATAAACTTGAGAATTATCTAAAAAAAATTACTTTTAAAAAAAATGGTAAAATTTTCAATAAAAGAACTAAAAAGCAAATAAAAGCATTAATTGCCGTCCATCTTTTTGTATTTGCTTGCAAAATAGATTTACTTAAAAAAATTTGCAAAAAAAATAAAATTGAATTAATCGAAGATGCTGCAGAGTCTATCGGTACTAAATTTAAAAAAAAACACCTTGGAAATTTTGGAAAAATTGGAACAATAAGTTTTAATGGAAATAAAACAATTACCTGTGGAAATGGTGGCGTAATACTAACGTCTGACAAAAATATTGCAAAAAAAGCTAAGCATTTAAGTACTACAGCTAAAAAAAAACATAAATTTGAATATATACACGATGAAATAGGGTTTAATTTAAGACTATCAAATATTAATGCCGCTTTAGGATGTGCACAACTAGAAAAATTAAATTTAATACTAAAAGCAAAAAGAGAGAATTTTAAAAAATATGCAAAAATTTTTAAAAAATTTCAATACATTAAAGTTGTGAAAGAACCAAAATACACAAAGGGAAATTATTGGCTAATATGTCTAAAATTTGAGAAGTATTCAAATATTAAGAATTATTTATTAAAAAAACTAAATTCAATAAACATAAATTGTAGAGCTATATGGAAACCTTTGCATAAATTAAAAATTTACAAAAATGTGCAACGAGACGATATGACTAATACAAATAAACTTTATAACTCTGTGATCAATATACCAAGTAGCCCTTCGATTAAACTTTAAAACATGATTACATTGGCTTTGATTTTGGCGAGAAAGTTTTCAAAAAGATTGAAAAGAAAAAACCAATTAAAAATAAATGGCATTTCTCTTGTTGAAAGAACGATAGATTTTGCATGCTCACTAAAATTTGTAGACAAAGTTATACTTTCTTCAGATGATAATTTTATATTTAAAAATAAAAAAAAGAATAATTTAACAATGATTAATAGACCGAAAAAATTATCTAATTCCAAGTCAAAATCAGAAGATGCGATAATTCATGCCGTAGAAAAAATTTTTAAAAAAAATGAGCTTAAAAAAATATTAATTTTATTATTACAACCGACTTCACCTTTTAGATCAAAAAAAATGATTGTAAACACATATAAAAAGATAAAAGATAAAAAAAATATTTCGCTAATTTCTGTTTCACCAATTTCTAAAAAAAAAATTTTTTGTTATTCAATTCAAAACGGTAAACTAATTAAAAAAAAAAAATGGAAATCTGAAGATGAAAAATTTTTAGCAAATGGCAATTTTTATTTTGCAAGTTATTCTTTTTTAAAAAAAAATAGATCATTTTACTCAAAGAATAAAACTTTACCGTATATAATTAAAAATAAAAAATTCAATATTGATATTGATACAAAAAAAGATTTCAATTTAGCAAAAAAATATTCTTAAAATGAAAAAAATTTCAATAATTGGATTAGGTTTTGTAGGATTACCAACATTTTTAGTTCTTTCAAACATTAAGAAGAAAAAAAAATATTCATATGAAGTTGAGGGTATAGAAAAAGATGATGCAAAAGGAAAAAAAATTAAAGAAAGTTTTAAGAAAAGAAAAAAATGGATCAAGGCGAAGGACAAAATCTATAATAATTTTTTTAATTTATCGGCTAAAAGAAAATCAGTATATATTAGTAATAATTTTCATAAGTTAAGTAATTCCAAAATTATAATTGTGAGTGTTAATTTTGATTTCAGCGAGCAACGAAAAACCCCGTTTAAAAATTTAGTAGAATTATCCAAAGATATTGCGAAAAGAATACAAAAAAATACTTTGCTTATTTTTGAAACCACTTTACCTCCTGGAACAACTAATAATGTTATTTTGCCAATTTTTAAAAATATCTTTAAAAAAAGAAAAATGAAATTGGAAGACATATCATTTTGCTATTCTTATGAAAGAGTAATGCCTGGAAAAGATTATATTAAATCAATTAAATCGAACTACAGATGTTACTCAGGACTAAACAGTAAATCTAAAAGATATTGTAAGTCTTTTTTTAAATCATTTATTGATGTAAAAAAATTTCCTCTTACAGAGTTTAATAGCATTATTGAATGTGAGACAGCAAAAATTCTAGAAAATTCCTATAGGGCTACTAACATTGCATTAATCGATGAATGGACTAGAGCCAGCAAAATTATGAACATTAATCTTAAAAAAATTATTGAAGCTATAAGATTAAGAAAGTCACATTCAAACATAATGTGGCCTGGACTTGGTGTAGGCGGGTATTGTCTAACTAAGGATCCAAGTTTTGTAAAATTTTCAATGAAAAAATTCTTCAAAAGAAATATTAAATTCCCTATAGTAGATACCTCATCTTTAATAAACAAAAATATGTTTAAAACTTCTTTAAGCTTTATTTTAGAAAACATAAAAACATTAAACAGAAAAAAAGTTTTAATTTGTGGAATAACGTATAGAGAAGATACAAATGATATGAGATACAGCCCGGCAGTTGATTTACTAAAAGCTATGAAATCAAAGGGCGCAAAAGTTTCAATTTATGATCCTTTTTATACTTCCTCAAATAATACCGATAAACTTGATTTTATCGACTATTTCAAAACCAATTTTGATATTATTTTATTTTGTGTAGCACATAGCGAATTTAAAAAAATTTCATTAAAAAGTTTGAAAAATAAAGTCATATTTGATTTAAACAGAGTTCTTACTGATAACCAGAAAAATTCTATTAATAAGAAAAAAAATAACTCTTTTTATTTGGATGCTAAATAATGGATAAAACAAAAAAAATTCTTATAACTGGCGGAGCAGGTTTTATAGGGTATCACCTTGCAAAAACTTTAGCCTTACAAAATCATGAGGTAACCATTATTGATGATTTTTCTAGAGGCATGAGAGACAAAGACTTTAAGGAACTATTAAAGCTTAAAAAAATAAAATTTAAAAAATCAAATTTTGAAAAAACCGTCCAAATAAAAAAAAAAGATTTCGATTTTATTTTTCATTTAGCTGCGGTAGTAGGTGTCAAGAATGTTATTAAACAACCAATGATTGTTCTTGAAAAAAATGTTAAATTACTTTTCAGCATTATTAATTTTGCAAAAAAACAAAAAAAACTAAAAAGATTTTTTTTTCTGTCTACTAGTGAAATTTATGCTGGTTCATTAAAAAATAAATTACTTAAATTCCCAACTCCGGAAAAGTCCATTTTAAGCTTAGATGAGTTAAATAGCAAACGAGGCACCTATATGTTATCTAAAATTTATTGTGAAGCTTTAGTAAACTTTTCAAAATTACCTTATACCATACTAAGACCTCATAACATTTATGGTCCTAGAATGGGAATGTCACACGTTATACCTGAAATTACATCAAAAGTTCTAAAAAATGATAAAACTTTAAAAATTATTAATGCTCATCATACAAGAACTTTTTGCTACATAAATGATGCGATTAAGATGATTTTAAAGCTTATGACAAAAAAAAATACTGAAGGAAAAACATATAATTTAGGAGACCAAAGATATGAAATTAAAATTAAGGACTTAGTCGTGAAAATTGCTCAAATTTTAAAACAAAAAAAAAAATTTAGAATGAACAAAAATAATCTTAACGCCTCTCCATCAAGAAGAGTCCCTAAAATGAAAAAATTATTTAAAGATATTAATTTTAAGATAAAATCAAACTTTAATGAAAATTTAAGAGAAACTGTTGAATGGTATAAAGTCTATCTTAATAAATATTAATATATGAATTCCAATTATTTTATAAATAACAATAAGACTATAAAAGATGCTTTGTATTCTTTAGAAAAAAATAAGCAAAAATGCTTAATAGTTTTGGATGGAAATTCAAAATTTTTTGGAACGCTTACCGATGGTGATGTCAGAAGGGCCATTTTAACTAATGCAAATATTAATAATATGATTAAACCCTATGTTAGAAAAAAATCTTTCACAATAGATGAAGATAGATTTAAAAAACTTTCAATAACACAAGTTGAAAAATTAATTAACGATTATTCTAAGAAAAAAATTTATTTAATACCTATAATAAACAAAAAGGGATTCGTGATAAATTTTATCGATAAAGACATAAAAAAAACTGAGCTAAACAAGGTTCCTTTAATAGTCATGGCTGGTGGAAAAGGTGTCAGATTAAAACCATTTACAGATATTTTTCCTAAACCTTTAATCCCTGTAGATAATATTCCAGCTGCAGAGCAGATTATAAATTTATTTAGGCAAAGCGGAATAAATAAAATTTTTTTTAGCGTTAACTTTAAAAAAGATTTGATAAAATCCTATTTTAAGGACAAGCCGTACAAAATCAATTATATTGAAGAGAAAAAAAGTTTAGGCACTGTTGGATCATTGTCATTTGTTAAAAAAAAAATTACCTCAGATTTTTTCGTAAGCAATTGCGACACAATATTAAAGATAAATTTAAATGATTTTTATGACTATCATAAAAAAAATAATTTCTTTATTACTATAGTTGTTGCTACAAAAAACTTTAAGCTTCCGTATGGATCTTGTGAGTTAGATAGAAAAGGCAATTTAAAACAGATAACAGAAAAACCTAATTCGAATTATTTAGTAAACGCAGGTTTATACTTAATGAATCCTAAAGTAATAAAATTTTTAAAGAAAAACTCACCAATGGACATGGATCAATTAATTAAAATTGTAAAAAGTAAAAAGAAAAAAATTGGTGTTTATCCTATTTCAGAAAAAAATTGGTACGATGTTGGTGAGTGGTCGGAATATAACAAATTAATATTCAACCAACAATAAGAGTTATGGCAGGGTCAGAAAAAAAAACTTTGATAATTCTCACTAACCAAATATTAACTGCACATAATTATAAAGTTTTATGTTGCAAAACAAAAAAAAAAAATTGGAAAATAGAATACTGGAGTATTCTACCGCTATTAGGACCAAAAATTTTTCAAAAATTTTATGACAATACAATCGAAATACGAAAAGACAAACACTTTGTCTACATTAATAGCTTCAAAGAATTAATTTTAAATCTAAAAAAGATTAGTAAAAATTTTTATTATACAAATGATTTTAATCAAAAATTTGTTGGACTGATAATTGATAAAATTTTTTCTTTAAAAGGGGGGAGAAGAATTTTATTTTTAAGTGGAGATATAGCGCCATTTATAGAAAAAATTAATTGGTCACAATACTTTTCATTTTATTTTAAAAAAAAAAAATTAAAATTGATTTCTAGCGTTTTTTCTCAATTAATTTTAAAACCTTACATTTTTTTTATAAAAATACTATTTTCTAAACCGAAATATTATTTTTTTAGTAATTCACCTTTATACACAGAATATAAAGATAGAGTCGGTAATAAAAGAGTTTTTGCATTTAAGCACAGTGACATCATAGAATATAAAAAAGTAAAAAAAAAGTAAAAGCTAAACATCTAGTTTTTATTGACCAAGTCCGAGGGGAAGAATTTGATAATCAATTAAATAAATTTTTTTTCTCTCCTAATAAAAACGATATCAATAAGTATTGGAAAGATTTAAATTTTTTTTTCAATTATCTTGAAAATCTGTTCCCGGGTAAAAAAATAAAAATTGCTTCACACCATAGAAGATTTAAAAAGAATTTACCAATCAGGAAGAAATTTTTTTTTTTATAAAACTTTAAAACTGATAATGGAGTCTAAATTAGTAATATCAAGCAGTTCTAATTCTTTAATTTTTGCTTTATTAATGGGAAAACCTATTTTATTGGTAAATCATAAAATATTCGAAAATTATTCATATGCGAGCATTTTTGCGGTTAATCTTCTGAAAAAATATTTAGGATCTAAATTAATTGATATAAGCAACATTAAAGAAATTAGGTCTTTAAATAAAAAAAGTATTTTACAAACAAATAAAAAAAAATATA
>MDTA01220734.1_pt1 | contig 10104 bp, 5 predicted proteins | sample 811151 | NCBI WGS metagenome assembly MDTA01 (sample SAMN05326648, study PRJNA326480) | marine metagenome | isolation source: seawater | place: Indian Ocean: South | collected 2010 | reverse complement strand
GTTTTAATTATAAATTCTGCATCTTTATTATTAAAAAACGGCTTATCAACCATACCGATACGTACATTAAAACCAAAATCGGGTGACCAGCTCGCAGAACTAACGAACCCAACCTTTGCTCCACCGATGCTTTCGATTGGCCAACGATAGTCCGCAGGAGGAAGTGGCTTGCCTTCGATTTCAAAAAAACGTATCTGGCGCGAGGGGTGCTGATGAGCGACAAGTGCTGAGTGTGCCAAGCAATCTTTTACTGTCTCAAGATCACAAAATTTGCCCAAGCCAACCTCAAATGGTGTATTTTCAATAGTAATATCACTGCCATATGAAAGAAAGCCAGCCTCAATGCGTTCTATATCGTTTGGACAGCCTGCAAAAACATCAAGATCCCGGCCCGCCTCAAAAAAAGTATCCCAAAGAGGAATACAAGCGTCTTCTCCCTCAACATAGAATTCAAAACCGCCTTGGTGCGAGGCGCCTGATTTAGCCATAAGCATTTCGTTGCCTTGAAACATTACAGTCTGGCAGCGAAAAAATTTTAAATTCAAAACTTGAGCTCCGAATACACGTCTGACTAATTCGTTTGCCAGCGGGCCCTGCACAGCTAAGGGATAAACGTTAGCCTCAAAAATGTCGACATCTAGTTGAAATCCTGTGGCTAATCCTTGATAATAAAGAAGAATATCGGTATCGGCGATTGATATCCAGAATCTATTATTCCCTCGCTTGATTAACACTGGGTCATTAAGCATCTTGGCATTTGCGTTAATCACTGGAATATAGTAACACTGGTTATCTTCCATTTGAGATAAATCACGCGGCGTAGTCAATTGAATTAAACGAAACGCATCAGCACCGACGATTTCTATCTGCCTCTGAACTGAAACATCCCAAACTTGTACCGCAGATTTGAGGTGTTCATAGTCTTCTTTTAGTGATCTGAAAACCCTGGGTATAAGCATGTGATTATAGACTGTATATGCTCTCACACCAAACTCCTCGTTACGCATAGAAAAAGGCGTGCGACGCAAACGCAGCGAAGGAAATAACGCTGGTGCTGTTGACGCATTCCAATTTGGACTTAGCTTTGGTTTCATACTACCTCTATAAATCGTCCAGATTAATTTAAATTGAATTTCAATAGCATCCAATAATACGGTTGACTCCCAAAACTTGATATGTCAACAAAAATGTAAAGCGCACCGAAAGCGCAGAAGTTGTATCTTTAGGAGACTTGCTAATGAAGGGCGTCGTGTTTAAAGGCAACCGAAATCTAGACCTTGTTGATTTTCCTGATCCTACACCAGGTCTAAGAGAAGTAATAATAGAAGTTAAGGCGTCTGGCATATGTGGAAGTGATCTTCACTTTTATCGCAATGCAGATGCTCTGGCCGCTTTTGGCTATTCAGATGCTAGTGGACCAATAATCGGTGGACATGAGCCGGCAGGTATTATCGTTAGCCGAGGGAAAGACGTAAACGAAAGCCAAGCGCCTATTGGAGCTCGCGTAATGAATTATCATTATCTCGGCTGTGGTTATTGCAATGATTGTCGTTCTGGATGGCAGCAACTCTGTTCATCAGGTTTCAAAATCTATGGGGCAACTGCGCATGGGGCACATGCTAAATATATGGCAATGAATGTTGATACCATTGTAGCACTGCCTGATGAATTGAATTTTTCCGAGGGTGCTGCAATTTCTTGTGGCACTGGTACTGCTTTTCAGGCGTTAAAACGGTTGAACCTTACCGCTAGGGACACCTTAGCAGTATTCGGTCTGGGCCCTGTGGGAGCGAGCGTTGCATTGTTAGCAAAATCAATGGGGGCTCGCGTCATTGGAGTAGATATTTCACCAAAGCGTTTAAAGTTCTGTAAAAAGCTAGGAGCCGATGAATTTGTAAATCCCCACCATGATAATACTTTGGAGTTAATCAATGACCTTACCCAAGGCAAAGGTGTTGATTTGGCAGTGGATTGTACAGGAGTACCTGAGGCACGTCTTCAAGCAGTGCAAACTACGCGAACTTGGGGGACGGTATGTTTTTTGGGAGAAGGAGGTACAGTAACGCTTGATGTTTCAAAGGATATTAATCGTAAGCAGTTGACCTTGATCGGATCTTGGACATTTTCAAGTTTTGGTCAGATGGAGTGCGCACGTTACATAGCCGATCGTGGTATCAACCTCAACCAAATTTTCACAGATCGTTACTCTTTAGATCAAGCGAAAGTTGCTTATGAGAAATTTGACAAAGGTTCCTCGGTAGGAAAGGGCGTTTTCGATTTCTTATAAGGAAAAAATAATATCCAATAATAATAAATGTCAGAAAAATAAAATATCCATATAAATAGCTTAAGTAAAATCCCTTTTTAAATCCAAACTACTTGTAATCTGAGTGATTTTATCGCTATTTGAAATTATAATTAAAATTAACGTCAGATTATAAATTGGTGGTTTCGAACTTTTTTGTTGCTTTTCGTAATTTTTCGATAGCCAAGCGAAGTATTTTGTCTTCACCAGCATCAAGGCAATTATACAATAGTTTTTGCCTCCTATTTAAAATTGGCATGATCTTCTCAAATTCTTCTAAACCTTTAGCGGTTACTTTGACTTTGACCCGCCTTTTGTCTTTTTTATCGCGCTCCGTAACTACGTAAGCCATTTTTTCTAATGCTGCTACTGCTCTGCTCACTTGTCCAAAATCAGATGATAGAGTGTCTGCAATTTTGCCAATCTTCAGCTCACCATGAACCACTATGACAGTAAGACAACGCCATTCAGGAAGTCTCAACTTACTATGCTTTGACAATATACGTACTGACTGCCGATTTAATTGGTTCGATAACTGCATTATCCTAACTGAGATAAAGTCATTAAAAACGTACTCATAATTGGGGTTTTTCATTTTAATTGGTTTTACTCCGATACGCTCTTAGCGCCGTTGACTCAAATTGACAAAGCCTAAATATAATTGTGATGTAGCAATTGCAAACAGTAAAATAGCTTCAACTATCTAACATATGATTTAGTTTTTTAGGATACAGCTTTTATTTAACAATATATTGCATAAATAAATTTTCCACCAAGAAAAATATTTTCCGATCCTTACACGAATTTGTCCTACCATCTGTTTTAGTGTAATAGATGCTCATGAGCGGTTTTTGAAAAGTTATTTTTTTTAGAAATTTATTTTTACTGGATACAATTTATCAGATATAACTCAATTAAAGACAATCAAGTTTTATGCTCAATAGCCATACTGGGAGCTGAAATCTAATCAGTAATCTGTTGGATCAGTTATTTCACCAACGATTGCAGAAATCGCCGCTGTCGCCGGTGAGGCAAGATAAATACTTGCTTCTGAGCTGCCCATTCTACCTTTAAAGTTACGGTTTGAAGTTGACAGACAGATTTCACCAGCAGCAACAACGCCACTATTTCCCCCTGGACAAGCGCCGCAATTTGAAGTTGTCACTGATGCTCCCGCTTCAGTCAGAATTGAAATATACCCCAATTTCATCGCTTGGAGCATTATCTCGTTTGAGGCTGGGGTTACTATCATTCTTACCGTTTCTGAAATTTTCTTTCCATCGAGGATCTTTGCAGCAATGGCAAGATCCTCTAACCGTGCGTTTGTACAGGAGCCCAGAAATACTTGGTCAACCTTGGTGCCTATCAGCTCTTGCACCGAAACCACGTTTTCTACGCTGTGTGGCTTAGCCACTTGAGGTAGAATTTTAGAAACATCCACTAACTCGTCCGCTTCATAACATGCATCTTCGTCTGGACCAAAATTTTCAATCCCAATATTTGTTCGGGACTTAAGATATTTCAGTACTTTTTCATCGGCTGGAAACATCGAAAATTTTGCACCCATCTCAACCCCCATATTTGACATCACGGTTCTGCTGGCAATGCTCATTTGATCTACAAAATCTCCTCTGAACTCAATTGACTTGTAGGTTGCAAAATCGCTTCCATATTTTCCAATGAGATATAAGATGACATCCTTTGACATTACGCCAGGCTGAGGTCGGCCAGTAAGAGTGAAACGAATAGACTCGGGAACTCTAAACCAGGTTTGACCCGTAGCAAGCACCTGGGCCATATCTGTGATACCCAAGCCCGTTCCAGCCGCCCCCATCACACCATAGGTTGTGCTGTGTGAGTCTGTTCCAACGACGAGCTGTCCGGGAAGTATATCGCCCTTTTCGACTATTACTTGGTTTACAATGCCCGCATGTCCATAAAAACACGATAAATTTTTCTCGGTTGCAATTTTTCGCATTCTTTTATGTAACTCTGCGACGGAAGGGTCTGGAGCAGGGTATTGCAAAGTAATTACTGATGAAACTTTTTTTGGATCCCAAAAGGAAGCTATGCCTGCTTTATCGAGAATGTCGACACATGGGACAATAAATTCAATTACAACAGCCCTATCCACATTAGCAATGATCTCCTCACCGGGCGCAACGTGTCTCCGTCCGCTTGCACGAGCTAAAACTTTCTCAGCCATTGTTTGATTCTTTTGATGTCCCGAGTAAGGACTCGAAATCATCGGGGCTGCTAAAAACTTACCAATATTGTTAGACAAACCATTTTTCTTAAGAATAGAAGAAACGACATTGCCATCTTGAGCGAAGTCAATTTCTACGTCTCTGGATACATTTTTTATTTTTCCACTAGTCAAATTAATCTCTATAACGTCTCCGCTTACACAAATATTTCCAATGCCTGGGCACACCACACAAGGCAGACCTAACGACACGCAATTTCGATAGAACGTGCGTGCAATTGAGTCAGCTACAATTGCTGAAGCCCCGAGCCTTTTCATATTTTCAGAAGCAGGCTCTCGACTTGATCCGCAGCCAAAGTTCTTTCCGGCAACGATAATATCTCCTGATGAGAAACTCCGAACAAATTCTTTGTTTGCGGGAAAAATTTGACTTACTGTCTCGTCCCAGGTTCTACCAAATGGATAAGGTGCGAGTTGATCAGTATCTATTTGGTCTCCCAGAATTCTTACCGAACCGCGTATAATCATTTCATTCCTTTGGTCTTTTTATCCCAGAGTCCAAACAAATTGCTTGCTTATTATCGTTGCTCTTCTATAAAGCGGCCAGCTCTTGATTGCCAGCCACTTTGAACTCAGGTTTAAAAATAGCGTACTTGTAGCTTTGGGTTTTTACTAAGGTTAGGCAAACCACCAGCGTTCAAGTGATTTATCACCATCCATGGGCCAATTTCCACCGATTATATCTGGCGTTTCAACTCCACCTCCAATGGCCAAAATCGAATTAGAAAAGCCTGCTACAATTGTACCGCCGTCATCCCGACATAGACTTTGCAGATCGTGATACATCTGACTGCGTTTAACTTCATTCAATTCTGCTCTTGCCGCGACGAGTAGTTGATCAAATTTAGCGTTATTCCAATGAGACTCGTTCCAAGCGGCGCTAGATTCATAAGCCGTCGAAAACATCCAGTCCGCAGTTGGCCGCCCCCCCCAATAGGAGGCAATAAACGGCTCTTTCAACCAAACATTTGACCAGTAACCATCCTCAGGAACGGCGGTAACGTCTATATTTATTCCAGCCTTAGCAGCGCTAGATTGATATAGCAATGCTCCGTCTTTTGCTCCTGGAAAAATATCTGCCGCTTTCATCTCCACAGTTAAACTATCCAAGCCTGCTTTTTTTAGATGAAACTTTGCTTTGTCAGGATCGTACTCACGTTGAGGTAAGTCACTTGCAAAAAATCGCATTCCCGAAGAAATGGGATGATCGTTTCCAACATAACCATACCCACCAAGAATTTTCTTAACGAAAGCTTCTCGATCTATACTGTACTTCAAAGCAAGACGGACGTCATTGTTATTGAAAGGTTCTACCCGAGTATCCATTGGATAAACATAATGTGTAAAACCTGCGGCCTCTTTAATTTCTATACTAGGAACTTTCATCAGTTGCTGCATTGTGCTTAACTCAGGCGAGTCAATTGCATCTACTGTACCGGAAATGAGTGCACTTTGCCGTGCTACCGAGTCAGTTACATTAAGAAGTAGGAATTCATCAAAATATGGTTTTCCCTCCTTGAAGTAATTCGGGTTCCGATTTCCACGAGACTGCACACCCGGTTGCCACTCTGCCAAAGTGTACGGGCCCGTTCCGATACCAGACTCCCAGCCTTCAGCACTTGTACCTGCCGGAACAATGACCAAATGATAATCTGCCAGCAAAAAGGGAAAATCTGCATTTCCACCGGATAGAGAAAAAACAACTTTATTTTTTCCATCTGATTGCAGTTTGGTAATACCTTTTAATAATCCAGCAGCGCCTGATGTTGAGTCTTGTCCACGATGATGGTTGATGGAAAAAATCACATCTTCTGCATCGAGGGTTTTCCCATTATGAAACTCAACATCTTTGCGGATATTGAATACCCAAGTTGTCGCATCAGCTGAGGCTTCCCAACTTTCTGCCAGCTCACCTACAAGGCTACCATCTGCGGCAATTTCAGTTAAATTATTTCGACAAGCCCAGGAGGTTTTTATGTTATGAGTATCAAGAAGCATAGCTCCGTCTAAAGAGTCCGTAGTAGAACCTCCTTTAACGGCTGCACGAAAAATGCCACCTCTTTTGGGTGTAGATGCCATGAGCTCTTGAGTAAACAGTCCTAATGGCAAACTCACTGCCAATCCTGCAGCTGATGAGCGTTTTATAAGGTCCCGCCTATTGATCTCATTAGGCGACATTGTGTCTAATTTGTTCTCTGATCTTTTCATAATACTTCCTCCAATTTTCTTTATTATCGTCCTCGCCATGGTTTTTTGGAATTGCATAGGTAATGCTTCTATCGGATAGGAATATGAAACATCGCCTTACGCCTCCCGTCGCAGCAAATTTTTAGTCAATAAAACGAAAGTACGTTAAAGCATTTTTGAATATAGTTGAGTTGTCAAGTATTTTATTGACATGTCTGCTGACTTTGTTCAAAACTCTTAGGGCTTTCCGTAAAATTTTAAAGCAAGTTCTGAACGATACAACATTTACAAACAGGAAAAGGTAAATTCTCTAATGATTGAGTAAAGTAGAAGTCCATAACTTGTTTCTTTAAATTTGAGTGTAGAAAATTATTACTCTCAGGCCTCCAGAGGTTTGGCAAGCAACAATTTAAAAGTGGGAGCGCAAACCTATGTCCGTATCATTGCCTAAATATAAAATGTACGTTGATTCTGAGTTCATTGAACATGCATCCAAAGAGTATATACCATCAGATAACCCCTTTACTGGAAAGCCTTGGTGTTTGATACCTCAAGGCACTATCGAAGACACGAACCGCGCCGTAAATGCTGCCCATACAGCGTTTAAATCTGGTCAATGGCCACAACTAAATAATAGTCAGCGTGGTGAATTACTGCGTAATCTTGCCGACCTAATGCAGCAAAATGCTTCTCAACTAGGTGAAATTGAAGTACGAGACAACGGCAAGCTTTTTGTAGAAATGAAGGCGCAGGTAATTTATGCGGCAAGCATCTTACGCTATTATGCTGGACTAGCGGATAAGATCGAAGGCGCAGTGATACCAAGTGACAAAGATGCCCTGATCTATACACTATATGAGCCTTTAGGGGTATGTGCCGCAATAGTTCCTTGGAACTCACCTATTATCTGTGCAGTTTTCAAGATCGCACCAGCGCTGTCTGCTGGTAACACTGTGATCATCAAACCTTCAGAATATACTTCGGCTTCAATCCTAGAGCTGATGAAGCTGGTTGAAAAAGCCGGTTTCCCGAAAGGAGTTATTAATGTCGTCACCGGTTTTGGAAAAGATGTGGGAGCGGCCCTAGTTGCTCACCCACTAGTCAAAAAATTATCTTTTACTGGTTCAAGCGAAACTGGCGCTGCTATCTATTCAGATGCAGCGAAAAGCATCAAACATATAGGACTCGAGTTGGGTGGAAAATCACCAAATATAGTATTTGCAGATGCAAATCTTGACAATGCTGTAAAGGGAGCAGTAGCCGGTATTTATGCGGCTTCGGGTCAAACTTGTATAGCTGGCTCTCGCTTACTTGTACAAAGCAGCATTCATGACGATTTTGTAAACCGCCTAATAGAATTTGCGCAACATGCCTCGATGGGTGATCCAATGGATATGAAGACCAATATTGCCCCAGGGACCAACCCGCCACAGCTCGAAAAAATTCTTAAATACATCGATATTGCCAAAGGCGAGGGAGCAAAAGTCGCAATTGGTGGAGGAAAAGCCACACGACCCGAATGTGGCGATGGCTGGTTTGTAGAGCCCACAATCTTCACTGGAGTCGACAACAATATGCGGATAGCCCAAGAAGAAGTTTTTGGACCAGTATTGTCGGTAATCCCCTTTGATGATGAGGAAAATGCTCTTGAAATTGCCAATGATGTTGAATTTGGATTAGCGGCAGGACTCTGGACAGAAAATATCCGTCGAGCGGTTAAGTTGTCAGCTCAGCTGGAGGCTGGAACCGTCTGGGTTAATACCTATCGCGCAGTCAGCTATACAACACCCTTCGGTGGATACAAGAAAAGCGGCATAGGTCGCGAGCTAGGCCAGAATGCGATTCTCGAATACCTACAAACAAAGAGTGTATGGATATCTACCGCAGATGAAATTTCCAACCCGTTTGTTTTTGGATGAGTTGCCTTCCATGTTTCTGCACATAAGTTCCGGAATTACATCTGAAGCCATTTAGAATAAAAAGAGATGAGCACCCTCATAATAATGGCATGAGAACAGAAGATTAGCGTCTCAAAACCCAGATTGAAAACATCTTTGCAAAACTGATGATTAGTGTAAACTTGCTTCGATAAAGCCAAAAAATAATTATTTACGCAATTTATGCATGTTATCAGATTCTTGGTTTAAAAATGAAAGTAAATAATACAATTGGAACTAGAGAACAGAACTACAAGGACTTTGAAACAGATTGTAAAATTATACTTCATAGGCTAAAAATATTAATTAAAACAAAGTATTAGGATAAAATAAAATGGGCAAGAGACTTGAAGACTATATACTATCTCAGGTGCCACCAAACCAACTAAAATCTGGCAAGGCTAGAAAGTGAATTTATTTTTTGACATTATCGTTAAAAATAATTTGAGTCGGACCTTGGAGCATAAAGCTAACCATTTTCAAAGCCAGATACCGACCCTTCGACATTTTATCGAAATGACAAGCCATCTTAACTATATATAAAAATTTAACAAAATGGAAATTGAAAAAATTAACTAAAAAGTATCAATTGATGTAGGAGCACTTTGATTAATTATATTAAAAAGTTTGGAATTTTAGCTTTCCTAAAATTGCTCAAAGTATCTTTAGGATTGGGGTTAAGTACGGCCGTTCGGTCAATTTATGCTAATCATAGACCACTCGCCCCAACTAATGATGCGTTTTTTATTTATGAGTCAGCCGTGTTAGCACTTTTTGGAAAACCAGTTGATATTAAAGTTGGAAGGATAAATAAAAATCTTTTACTCGCTTTAAAAAAAGAAAGCCAAACTTCTTTAAAGGATAATATTTTTGGCTCTGCCTCTATAAATGATGAACGAGATTATCTAATTGTAGATGATTTTAGTACACCCGTTAAAGAAAAGCTGGACGAAAACCTAATTGTGCATCCAATTCATGAAAAAGACCCTAAAACTTCAATTATAAATGAATTGCACAAAGAGCTCAGACGAATATTTGCTAAAGATATTAATTCACCGTTCGTGTTTGTAAACACTCGTATGTGGACAAGCAAACCCGCCTCTGGAAGATTTGGGCCAAATAGTATGCACAAGGATGGGTTTAAAGCTGGTCACATGAAAATAATGATATACTTATCTGAGATGAACAAAGAAGAAGGGTATTTTATTACAAAGCAGAAAAACTTTTGCGATCTACCAAGTGGGACAGCAATACTATTTAGAAACTCAGATATTGAACACTCAGGAGTCCCTGGTCGCTCAGCAAACAGAATATGTATTGAGGTAACTTTGATGCGTGCACTTGTGAATGGCAGTCAAGATCGCAAAGGTCATTTTTTTGGACGTCATTTAATTTCTCCACTATTGGCC
>MDTA01147016.1_pt1 | contig 10104 bp, 9 predicted proteins | sample 811151 | NCBI WGS metagenome assembly MDTA01 (sample SAMN05326648, study PRJNA326480) | marine metagenome | isolation source: seawater | place: Indian Ocean: South | collected 2010 | reverse complement strand
CGGGGGGCGACTTGGTGATTGGAGATCCGCCTCGCAAATCAAAAGGGTGGCGAATCAAGGTCGGGGGTGTCAAACACTCCGCTTCACCTTATTTGGAATTGTCAAACTGTGCCGTGGCTACCTCAGGTGACATCGAGCAATTTGTAGTTCTAAACGGCAAACGGTTCTCTCACTTAATCGATCCATTTTCTGGATTGGGTTTGACGACTCAGGCTCAGGTAACAATAATAGCTCCTACTGGCATTGAAGCAGATTCCTTGGCATCTGCCTGCATTGTAATGGGCATAGAAAAAACCCAAAAATATCTCCGTAATCAAAGTCAAACTGAAGCCTATTTCATGGTAAGGAATAAAGGTCAGGTGGACTTGACTTATATAGCAAGTGATTAGGCTGGGGAGATTTAATCTTGTCAGCACTTGAAGTATAATACATAAGGAAACTTCACTCTAATAATCATGGCTAGAATTTGTGCAATCACAGGGAAACGCCCAGTTGTGGGCGGAAAAATCATTCATAAGGGTGTCAGCAAAAAAGCTGGCGGAATTGGTTTGCAATTGGTTAAAATCAATAAAAGAAAATTTCGCCCTAACTTGCAACGTGTTCGTGTAAAACTGCCTTCAGGTCAGGTTAAAAGAATGTGGGTAGCTGCCAAGGCCATCAAGGCTGGAAAAGTGAACAAAGCTTAATTTCCCTAAATACGGTGTTGGCAAATTTGTTTGCCCGATGAAGAGCAAAAGAATCTGGTGATGATCCGATTTTTTAACCGTTCTAAAGGAACAGTTGAATCCGAGGATGTGTATGGCGAAAATTGGTTAAAACTGATTTACGAAAAACCATTGGGCAAGCTTTTGCTATGGGTTGCAGTAAAAAGGGCTTTGTTTTCTCGTTGGTATGGCTGGCGTATGAACCGCCCAAGCAGTAAGGAAAGAATTCGTCCTTTTATCGATAAATATAATTTGGATGAAAATGAATTCGCAGCTGATCCAGAAAGCTTTAAATCCTTTAATGAATTTTTCAGCAGAAAGCTCAAGCCGAAAGCCCGACCAATTCCAAAAACAAATGATGTCGTGGTCTTTCCTGCGGATGGCAGGCATTTGGGAATTCAAAGTCTTGCCGCAAATGAAGGCTTTTATGTTAAAGGGCAGCAATTCGATTTACCCAAACTCTTTCAATCCGAAGAGCTTGCCAGAAGATTCGACAAGGGAAGCTTGATTATAAGCAGGCTTTGCCCCGTGGACTATCATCGCTTTCATGCTCCTGTCAGTGGAAAAATGAGCGAGAAGCGTTTAATCAACGGTTCGCTTTACTCCGTAAATCCGATTGCCCTACGCAAAAATATTTCTATTTTTTGGGAAAACAAAAGATACCTGTGTATGATTGATAGTGAATCGTACGGCACAGTTGCTCAATTCATAGTTGCTGCAACATGTGTCGGATCCGCCACATTCACATACTCTCGAAACCAACTTGTGAAAAAAGGGGAGGAGTTGGGGTACTTTTCTTTTGGTGGTTCATCCGTTGTAACTCTCTTCGAGCAACATAGGCTAAGGATTTCCGATGACCTCAGGGAGTATACGGAAGCCAATATTGAAACTTACGCGAGGATGGGTGATGAATTGGGGCGTGCAGTGTGAGTTCTTTTATCTTCCTTTTCACAATCATCTTGAATTCATTGATCATCGATTGGTAAGTTAACTGATCAGAGTGATGAACAGCTTGAAGAAAAAAGGTTTTACCGTGCTTGAGCTTTTAGTGGCGGTATCCGTAACAGCACTTTTGGCAGCCATGCTCTTCACCATTACCTCTCAGGTTGTCAAAACTCAGACTCAATCATCCGGTGACTTGGAGACAAACCAATTGGCCCAATTCATCCTCGACCGCATCCAGGAGGATTTGCAATGTGCCATTTTGCGCAACGATGGCAACAACTGGCTTGTGGCAACTGTGCTGGGGGAACAAGCCCCCGACAACTCCGATGACCCTTGGAGTGAAAACTTGGAGGAAAATCCCAAACCCGTCGGAGCTTCGCTTAGGGTTTCCTCGGATCATTGGGAAGCACAGGGGCTTGAGGTAGACGAGATCATAAAAGAAAATGAACAAGGGCCGTTAACCGAATCAAGGTTTGGAAAGCGAGGAGTTTGGCTAAGGTTTTTTACACAATCTCCAGAAGTTGATCCTGATGCCAAAAATTCCGGAGCCGCACGTGCAGTCGGGTATCAAATCATCCGTCATGGCTTGATCAGTGATTCACAAGAGGCACAACCGCGGTATCAGTTATTTCGGGCAGACGTATCCGATGAGAATACCCTACGAGCCGGGTACAACCTCGATCCATTTTTCGAGAACAGTGAAAATTACGGTCAAGACATCCAAAATCAAACTGGCATTCGAAAGACCACTCTTCTCAAAAACCCGCTAGTTAATATGGATGGCTATTTGCCCACTACATTCTCCATTGCTGCCAATGTCATTGATTTTGGTGTTCGGGCCTACACGATCGAGGAAAGGAGCGACGGTTCTGGTTTTCTGAATCAGATTTTTCCTGCAGTCAGGGAAAGCGGATCAACCGATGAGTACGAGTTGGTTTGTTCATCAAAGGCAGATTCATTCCCACAAGTTGTAGATATAATGGTGAGAATTTTAACCTCCGAAGGTGCATCGGTCATTGCTCTTTTTGAAGAGGGTAAGCTTCCGGTACCTTCAAGCTTTACTGGGAATACAGAAGACTATTGGTGGGAATTGGCTGAAGAAAATTCTGATGTTTTTGTTCGAAGAATAAAGGTGTTCTCGAACGGAGTTTGAGCGCCCAAGGCTTAGGCAAAGCCCCGTTGTTTCCTGTACTTCAATGGCGTGACCTTCATTTGTCTGCGGAAATGCTGAGTGAATGAACTCTGATCATAAAAGCCGTTGTCCTCGGCAATTTGCGATAGCTTCTTTTCAGTAGTAAGTAAATCATCGCAGGCCGACTCGATGCGAGTCCTTGTAATGAACTGCATCGGTGCTACTCCGAACAGTTCAATAAAGCCACGATGGAGTTTGCGGTGATTAAGACCTGATACTTTAACCAATACGGCAATTTCAAGATTTGAACGAAAGTTATTCCGAATAAAACTGACGGCACGTCCGATTTCGTCATCACGCTCCCATTTGAGGTCAGCATGGATAGCAGGGTTCTCCTCTCCGTAAGGGCGAACCGTCCCCATTACACCCACCACTTGCCCATGACGGTTAGTCAAAGGATACTTGTTGGTAAGATACCAATCTGGCAAACCTTGACTATTGAAGACCAATTCCAAGATATTAAGCATCGGCTGGTTGCTATCCATAACCGCTCGGTCATCACGACGGAAATGTTCAGCCAAACGAGGAGGAAACAGATCAAAGTCAGTCTTACCGTAAAGTTCATCGTTGGTCGAAAGGCCAATGCGGGGCAAAAAACGCTGATTTACGAAGAGAAGGCGGTGGTTCGAATCCTTAACAAAAAAGGAAATTCCAGGAATGTTTTCGAAGAGGATGAAAATCTGCATAGGATCGCAATCCTGCTCCCCAAACCATTTCCCAACTCGACTCGATTCAGATAAATTCATTTTATGCTAATATTGACATCAGTATCTGCTTTCAACAAGAATATTTTAATGGCTTTAAAAAATTAAGCATATTTTATCTTGATCAAAAAATTAATTTTTATTCATTTCTATTCATTGCATACACATGATTATCAGTTGTTTGCATTATTTATTAAATTTTTAAAAAAAGCTTAATAAAAAATCGCCACATACTAAAATTAAGTGCGAGACAAAAAATAGATTATTACATTATTGATAAATAATATGGTTAACAAGTGGGCTTTATGATGAAATTATGCCACATGACGGGGGAATTCTTACATCATGGCATAAAACCCGTGCACAGTACCAATAAAAGTGTTACTCCAAATTAAGTTTCTTCAGCTTCGGACGGATGACATATGAACAGTATCCTTGGTTTGGGTTTTTTCTGTAGTAATCCTGGTGGTATTCTTCGGCTCTGTAAAAAATAGGTGCTTTTATAATTTCTGTTACCACGGGATCCGAAAATTTGTTATCCAATTCTCTCTTCCATTCCTCGGCAACTTTTTTCTGTTCATCACTCAAATACATAATAGTTGAACGATATTGAGTGCCGACATCTGCACCTTGCCGGTTTAAAGTCGTTGGATCATGACAAAGCCCAAAGATATCCAATATTTTGGCAAAACTAATTTTAGCAGGATCGAAGATAATCCTAATGACTTCAGCGTGGCCACTTTTTCCCGTGCAAATCTCTTTGTAGGTCGGGTTTTCACTTTTACCACCCGCATACCCGGATACAACCTCGGTAACTCCATTGATTTTTTCGAAAACTGCTTCAGTGCACCAAAAACAACCTCCGCCAAGAATGGCAACAGATTCTTTTTCGGACGGATCTTGTGTATTTTGTCTTGAATCCACTTCGTCCTTATCAATAGCGAAACATCCAAGAATTACAAGTGAAGCGATGAAGAAGTAAGCGGAGAATTTTTTCATGATTCATAATTTTTACCAGTTAACCATTCGTGCCCGCGAGCAAGAAGTAATTTGTCTGCCGCGAGCGGACCCCAAGTTCCCGAAGCGTAGTTCTCTAATCCTCGGGAGTTTCTTTCCTGCCAATACTCAAGGATTGGAGTTATTAAATCCCAAGAGGTCTCTGTCTCATCGCCGCGAATGAAAAGAGTGCCATCACCATTCAAAGCGTCAAGAATAAGGCGTTCGTAAGCCTCAGGAGTATTCGATCCGAAGGTATACTCGTAACCAAAAGCCAACTCAATGGGTTGCAACTTGGTTTCCAATCCGGGAGTCTTCGAGTTAAGAAAAAGGGTGATGCCTTCGTTGGGTTGTATACGAATCACCAAAAGGTTCGGCGAGAGAGAAAATCCTTCGTCCAACCCAAACAAAATTTCGGGTGGTCTTTTAAATTGAACCGAGATTTCACTGGCCTTCATTGCCAGACGCTTTCCCGATCGAATGTAAAAGGGAACTCCCTTCCACCGCCAATTTTCGATTTGCATACAGAGTGCGGCATAAGTTTCAGTAAAAGAATTTTCGGGTATTCCTTTTTCCTTAAGGTAACCCACGGCCTTCTCATCATTGACCAAGCCCTGAGTATACACGCCCCGAACAACATCTGAATTTTCTCCCTCCAAAACAAGGGGTTTGATAGCCTGTAAGGCTTTAACTTTCTCATCGCGAATGGCTTCAGGGTCCAGGGAAGAGGGTGGCTCCATTGCAGTCAGGGCAAGCAATTGCATAACATGGTTTTGCATCATATCACGCAATGCTCCGCTTCGATCATAGTATCCTCCTCGAGAGCCTACACCGAGATCTTCCGAAACGGTAATTTGTACGCAGGAAATGTAATTACGATTCCAAATTGGCTCAAAAATTGAATTGGCAAATCTTTGGACAAGCAGACTTTGAACAGTCTCTTTACCTAAATAATGATCGATACGAAAAACTTGGGTTTCATCGAAACGTCTGTTGATCACTTCGTTTAGCTCTCGGGCGCTCTCCAAGTCTCTCCCGAAAGGTTTTTCGATAATCACCTTTGACTCGAATTCTTTACGCGAGTGGCGTTTAGCCAATCCACTTTTACCGAGGTTTTCGAGAATAGGCTTGAAGACACCTGGTGGAGTGGAAATATAAAAGAGGCACTGTAAGGGGCATCCCAATTGCTTTTCGATTCCCTCAATTTTTAGCTTTAGTTCCTCGAAGCTTTTAAGGTCATCGTAGGACCCGGCGTGAAAACTAATCTTGTGCTCCAGGTCATCCCAGGCTTTTCCTTCAATCTTTCTTCTCGAATGAGCATTCAGTGAGTTCTTGAGGTAAGCTTTGAATTCCGGGTCGCTCATTTGTTGCCGACCATAACCAATAATAGAGCACTCCGTAGGCAAAAGTCCGTCCATTGACAAATTAAAGATAGCAGGTGCAAGTTTTCTGGCAGTGAGATCACCGGATGCCCCAAAAATCACCAGAATAGTGGGTGGGCTGTCTGCTTCGTTTTCTAAAATATTGGAAGTGGGACTTTTTCTCTTCATTTGAACCTTATCTACATGCAGATTTCAAAAGAAAATGGCAATGTTTTCGTGGTGCAGAACTTGAGGTTTAGGGAGGGCTGTGCGTGGAAGATCGATTTCCAGCAAATCAAGCCTGTAAGTATTGATTTTAAGGGATTCCTCCCTCAGGAAGCTGCGGATCGATCGGGCCAATGCATTGCGTTTTTTTCGATTTAGGGATGAGTATCCGTCGACAAGGGAATTTTCCGATCTGGCTCGTATCTCGACAAAAACGAGAACCTCAACATCCTTGCATACCAAATCAATTTCCAACCTTCGATCACGGGCACTTCGCCAATTTCTATGCATCACCGAAAAGCCGCGTCTTTTAAGGAATTTTTCGCCTACCCATTCGCCATACCTTCCATTCACAGCATTATTTCCCATTTGAGGTGTAAAGCCCAATGCCCAGAGCAAGCGTTCGCATTTTGAGAATCGCATAAACCCTGCAACTACCTCCATTCGTGCTTAGGATATCTGCCCGCCAAATCCTTTTTCACTTTCTGGTAGGATCCTTGCCAAAAACAAGGTAAGTCTTTGGTTATTTGAACGACTCTCCCATTTGGGGCAAGAATTTCGATCAATACGAGGATGTCGCCTCCGCCGATCGATGGATGATAAGTCACATCATACAAATCCTGTAAGGGCGCCGCTAATATAACTGACTTTCCTTCGTAACGGAGGGGGTAAGGTTTTCTTCCATTTCCCAAATCCAAGCGAATAGGAGCGAGGTTTTCTATCCACCTTACCTGCTCATCACTGTAAATCGCCTGCACATAAGGTAAAATCTCGGTATTCCTGATTTCTCTCCAAGTTTTTTTTGCGGAACAGATTTCCTCCAAAAGCATTAGCTTCATACTCTTATCCATAATGGTAATTCCATATTCCGGAAAATTTTCAGACAGGAACAGGATCCGTGCAAGATACGCCTCCACTTTTGAATCCCAATTTTTCAAACTTAAGTCTCCGGAATCAATCGCATTTGCATAGGCCTTTGCTTTCTCAGTTGGGGTAACTTGATCAGATTCTGACTGATTAAAAACCAGAGTCCCTAAACGGTCAAACTTTCGCCTCACCACTTTCCTCGTATCCAAATCAAGAATCACCTTCTCTTTCTGTGAAATTTCATGCTCAAAGCAGTCCCTTACTATGGGAAGGGAAAGGGGCGTTACCCAATTCATCTCCAACCCAACGCTGCCCTTAATTGTTTTTTCCAAAATTCGCATCCCAAACATCCAATCAGCTTTTCTGAGCAACGAATGCCTCGGTAAGCGTATTGTTTTTCCATGCAAGGTTTCGTACATGCTGGTCCCTCTGTTTCTTAATTTGGCGACATTTTCCGGGAACGACATGATAAGAACGCGGATTAGATCTTCGTATTCAGGAAATTCGAATTCATAGGAATGCCCCATTTGCTTACACAATTGTTCAGCCACTTTTTCAGCCTCCCTAAATCGAAGTCCATGGATTCCTAATTTTCGGCACTTTTCAGATTCGAATCCAACCTCCAACGCTTTTTCATAGGCAACGAGTAAAGCCAGTAAATCAGATTCCCCCAAATCAATTGAAAAACCGGCCTTAGTGGGCATTGAAAATTTGTCCAGATTCTTGGAATCCAAGGGGGAACGCTCTTCCGAAAGAGCAAAGATTAAGGCAACTGCAGGTAAGCATTTAAAATGGACTGCCCGCAAGAGAGCGTTTCCCAATTTTGGGTGTAAGGGTATTCGAGCCAACTCCATTCCCCGAGAAGAAATTATCCCATTATCATCTATCGCTCCCAAGGAAGTAAGAGTGGCTGAAGCCCTTTCGAGAGAGCTTTCCGGTAATTCGTCAAACCAAACGAGAGAATCCGGCCGCTCATCGATGGATAATATATTTAAATAAAGTTCGGAAAGATCGAGTCTTGAGATTTCCGGAGGCTCGAATTCCTCTTTCCTTTGTTGCTGGGCAGAAGTCCATAAGCGAAGACAATATCCATCAGAAGTTCTTCCAGCACGACCGGCTCTCTGGTCAGCGGAACTCTTACAGATAGGTTGTGAAAGCAAAACATTAACGCCCCTGATTGGATCAAAACTAGCTTTTTTGGCCATACCAGTATCAATAATTAGACTGACCCCTTCAACCGTTAGTGAGGATTCCGCGATATTTGTGCTAACGATTATTTTTCTTCTGCCTGCAAACTCGATCGCTTGGTCCTGATCTTTTAAGCTCATTTCCCCAAATAAGGGAAAAACCTCGAAATGGCGTGCTAGAGGCATACCCTGAATTTTCTGAATCGTCCTTTTGATTTCGAATACTCCGTCCATAAAAATAAGCAAGCTTCCGTCATTCACCAAAATTATTCTTTTTAATTCTCGGGCTACCTGTTCCCAAATGGGTTCCTGGATAGAGCGTGCACGGTACTCGACACGCACAGGATACGAACGGGCCTCCAAGGAGACTTTCCCACAATTTGGCATGTAATGCAGAGTCTTACACAAATCAAGAGTTGCGGAAGTGATAATACACTTAAGCGAAGGGCGAGCCGTTAGAGACAGTTTCCTGACCAAAGCCAAAGAAAAATCTGATTGTATGGATCTTTCATGAAATTCATCAAAAATAACTAGACCGACTCTAGAAAGGGTGCGATCGTCCAACAATTTTCTCATAAGCACACCATCGGTCAGATAGATGATCTTAGTCTTATAGGAAACCTTACTGTCAAAACGCACTTGATATCCAATTTCGTCGCCGATCTTGACTCCAAGCATAGCTGCCAATCTTTTTGCCAAAAGGCGTGCGGCAACTCTTCTTGGCTGAACAACAAGAATTTGCCCTTCAACCATTCCATTGCCTGAAAGAAGGGCGGGCAAGGCAAGAGACTTACCAGATCCAGTCGGCGATTGGATAGCCAAGTGATCGAAGTTAGCCCATTCTCGGCGAATCAATCCAAATTGTTGAGCAACTGGCAGCTCATTCAATTTTTTCATCCACCAAGGATTTTCATGATCAGAAAAATATCAATCAAATAAAAGGGGGAGCCTTTACTCCCCCTTATTTTTTAAGAAATTCGAACTTCAATCGGTTTTGCTTTTTTTTGCTTTGGTATCGTAACGGAAAGAATACCATCGGTTAATTTGGCTGTAGTTCGTTTGGTTTCGGCATCTTCGGGAATCTGAATGCACCGGCTCCAAGGTCCCGAATCTTGGGATGTGACTGCTTGGTCGGGTGTTTTGTTCTCAAAGCGAAAAACGAGTGTTTGCCCCTCTATCTGTAAGGATAAATCCTTCTTATTGAATCCGGGCAATAAGAATTTCAAAAGATAGTGGTCTTCTTGCTCCCGGAGCGACGGTTCTCCGAAACGCAGGAGGTTTGCCTGCGGTGAACTCGCACTTGACCAACGAAGCGAACCGAGATCTCGGTTGATGTCATCGAATATGGAATTTACGGTCAGTGCAAATGGATAATCTTTAATTACTTTCATTATATGTGCTCCTTATGTGTGGTTTGTATTGATATGCATAACATTTTTTTGCACGATTCGTGCCACCCCATAAACTCCTTATTTCAACTGCCGAGCACACACGAAAGCGCATTTATGGCACTACTAATTTAAAAACCGAAAGACATGCGAGTCATAATGTCACTTTTTCTAAAATAGAGCTTTGTATTCCTCGAGGAGCCGAATGGCCACCCGATCGCCTTTTTGTGCGGCAATCGAGAGCCATTGCCTAGCGGAAGTAGTATCTCGAGCAGTTCCTTTTCCAGTGAGTTTCATTAAACCCACAAACCGAGCTGCCTCAGCATTGCCACCTTGGGCAAGCGGGAAAAAAAGACTAAAGGCAGTGTCGTAATCCTTGGTCTTTCCCACACCGGTATAATATTGCCTCGCCTTTTCCAAGATTGAACGATCATCCGTGGGATAAGGTTTGGGTGTGATTTCCTTGGAAATTCTCGGTTGGGAAAGAGATGGATCACTTTGACCTTCCCGTTTTTTTAGATATAAATTGGCCAAT
>MDTA01076735.1_pt1 | contig 10104 bp, 6 predicted proteins | sample 811151 | NCBI WGS metagenome assembly MDTA01 (sample SAMN05326648, study PRJNA326480) | marine metagenome | isolation source: seawater | place: Indian Ocean: South | collected 2010 | reverse complement strand
TACTAGTGGAAGTGCACGGTACTGGAAGCTTGGTCGAGTGTCAGTCCTGTGGTCACCGTGAGTTACCGGAGGCGAGCTTTGAAGTCTTTAAGAAGGAGGGCAAGTGTCCGCGTTGTGCCTGCGGGGGATATCTCAAGCCTGCCACCATCAGCTTTGGTCAGAGCTTGCGTGAAGATGATCTTAATCGTGCCTTTGGTGCCGCCGAATCCTGTGATCTTGTACTTGCGCTTGGTTCCACGCTTTCTGTCAGTCCGGCAAACTCAATACCCATGATTGCTGCCCGTTCCGGTGTCCCTTATGTCATTATCAATCGCGATGAGACCGATCACGACCACCTGCCGCAGGTAACGTTGCGCCTCTTCGATAACCTTGAGGATGTTTTTCCCCCAGCCGTGGCCGAGGCTCTGGAGTCTGCGCCTTAATGTATTTGCTTGAGCCCTAATTTGTTAGGTGTTCTATTCCATTAAGTTACAGTTATATAAAAATATAAAGAGATTGTTCATGAAAATACTCATTCCATTTGTTTTGGCTTTGTTCGTTTTAGGATGTGACAAGGGAAATCAATCTGCTTCTCCAGAGAGCAAATCTGGTTCTACAGAAAGCACATCTGGTTCTACAGAAAGCACATCTGGTTCTACAGAAAGCACATCTGCTTTACCAGAGAATCAGCTGATCGGGTACTGGACCGTCGACGAGGAAAAGAGCCTTAAAGCTCTGGAAAGCCTTCCGGAGAGTTCCGACAGCAGAGAGGAACAGCAATTTAAAGAGAGAATCAGTCAAGCTGCCAAGGGCATGTTTCTCAATTTTTCCAAGAGTGGAAAAGTAGTGGGCTATTTTTTTGATAACCCTTCCGAAGATTTGACCTATACCATCGTTAGCGAAGATGAAGAGGCCCTATCCGTTAAAGTTGAACAGATCGGCAACTTTTTAATGAAAGGAGACACCCTGCAGATGATCCCGCCAAAAGGTGAACCTGAAAGTATGAAATGTATTCTGTGGTCACGAATCGATGCGGAAGAGGCACAACGGTACATCGAAGAGGCTCAGTCCACCAAGTCCATTCACCGAGCTGCTGAGCAAGGTGACCTAGAGTCATTAAAAAAACACATTGCTGCCGGGGGCGACATTAACGCACAGGGTGGCCGTGATGGGGAAACGCCGTTGCACCGCGCCATTACCCGCGGGCAGACCGAGGCGGCCAAGCTGTTGATTGACAGTGGCTGTGATCTCAACATCGGCAGAAAAAAGGATGGGGAAACGCCATTGGATATGGCGGAAGGCCGGGGGCGGACGGAAATTGCGGCATTGCTACGTGAGAAAGGTGCTAAAAAAAGTGCCAAAGAAGCACCATCTGCTGATAATGATGAAGGGCGCGGTGTGCCCGACATTGGCGAGGGCAATCAACCCGCCATTTCCATTCACCGAGCTGCTGAGCAGGGTGATCTAGAGTCATTAAAGAAACATATTGCTGCAGGAGCCGACATTAACGCACAGGATGGCCGTGATGGAGAAACACCGTTGCACCGTGCGATTACCCGCGGGCAGACCGAGGCGGCCAAGCTGCTTATTGAGAGCGGCTGTGATCTCAACATCGGCCGTACAAAGGATGGGGATACGCCATTGGATATGGCGGAAGGGCGGGGGCGAACGGAAATTGCGGCATTGCTACGTGAGAAAGGTGCCAAAAAAAGTTCGGGTCTGCCGGCTATCAAATAATGGAGGTCAGTGTTTGTTGTCCTGATAAGAGGGTCATTTCCAGCCAATGAAGATACGGAATTTGATACTGATCAGTCTCCTGTTTGTGGGATGCGGAGGGCAGCCGGCGCCGCATAAAGGCGATGATAGCCAAAGTCCTGACATTCCTGCCAACCAGGAGATGGAAAGAGAGACTCCCGCTGGGGTTGATGACGAAAACACTGCTGTGGGCAATCAACAAGTTCCTACCGTTGATGCGTTGATTGCCGCAATGGGAACTCCATTGAATAAAAACGAAAAAAAGATTGTCGGCAAATACCTTGAGAGGGTTACAAGTGCCAATAATCCCGGGCTTTATGCGGGTGATGCGCCAAGGGAGACGATCAACAGGGGCAACCGGACGTATTCCATTTTATATGATGACGGAGAGGAAACGACCCTAGTGCATGGAATCTGGATGATTCAAGGTAATGACTACTATTACATCGAGATGATTGCTAACGGGGTGCCGATTCCGAAAGAAGAACGCGAAGTTTACCATGCCACCGTGGTGAAACTTGATAAAGAGAAGAGTGTTTTTTCTGTTCCGTCACCTGATGATCCCTCAAAGAAGGACCATATTACCTTGGAGTTGATTGAGAGATTTAAGGCTGCGCAAATGCAGGCGTTTAATGATGAGGCAGTGAATCGAGACTTCGATATTTTTGAGATTCACAAGGGAGGGTTTCCTCTTCCCGAGGTTACACCATGACCGGAGTCAGTGATCCCCGTCTACTTTTGTAAGGGGATGATCGGAGACTCCCAGCCAGCAAGATCCGCGGGCTTGGTGCCGCCCTTGCGGCGTCCCTTGCCCCTTGCCCATGTGCCGTTGAAGGGACCCACAAAGCTCACTTCGGCATCGGGCTTGATGGATTGCTCCATTCCAACCGCCCAGAAGCAGGCGTTAATAAGCAGGCGGCGGTAACCTTCATTCTCAATGTCATTGGAGGCACCGTAAGTGCTGGTAAAGACTCGTCCCTTTGTTGAGCCGTCCGCTCCCATGTAGTGGCGGGTCCAAGCGCCCGGAACGGGCTTCCGGGTTTCATCATCGGGTGAATCCGGAGACATGCCCTTGAGAGGTTGTGCCATGGCCAGAGCCGTGAAGGGTTTCAAGGGGTTGGCATTGTAGCCGCCGCATTGCGCCCACATATCCTTTACTCCGCGCAGGATCGGGTGGGAAGCTTGCTCGGGAACAATATCTAGACGCGTGCTGGAGCTGTGGTTGCCGCCATAGTGGCCAGCCCATTTTTCACCCAACACCTGACGGCCGAAACCGTCCTTATATTCAGCCCCACCATAGCCGTTGTTGAATTTTGCATAGGGGCTGTCCTTTGGAATACGATTGAAGCCATGCGTGGCAGTGCGTAGCCCGACGATGGGCCCGGCCCGGTCTAGATAAGCCACAAAATGCTTCATCTGATCAGCCGGCCAGTTTTGAAACCGCGTGAAGATGACCATGAGATCCGCGTGGTCCAGCTCTTCAATGCCGGGCACGTTATTGGCCCCTGGCTGAATCTCACCCTTGGCATTGAGGCCAAAAACCACCGAGCACTTAAAGCCATGGTGTTTGGCCAGAATACGTGCGAGTGCAGGCAGGGTTTCCTCGGACCGATACTCGTGGTCACTGGCGATGAAGACGAGGTGCTTGCCCTTGCCAGGGCCACTTTTCCCCTCATAGACAAGGGGAGCCGCCGCGTTGAGCAACGCGGATGAGCTGACAAGGCAGGTGAGAAATCCGAAGAGAATTTTATACATAGCAAACATGATAGGGATATAGCGGCAGGCTGGCAAGCTAAGTCAGGTCGGCCAAATCCAAAAAGCTTCTGCTATTTCCAGTTCTTTGCAGACTGGTCGAGTTGCTGATCGGTTAAACCAAAAGCCTTGGCGACTCCACGCGCCATCATGATGTTTCCGGCCTTGTTCATGTGCACGCCGTCACTGGTTAATTGCTTGCCCTTAGGGGCATCTGCCGGGAATTTTTTAAGACCTTCCTGCATATTGGCATTGAGGTCAGCCAAGAGGCACTTTTTCTCCTTCGCCAGTGCCTTGATGAAGGCATTGTATCCGGCGAGCTTTTGATTCATGGCGTTACTCTGGTCCTCACCGATCATCGTTGAGGTCAGCAGCATGACCTTAACACCTGCCTTGTGGGCACGGTTGACGATCTCGGCAATGTTTTTCTTGTAGGATTCGAGGTCAACGCCGCGCTTGCCATGCCAAACATCGTTGACTCCACAACTTAAGGTCATCCAGTCCGGTTTGTGCTGCAGAACATCTTTTTCCAGACGTGCGAGCATCTGGTTGGACTTGTGCCCGCTGATACCGGCAAAGACGGGGGCCGCTTCAATCCCTTGGTCCTTAAGGGCAGAGAGCACCAGTTGGCAGTAACCACCTTTCCTTTTTCCTGCCTGAGTGATGGAATCACCCATGAAGGCAATTTTATCGCCATTTTTTACAGCTATGTTTCTTTTTTCTGCAGCGGATATTTTTCCTGAGGGCAGTATGAAGGATGTCATGAGCAGTGCCAGTGGGCACAGGGATTTAAGGGGATTCATTGGTAAATAAGTCATAATGATCTGTTTGTGTTTTTACTGTTTGAGTGACCTGGACGGTTTAATGACAGACTTTCATGCAGGGTGAATTCCAGGCTTACTGTTTTTTCATCATCTGGTGCATGGACTTGGCAAATGCATCGCCCAAACGCACGAAGAATTTGCCGCTTCCGAGGTAGTGATAGGGGCGGTCACTGCCCACCACACACCACTCAGCAAAGCGCTTGGCCCAACCCTGGTCATAGACACCGCGTGCCTTCAGGTCATAGACCTTATAGCTTTCCACGGAGGCAACATTTCCCTTGAATTCGGGTGTGGCTGCAGCTTGTCGCTGGGCAACAGAGACGGCATTCTTGTCCACGCCCTCCTTGGTCATGTTGGTGCCCATGACGCCAATGACAAAGGGCATCTTTGGGGCCTCGTATTCTTTGCGGATGTCCTTGATGAAGTGGACCATCATGTCCTTGTAGTTATTCCGAAATGCTTCTGAGAACTGGTCATTGAATCCCTGAAACCAAACAAAACCTGCCATTTCATGCCCGGCAGCGGGATCATAGGCAGGATGATAATTCTTGAGATCCTTGAGCACCGTTTCGATGGCTTCGGTCATCATTCTCCAGTTGAGCCCCGCATTCTTGCGGATGTCTGCCGCGTTTTTAGCCGCTTTCTGTTTTTCATCCAGCTGGTATGGGCCGGCAGAAGGCGGACGGAAATCGTAGTTGATGGACTTGCCGCCCCATGAGGTCTTGATCAAAAGGATCGGGGAATCCATTTTTTTTGCCATCGAGAGGCCGAAGCTTAATTCCGGGCCGATCTTTTCCGGGTTTCCCCCGTATCCAACACTCAGAGGGCCTGAGCGTTTGTTGCCATCTGCAATCGAGGAGATATAAACCTGGTCTGAGACTACACATGATGAGGTTACCTTTTTCTTGTAAGCTTCGTACTCTTCCTTGAGCTTTTTTACTTCTGCCTCGGCGGCTGTTTTCTCCGGGCCTTCGCTCATCTTTTTGATTTTCTCATTAGAGATCCCGCCGGTGAGCTCATCGGTTTTCCTTACCTGTGTGAGTATTTTGGCCAATACTTTCTTTGAGAGGTTGCTATCCTTCTTGAATACCATTTGAGCAAGTTGCCGGTCCCCTGCAATGTCCGAGTCATAAAGGGTTGCCATGGTATGGGAGTTGGCGTGACCGACCATGTTGGACTGGCCGGCAAGGATAAATATTTGCAGTTTTTTGCTGCCGGGGTTTGCCGAGATAGTGCCTGCTGTCATCATTGACAGAAATAGGGCGATGACTTTGCTAATATGGTTCATTTTCAGCATTTTATTTGTTCAGTTTGATCGAAAGGAGAGAATTAGTTGACGTTATGCTGATCCCGGTGTGTTCTTAGATCAAGCCTATAAAACACGCGGTTCAGAAGAGGAAGAGTTCGTTGGCTGATATCACTTTGCTCGTCGTTTGATGTTTCTTTGTTTTCATAAGCTGCGCCATGGTAGCCTTATCACTGTTAGTTTTTTGATAGCGGTCATGGTGTTGCTTGCAAACGGGTGCCGGCAACCGAACAAGGCAGAAAAGACTGCGGAGACTTGGGAGACTTGGGAAGCCTTCCGTAAACAATGGCAGGAGAGGGGGGAGGTATTCGACTATAGCGCACACATTCCCGCGGCGGTGCCCTCGGAAAAAAACTTTGCCCATACCCCGCTGCTAAAACCGCTTCTCGAATACGACTGGAATGATGAGATGACAGAAGCCGAGCCTTCGGATCCGGCTCAACACAGTAAGGCAACCAGTTTATTTGAGTTACCAGGAACGCAACCTCCTTTGGGTCAATGGCAGGCGGGCCAATCCGTGGATCTTTTAGCGTGGCAGGAATATTTCCGGGGGCAGGCAGAGCTCTTTAAAACTGAAGAGCCTAAAAAGCCCGATGAGGCAGGAAACGCAGCAAGTGATGTATTGCGGGCGCTGAATGTTTTTGGCGAGAATATGGCAGCGCTCCAAACAGCTGCCGACAAGCGCCCGCTTTGTCGGTTTGATGTCAGGTATGAGGCGCACTTGCATGCAATGACACCTCATCTGTTTGTCTTAATGCGGGCTGCGAAGTGTTTCACATTGCGAGCCGTTGCCTATCTTGCTAAGGAGGACATCAATGCTGCATTTGCTGATGCTAAAATGGTCATTTTCCTGGCTCAGAGTATTGCCCGTGAGCCAACTCTTATTTCCAAACTGGTGCGCATTTCGATACTGGATCAGGCATTACAGGTCATTTGGCAGGGCCTAGTAGAAAACAGGTGGAGTAATGAACAATTGGGTGTCCTGCGGGCACGGCTCTCAAGTGTCAACCTCGTGCCGGACCTTCAGGTGGCTTTGCTCTATGAGCGTGACATGTTTAATCTGGTCATTGACCAGATGATCCGGAAACCGGTTTCGCAATGGCAGGAGAATTTTCAAGGGCTCGGTGAATTCAAGGTGCCTCCTGCCAAACAGATTTCTTGGCTGGAGCAGAATCAAATCCGGTTCAATCAGCTTTACTTGAAGTTTGCTCGCAACCTTGTGGATGTAGAAAATGGCGTCATAGACCCGGGAATTGCTGCGGCGCATGATCATTACCTTAATGAACTGGATAAGGACGATCCTCATAACCTGCTGGTTGCGTTGATTTCTATGAACCTGAGCGGGGTTGCAAGTCGCTTCGGTAATACCCAAACAGGAATCGACCATGCCTGTATTGCTGCTGCTCTTGAGCAGGAAAAGATGAAAGAGGGCAAATATCCCGCAGAGTTCGTAGACCTTGCCAAACTCTCAGTATCATTGGCGAGAGGGATCCCCTCATTGCTGCGATCTAGAAGCTTGGGAGGATTGAACCTGACTGACCCCTTCAGTGGGAATCCTTATTTCTATGTTGCAGGGACCAGACGATACGTGCTTTATGGGACGGGATGGGATCTCAAGGATGATGGTGGTAAGCTCATCATGGAAGGCAAGGAAAAAACGCGGATAGACAATACGCGTGGAGACCGGGCCTGGCGGTATACTGAGAGTTCCGGAAAATAAATTTCCGCGTTCAGTGTATGTTTAAGCTTCCACTCCCGCCGGTCTTCAGCTGATTGACCGGCAGGTGCCATTATTCATAGAAAGAGACGGTGCCGTTTTCGGTAATTTTCTTGGTAATTTCCTTGCCGTTGAATTTATATTTAAGGAGCAGAACCTTGACCGTTCCCGGTGCCGGATCCTTCCCTGCCAACTCATTGGTTATATCAAACTCATACTCCCTGGCGTCTAGGTATTGCTTGATGGTGTGACTCACGTCCATTTGTCTTTGAGCATTGCGCGCATCGCCATAGATGGCACTGGTTAACTCAATATTGAGCTTTTTGTTTGATTTCGGCCGCTTGTAAACGGGATGCTTGCTATTGCCAGCTGAAACGAAGTAGGCGATTAGGTCCTTCAGTTCCTCAGCATTCATGGTGTTGACCAGTCCGGGAGGCATCATAGAAATCTTGGAGTTTTTCTTGCCTGTTACCTCGGATTTTTTTACCGGCTTAAGTTTTAGCGGTTCCAGTCCGGACTGGACGATTGAGTATTGCTCTTTTTCGTCACTGACAATGCGTCCCATGACCACCGTTCCGTCTTTCATTTTAAGTTCATGCTGTACGAACTGGTCGGAAATAACGAGGCTAGGCAGCAGAGTAGACTCGAGGATGGACTTATAATCACTGCGCTTGGCCAGATTGGTCAGGTCCGGGCCGATACCACCCCCTTCATCGCCAAAGCGGTGGCAGGCAACACACAGTCCTGCCGAATACATTTTTTTGCCATTGGCAAGACTACGCCCTGCCAATGGCTTTTCATTGAGCATGGTCAACGCGGATTCGACAGTCCAGGCAACGCCGGGTCCACTGGCTTTCGGCAGCTTGCTAATATCAACTGACTTCACCGCTCCCATCAGGTATTGCAGGGTGGTTTTATCCTTTTCAGGAACAGATGCGATCGCTGACTCCCGGATTTTGTTGATGTAGCCTTTAAACATATTGCCACCACTCTTTGTGAGCAGTGTCTTGAGTTCACCGAGGTAGACTTTTCTCTCATCCATGCTCCAACCTGTTTGGACATCTTTCAGGCAAAAAAGGTAATGGATATTTAGGATGTTGGGAGCCGACTGCATCGACTTGAGAATGGTGCCGCCATAACCACTGTTACGTTTCATAACTGCGGCATCAAAATCCGGCACCTTTGCCTTGGTGGTTTTCATTAAGGCAATTGTCTTGGTCACCACAGAGGGGTGTTGAAGATAACAAAGGACGCGGCAAAGTTCCTCGTTCAGGTTATCATCCTTTGCCGGAAATTGAGGATCGAGTTGGTTGCCTATGGCCTCTACCTGTGCGGCTTCAGGCATGCCGCCCCTGCTCATGATCACGGAGTAGGTTCGAAGGAGGGCTAATTTCCCGGTTTTATCCAGTTTGTTGAAATCGACCTGCAGCAGGCGCTTGATACTTGGGCCTAGGCTTCCCTTGTGATCGCATCGGGCCAGACCGAGCAGGGCGTGGATGGCGGTCAGGTCATTCTTTTCATTGTAGGCCTTGTCGTCCCATGTCGTTGCGTCTTGCCATTCGATTGCGATGCGGGCTGCGTAGCGCAGGTGGTAGTCTTCGCTGCTAAGGTAAGGCCAGACGGTGTCCACTGCCTTGGGGTTAGATTCTCCATGAAAAGCTTCCAGAGAATGTCGGGTCTTGCGAGCCACGGCATGCTTGCTTGAAGTGTCTAATTTAGACAACTCGGTAGGTGCAGAGCCTGTGTAAGAAACCCGGTACAGATAAGATTGACCGCCCCTGCCTCCTACACAGAAATACATATTTCCATCAGGGCCAACATCTACATCGGTCAATGCAAGAGAGCCCTTCGTATTGGAGATGAATTCACGTTTTTCCGCCTTGTAGGAAGAACCATGGGGTTTGAGGTGAATGGAATACATGGTTGCGAAAGTCCAGTCGCAGATAAATAGGGCGTCACGGTAATGGGTGGGAAACTTGGTCTTGGTTCCCGCAATAACGCCGGTGGGGCAACCCGGGCCGATGTCGATGACTGAGCCTACGGTATCGGGAAAATATTTACGCCACTTCTTGGAGGTGGCACGCCAGCCGTTTTCGCCACCTGAGACTCCATGGTTGATACGGGTAGGACGATACCATGGTGCTCCGATATCCCATTCCATGTCGGCATCGTAGACGAAAAGCTCGCCGTCCCGGTTCAGGGCGAAGTCCACGGGGTTGCGGTAACCCATGTTCATTACTTCCCGTTGTTTGCCGTCAGGGCTGACCTTCAGGACCCACCCGCCTGGCGCCTTGCCGTTGCCATTGTGACCATAGGCGTAGTTCTGCAAAAGGTAATCATCTTTCCAGTTGTCCCGAATACGAGTCTTCTGGTAATCAGGCAAATGGGTGTAGTTGCCTGCGATAACATAGAGGTTCTTGCCATCGGGAGAGACGATAATTGAGTGAGGACCGTGCTCCCCGCCACCGTTCATTGGGGCGATGACCTCAGAAGGTCCCAGATTGCCATCGGGCAGGACTTTTGCTCGTGTTAAGGTCTTGTTGCCCATCATATAGAGATGGTCGAAGGCATAAAGCATCCCCCACTGGGATGACTTTACGTTGAGCTTTTTGATTTTGCTCTCGTCCAAGGGTTGCCCGGGTTGAGGAATTTCAATGGAAAAAGTGCCAGCGCCTCCCTGATCGGAAACCGTTAGGCGGCCCTTTTGGTCAAAGGCCATGGCAATCCATGAACCGTATTTTCCCTTGTTGACTTTGTAGACAAGGTCGACC
>MDTA01149210.1_pt1 | contig 10105 bp, 9 predicted proteins | sample 811151 | NCBI WGS metagenome assembly MDTA01 (sample SAMN05326648, study PRJNA326480) | marine metagenome | isolation source: seawater | place: Indian Ocean: South | collected 2010 | reverse complement strand
TCGTTCTTTTTTATGTATTATTATATATATCCTAAAATAAATGCTTACACCTAAATTTAAATTATTAACAAGAATATTATTTGAACACTACAAAATAGAGTTATTTTATTTACAAATAATAATTTTCCTAAGCTCTATTTTACAAATATTATCTATTTTGTCGTTTGGCCCTTTTATAATTATAATTACAAACGCTTCAAATGTGCAAAACATTTATGATAAATTTTCATTTTTAGAAAACTTCTCTCTTAATAACATTTTATTTTTATCGATTTGTTTTGTAACGATATTATTTATGGTTAATAATATTTTATCTATATACGTATCAAAAATAATAATTAATTTTTGTAAAAAATTAAATATTAATTTTTCAAATCATTTATATAAACATTATTTATTGAAGAATTATCTTTATCATGCGCAAAATAGTAGTTCTGAGATAATATCTAAGATCACATTAGAAGTTTCAAGATTAATAATAAATATCATAAATCCTTTAATTCAATTAAATTCAAAAATTATTATGGCTTTGTTCATACTACTAGGTTTAAATTTTGTATCAGGGATTATGACAACTAGTATTGCTTTATTAATTATATCCTTCTCTTATGCTTTATTTTTTTCATTTTATAAAAAACAATTAAAAAAAAATAGTAAATTAATTTCTGACAACCTATATTTAAGGCAAAAAATAATTAAAGAGAGTCTTCAAAATATTATTGAGACAAAGTTTTTTAAAGTTGAAAATTTTTTTATTAAAAATTTTGATAACTCAAATTCTCTTATTGCAAAGTCAATTGCAAAAAATCAATTTTTATCTATTGTTCCGAAATATTTGATTGAAATATTGGGTATTTTGATACTCATGATATTTATTTTTTATAAAATTAATATCGGTAAAAGCTTAAATGAAATTTTGCCAATTTTAGCTATCTATTTAGTTGCTGGATATAAATTAATACCTGCCATTCAAGGTATAGCTACAGCTTATGCGTCTATAAAAGGAAATCAAACTGCAATGGATAGTACCCTTGATGGTCTCTCAAACTTGGATGCTAATTACTTTATAGATAGAAAAATTGATAAATTAGAATTTAAAAAATTAAATTTATTAAATATTTCTTTTTCTTATGGCTCAAAAGAAATTTTAGAAAATATTGATTTAGAAATTAAAAAAGAGCAATTTACTGGCATTATTGGCAAAACCGGTGTTGGAAAATCAACATTAATTCATATTGTATCAGGTCTTCTGGAGCCAACCAAAGGAGAAATAAAAATTGATGGAAAAAATTTACTTAAAAAGGACCAATTTAATCTATTAAATGAAGTTGGATATGTACCTCAAAAAATTTCACTTAATGATGATACAATTTTATCTAATATTGCTATTGGTGTTAAAAAATCTGAAATAGACTATAAAAAAATTGAATTTGTAACAAAAGTTTGTCAGTTAAATGAATTTGTAGAAAATCTACCAGAAAAACTGGAATCTTATGTCGGTGAGGATGGTGTACTATTAAGTGGAGGTCAAATTCAAAGAATTGGTTTAGCAAGAGCTCTTTATTTTGATCCTTCACTAATTATCATTGATGAAGGAACCTCAGGTTTAGACGAAAATACTCAAAATAACTTAATCAGTTCATTAAAAAACTTTACAAATAATATAAGTGTTTTAATTGTAACCCATAGAAATGAAATTTTAAAATTTTGTGACCAAGTTTATAAATTAGAAAACAAAAAAATTTATAAGATAAAGTAATGATTAAGCAAATAAAATATGGAAAAGTTATTTATGCTATAATAATTCCAAAACAATTTTCAAAAAAAGGAATAAATTTTTTTACACCATCTGGATTTTCACAACAACTTGGATACATAAATTATAAAAAGGGCCATGAAATAATCCCTCATTATCATAAAAAGGTAAATAGAATAGTAAATCAAACAAATGAGGTGTTATTTATAAAAAAAGGGAAAATTAGAATTGATTTTTTTTCAGGTAAAACTAAAAAAAAATACTTTGGTAGTAAAATTTTAAAAAGTGGAGATACTATTTTAATTGCCGCAGGCGGACATGGGTTTAAAGTCATAAATGATTGTGAAATGATAGAAGTAAAACAAGGCCCATTTTTGAGCACAGAAAAAGATAAAAATAAATTTCAAAAAAAAATTAAAAAGATCAAAATTATTAAATGAGAGTAAATGTATCTAATCCAATTATTTGCAGTAAAGAACTCACAAATCTAAAAAAGTGTATAAAAACTAACTGGTTATCCTCGAATGGTGAATTTAATAAAAAATTTGAAAGCAAATTTTCAAAAATTGTAAATAGAAAATTTTGCTCTACAGTAACTAATGGAACTATAGCTCTTGAGATAGCAGTAAGAGCCTTAAATCTAAAAAAAGGTTCAGAAGTAATTGTGCCAACTTTCACAATAATATCTCCAATTATTGCAATATTGAATAATGGTCTAGTGCCAGTATTTGTTGACTCAAACAATCACTGGGCAATGGACACAAATCAAATTGAAAATAAAATTACAAAAAAGACAAGTGCTATACTTGTAGTCCATACATATTCTTTTCCCGCGGATATGAATAAAATTTTAAAAATTAAAAAAAAATATAAATTGAAACTTATTGAGGATGCTGCTGAAATGCATGGTCAAAAATATTATAATAAACCATGTGGAGCGTTTGGAGAAATAAGTACCTTTAGTCTTTATTCAAATAAATTTATTTCATGTGGTGAAGGAGGAGCAATCTGCACAAACAGTAGAAAAATATATAGTCGCGTAAATGAACTGAGAAATTTATCTTTTGGTAGCCAAAAAAGATTTTCACATAAAGAAATATCTTACAACGCAAGAATGACAAATTTACAAGCTGCTGTTGCATACGCTCAGATATTTAATTTATCTAAAATTGTAAAAAAAAAATATCAGATAGCGAATTATTATAATAAATTTCTTTCGAGATGTAAATTTTTAGAAATTTTACCCAACAAAAATAAATATTCAAAAAATATTTATTGGGTTTATGGAATTTTGGTTTTAAAAAATCAAAAAAAAAATTTAGTGAAATTTCTTAAATCCAAAGGAATTGAGACTAGAGAATTCTTTACAAGCATGCATAATCAGCCTGTTATAAAAAAGTTGGGTTTAGTAAGTAAAAGTGAGAGTTATCCAATAAGTGAAAAACTTGAAAAAAATGGCATTTATTTACCATCAGGACCAAATATAAGCATTAAAGAATTAAAATTTATAAATAAAAGTATAAAAGAATTCTTTTTTAATAAATATAAAGATTTTTAATGAAAATTAAATACGATAAAGATTATTTTGAAAACGGTCTTGCTAAGGGTTTGAGTTGTTACGAAAATTATAGATGGATACCAGAATTAACTTATCCAATGGCATTTTCTCTATGTGACTATTTAAAGCTAAAAAAAAATCATATAATTCTTGAATATGGTTGTGCACACGGTTTTTTGGTAAAAGCATTAAACGACTTTGATATTGATGCTTACGGTGTTGATATATCTAAGTATGCTTTAAGTAAGGTTGATAATGAAATAAAATCAAAAATAAGTTTGATAAAAAAAAACAACACACTAAGTGCAGTTAAAAAAATGAATATTAAATCAAAATTTGACTATGTTATATCTAAAGACGTTTTTGAACACATAGAACCTAAAACTTTATCAAAAATAATTAAAGATTTATCAAAAATTACAAAAAAAATGTTTGTGGTTGTGCCTTTGGGTGATAACGGTAAATACAGAATTAAAAGCTATTCAGATGATAAAACACATATTATTGCAGAGAATGAGAATTGGTGGAAAAAACTCTTTGTTAAAAATAATTTTAAAGTTAAATCTTTTAGTTTCAAAGTTGAAGGTATTAAAGATAAATGGTATAGTGTAAATAAATACGGTAACGGTTTTTTTAACTTAACTTCAAATATTAAATGACAATAAACGATAAATACGAAATTGTAGCAGGTTCAGATAGAATTGGAGAATTTGTAAGAATTAGATCTTTAAACAAAGCAAAACATTTTGCAGTACATAGAACCTTTATAAAAAGATATCCAGATGGTACAGAAAAAAATGTAAATATTGATAAAAACATTAAAGATATACTTATAAAATCTATAGAAAAAAGGGGTATCACAGAAGGATTTATTTTAAAATTTGATGAAAATGATAATTACGCTGAATTTGAAGAAAATAAAATAAAGCCAGAAAATATTAGGCATAAAATTGGTATAAAAGAAAAAAACTTTACTAGCACTGGTGATAAATTAAGCGCTCATTGGCCAATATTTTGGAAATTAAATGAAACAGGTTATGGTAGTATAATTAGAGCAACTTTAACACTTCATCAGGTTTGCTCCTCTAGATGTCAATTTTGTTCAACAATAAATAGAAATAAAAAAGATTCTACTTCTTTTGAGGAAACAAAACAATTTGTAGAAAAATTATATTATGATCAAGCAGAATTTAATAAAGAAAAATTCTCTAAATATAATCAAAAGTACAAAGAGGTAACTGGATCTGATATAAGATTAAAAGGTTTAATTTTGTCTGGCGGTGGACAGCCAAATTTATGGCCTGACTTTGAAAAATTAATCAACTGGTTATCTACACTAGATATTGATGTTGGACTTATTACTAACGGTTTTCCAAAAAATATTGATGATAAAATTTATGATAAATTCAGATGGATTAGATTATCAATAACACCTGAAGATGCTTCGCCTCATTATATAAATAATAAGTTTAATTTACAGAGAATACCTGAAAATATAATTAATAGTACCAATACTTTTGGTCTATCATATGTTTATGGACCTTGGACAGATGATGACATTTTAAAAAGACTCTCAGATCAAATAAATAATTGGAATTTAGATTATGTAAGACTTTTAACTGATTGTAATTTGACTCGATCTGAACAATTAAAATCACATAAAGTGCTCGCTGAAAAACTTCATAAACTTGGTCTTATTGATGATCAGGGAAATAATAAAAGTAAAATTTTCCATCAATTAAAGTTTCACGGAACACAAGATGAGGCTAATAAATTATGGGATGAAGGGAAATGTTTTTTACAAACTTATAATTTGTTTTGGGACACTACTGGACATGAAACAAATGGAAAATCATATTGTTATCCATGTGACTCCGTTACTGTGCTTGCAGAAGAGAATACAAGACAACAATCTAAGAGGGGTTTTGATGGCAATGTTTGGGGTACAGTTACAAATGATAAAGTGGAACTTTTATTTAAAGAAAAATGGAAAAAATTTTTTGATCCACGCGAGCATTGCACTGCGTGTTTATTCATGAAAAATAATAATAAAGTTAAGGAAATGAGCAACACCAATCCTAAAGATTTAGAAAATATAGATATTAATCAAGAAATTGATCATATAAATTTCCCCTAAATTGAAAAAAAAAATTTTAATTTTAGAAAACTTTGTTCATTTTAGAAATGCAATAGAAACGAAAAAAATATTTTCTTTAGAATATAATTGTAGCTTAATAGTAAATGTAAACCAGCAAGATAAAATTGAAAAAAAAAATTTAAAAAATGCTATTTTATACAAGGGACCTAATTTTTTAGTATATCTATACATTTTGATAATATCAAAGAAATACGATTATATTATAATTTCGACTTTACCTGAGTACCCTGAAAATTTAAAAACTACTAAAAATATTTTTTTTACACTATCACATTACTCATTGTTTTTTTTCAGTTTTATATTCATTAAAAAAAAACTTATATTTCAAATAAGAAATATCCATGCATTCATTCCTAGAAAAAAAACTATCCTAAGTAAATTGAGATTTAATTTATTAAATCTTTCCAACAAATATATTTTTGAAAATAGATATTTATCAGAAAAATTTAAGAAAAATAAAATTTTTAAAAATAAAAAAATAACTTACCAATATATAAATCATTATAATGATGAAAATAAAAAAGTTAAAATAAATAATAAATATATCGGTATTCTTGGAGCAATTGATAATTCAAAAAAAGATTACGATTTATTATTAAATGGTTTGTGGAGTTTAAAAAAAAAAAATTTTGAATTTACTGTCATTTTTTTAGGTAAACTAATAAATAAGAATTCAATTCAAACAATAAGAAAATTTTCTGATTTCAAAATAAAATTTTTTAAAAAGTACATATCTGAGGAGCAATTTAAAAAATGGGGATATAAATGTAAGTTTTTGATATCACCCTTAAAGATAAAATCTGGATATGGACAGTTAAAACCCACAGGATCTTTTGGTGACTCAATATATTTAAACAGAAAACTTTTAATTAATTATAAAGCGGATCCTTACAAAGAATTTCAAACTATAAGCTCATACTTTTATAATAAAAACGATTTTTTTTATAAAATTAAAAAAAACTTCACATCTAGAATTTCATCTAATCCTAGAAATAACTTTCCTGATAGGAAAGATAACATAAAAAGAATAAAAAACGATCTCTCTATTTAATTACTTTCACCAGTTCCAATTCCAGAATAATTGAAACCTTCTTTAATGAATTTTTTTGGAGAAAGCATATTGGCTGCATCAATAATATAATTTTTTTTCATTAATTTTTTGCACAAGGCAGGAGATAAGTTCTTATATTCTTTTTTTGCAATTACTATTATTAATGCATCTGCATTTTCCAAACATTTATTTACTGAATTGCATACCTCAATATTACCAATTTTATTTTTTAAATTTAAATCAGCATCATAAATTTTGATCTTAGCCCCATAAGATTGAAGTTTAGAGGCATAAATCATAGCTAAAGATCCTTTTAATGTACTGGTATTTTCTTTGTAGGTTACACCTAAAAATGAAATTTTTTTATTTTTTAAATTCTTAAATTTTGACCTGATTAAATCTATTGGAGTATTATTATGCCTAATATTAATTTTTTTTATTGCATCAAGTAAAATAGGTGATTTACCTAATTTTTTGCTAATCATGTTTGATACGACTTTTAGGTCCCTTTCTATGTTACCACCTGTAAAACCTAACCCTGGTAAAATATAGGATTTTGAACCGATTCTTCTGTCATTTCTCATAGCTATACCCACATTTCTCAAATTTATTTTCATTTTATCTGCTAATTCAGAAAATTGAGACACTAAACTTACAGATGATGCAACATATATATTTGCAAAATGTTTACAGAATTCAGCATCATTTAAACTCATTGAAAAAATATTTTTTGAAAAAATTTTAAAAATTTTTTTTAAGTTAAGGAAAATTTTTTTATCCGAATTACCAATTATTATATAATCTTGGTTCATATAAAGTTCAAGCGCATTACCCAGTCTTAAAAATTCAGGTATATAAACAAAGTCAATCTTATTTTTTCTATTTAAATTCACTCTTTGATTTATAATTTCACAAGTTCCAACTGGTATTTGAGATGAAATAATAAATATGAATTTTTTAAATTTATTTTTAGCTATAAAATAAATATTTTTTTTAAGTTTTTTTAAGTCAATACCTTCCTTAGTTTTAATAGAGTCCTCTGCGAAATATAAAATGTCAATTTTTTTTAAGTCTTCCTTAAAATTAAAGGAAAATTTTATATTTTTTTTTTTTAATGCACTTCGAAAGATTTCATTAACAAATGGTTCATAAATAGGCATTTTAAGATTTTGAATATCCTTTAATGAATTAAAATTACGATCAAAAAGTATAACTCTAAATTTTTTTTTTAGAAATGAAGCTGCTACGGTAATAGCCAAATGTGTTGTTCCATATATTCCTATTATTTTTTTCATTATTTATTTTTTATAAATTTTTTGTGATAAAGCACCTGCATAATAAAAACTAAATTTTAATACATAAGTTTTTTTTCTATTTTTTAAAAAATCAAGAATTTTTTTATATTTATAAATATCATAAATAGCAAAAATAAATCCCCCATTTCCAGCACCTGAGAGTTTACAAGCATGTACACCAATTTTTTGTAAATCTATAATAAGTTTTTTTAATATTTTAGACTTTATCTGGGTATTTTTTTTCGACCACGAATAATTTATTTCTTTTGATAATTTTTCTAAATAAACTTGATTAAAAAGTGGTAACTGTTTAGTGACACTCTTTTTCACGAAATGCAAATAATTTAGAAAATGACTATTTTTTTTTTCTAAATTATTTATTTTTTTTTGAATTACTGTTGATGAGTTTCTTAATATATTAGAATGAATTAACATCATAGAACTTTCTAATGTAGAAATTAAATTTTTGTTAGCCTTAACCTTTTTAACATTTACTTTACCGTTTTTTTTAAAATTTATTATGTTCAGACCTCCATATGAGGCACTGTAATGATCCTGTAACCCACCTTGTAAATTCAAATCAATTCTTTCTATTTCAAAAGCTAATTTTGCTAAACTACTTTTGCTAATTTTTTTATTCAAATATGTACATAAACCCTTAATTAAAGCTACAGTTAGTGTAGATGACGATCCCAAACCTGAACCAACTGGTGCATCGCTATATGATGATATTTCTAATGGCAGATATTTATTCTTATTAAATTTTTTCATTATTTTTTTATATACTGCTAAATGAATTCTAAATAATTTATGGCTCGTATTAAGTTTGTTTAGATTGAAAGATTTTGAAATATTAAAATCTCCAACATTAATTTTAAGTGAGTCGTTTCTATTTTTCTTAACTAATGTATGAACAAACAAATTTATAGTCGAATTAATTACACAGCCATTATATTTTTTAAAATAGGCAGGTAACTCGGTTCCACCACCAGCAAAACTTACCCTGAGAGGGGCCTTCGTTTGAATTACAAGATTTTCTTTATTGAAATTAGCCAAATTTTATATCCTTGAACAATGTCCTTAAAACATTTTTTTTCTTCTTTGTTTAATTTTAAATATTTTGCCTTTTGATGAATTTTTAAAATTAATTCAACTGTTGCATCATAATAGTTTTTTTTTGTAAGTTTTATTCTATCCATGACAATAAAAAATTTTTCTAAGAATTCTGTGTAAAATCTCTCTTTGTCCAAATCCTTCCAAATATTGTGATAATTACGCTCTTGTGTAACTAATGGCCTGCCATAAGCTACATGGTAATTTAAATGGTTTGAGACTTTTCTATATACATAACTTGCCAAAATATCATCTAGTCGGCCTACAAACGGAGATAAAAAATACGCAGGGAATGATTTTCTAATTATAGCTGTGTTTTGTGAATTAAAAGGCGAATTTGTATTTTTATTTAAATAAAAGTTTTTATTTAGTTTATATTTTGTAGCTACTATTTTTTGTGATAATCGTGTAACTGCATCTACATCTGGATCACCCAACCATAAACCTGCATTTACACAAATCTGTTTGTACTTTCTATTTTTATATAATTTAGACTTTTGACTTAAATACCTCTTTGAAATTGGGTATCCTCTATGAAAAAAATTATTATTATTTTTTTCATTCAAATACTTACATACATTTACCCATCCTGTTTTTGAAGATAATTCAAATTTATTTGATACAAATTGGTTTAAATGTGAATTTACAAAGTTTTTTTCATATAAAAAATTATCGTCATCAATTGTAATTATAAAGTCAGAATTATGTTTAAGAGCAAATAAAATTGCAACATTTCTTCTTTGAACAGAGTTCCAAGGTAAATAATTTTTTAATTTTTTAAAATTTTTCAAAAATTTATTTTGTAATTTGACATCTAAATAAAAAAATCTAAATCCATATTTTTTTTGAACATTTGAGCAAAATAATTTTGTTTTTTTTGGTGTTTTAATGTCACCTGCTATAACGAAAATCAATTCTATATTTGATTTTAAAAATTTCTTACTATCTTTTGCGTAGTCCTCTAATAGTTTGGGAAAATTAATTGTGGTAGTTACAATTGCAACTTTTTTTTTATTCATAAGCTTTTTGAAATAATTTTTTTAAGATCCATTTTCAATTTATAATTTATTATGTTCTCTATTTTTTTTGAATTTGATGTTAGGGTGAATGATTTATTATTATTTTGAACAAATTCAACTTTTAATTTTCTTTTATACCTCTTTATTTCGTCAAC
>MDTA01119027.1_pt1 | contig 10105 bp, 8 predicted proteins | sample 811151 | NCBI WGS metagenome assembly MDTA01 (sample SAMN05326648, study PRJNA326480) | marine metagenome | isolation source: seawater | place: Indian Ocean: South | collected 2010 | reverse complement strand
TTTATATTTATTATTTAAATGCCATTTTGCAATCTCTAATGTAGCTATACAATCATCTTTGTTGTAGTTGATAATTTTTTCTAGAAAAGAATTTTCCTTAGTATCTTTGTATTGAATCCACCAAAATAATGCTCTTGATCCACTTACATTTTTTTGACTCCAAGTAAATCCTATCCAATTTGCAACTGTTTTTAAACTGTAATTTTTTAAAGGAAGAATCCATGAATTTCTTATTAGTAAGTGTAAATCTATAAATCTTGATCTTAATTTACCAATTTCTATATCAGAATAACCATACATCTTTGCCATTTTGATAATGGTTATTTTCTCTGTATCACCATAATGTAAAATCGGCCAATCCACTCTTGAATTAATCGTATCAAAAATCTTTAAATAGAATTTTTTATTATTTTTATTTTTCAAATTTAATATCGGTTTATAAATATAGTCTTCAAAGTTGTTATTAATATTTTCAATGGTTAAGAAACCATACAAAAAATCGTGATTTTCATCTGGATTAGATTCAATATCAAATACAAAAAAACCTTTTTGTAATTTTGATAATAAATTTGTTTCATCATTTTGTTGTACTAGTTTAATTGGTAATCCAGATAAGTAAGATTTTGATTGATTAATGAATTTATATATCATTGGAAAATCTTTTTCTTCATAATCAGAATTCTTTTCTTTAAATTGAGATTTATCTAATGATGCCAATTGTTCAATATTACTAACTCCAATATCTTTTAATGATTCAGCCGTTTTATTACCTATACCGTCGATATCAGTCAAAAGACCATTTAGTTTTGCTTCGCTATCACAGAATTCCCTCCAAGAACAAATGGAACATTTTTTCCTGTTTTCAGTGATATTTGGAATATCCTCTTTCAAAGACTCACTCAATTCAGTAAAAAGATTTATTGATTTATCTTTTAATCTTTGATTAATTCGTATTTTTTCAATATTTATTCTATTTTTATAACCTGAAATTACAAGACCATATTCAACTGTTGCCTTTTGAAATCTCTCTAGAAGTATTGAACATAAGCCTATATCTATTTGATGTTCTCTAGATATTCTCTTGCCTAATTTTGAAATTGCGGGTAAGTATTTATATTTTCCCCATATACTATTCCCATTTGTCTTAACTAATAAAGAAGGATGAATCTCAATATTTAAACCATTCTTGAATTGATCTTTTATTTTTAATCCAATTACACCCTTAAAACCCTTTTCACATGCTTTTGATCCTTTAAATAGATCTCCTTCAGTAAGTTTATAAAAATTCTTAAATTCAGTAATTAATTGAATTGATTTTTGAGCCGACCAACTTTTAAGTGATTTGTCTCCCCACAAATCCAACCATGCTTTTCTTTTACATCTTAAATAACTTGTAAGTAATAAATTATTCAAAAAGTTTATTTTAAAGTCTTATATTAATATTACATAAATTAATATATATTTATTGTTTAAAGGGGAGCATTGAAATTTGAATCAAAATCTTTCTAGCAGTATTCAATTCGGTACAGATGGCTGGCGAGGAGTTATAGGATTTGATTTTAATATGGCCAATTTAGTTCAAGTAGTTGTTGCATCGTCCCAAGAGCTTAACTTTCAATATTTTAATAAAGTAAAAACTAATAAAATCTTGATCGGTTTTGATAGAAGATTCATGGCAGAATATTTTGCAAAATCAATAATTCCCTATATTAATGCATGCGGATTGAAACCAATCTTGTCTAGTGAATGCGTTACGACTCCATCATGTAGTTTATATGTAAAAGAAAAAAATTTACTTGGCTCTTTAATTATTACAGCAAGTCACAACCCTCATAATTGGCTTGGATTAAAAATAAAAAACTTTCGTGGATCTTCCGTTAATGAGTCTTTTACTAAAGCAGTTGAGGAAAGGATTCAATTACAAAATAAACTTGAGCCTGGAAGTTTAGATTATGAGGAGATAAATATCAAGAAATTTTATTTAGATAAAATTTCTTCAAAATTCGATATCGGATTTATCTTAAAAAAATTGAAAGAGATGCGAATTAAAGTATTTTTTGATTCTATGCATGGTTCTGCTGCCAATAGTATAGATTATCTATTTAATGATAATTCATCAAATATTATTAGGGGTATTAGAGAAAATAATGATCCATATTTTGGTGGTAATCCCCCAGAACCTTTAATTCAATATCTAGATTTATTAAAAGATACTCTAAAATGCGAAGCTAAAGAAGGTTGGAAAACGCTAGGGATTGTTTTTGATGGAGATGGCGATCGGATAGCTGTAATTGATGAAATGGGAAGATATTGTAGTACTCAAGCTTTACTTCCATATTTTATAAATTTTTTGGGTAAAAAAAATAATAACTTATACCCAGTATTAAAAACTGTAAGCGGCTCAGATATTATTGCAAATATAGCCAAGAAACAAAATCGTGAAGTTTTTGAATTACCCGTTGGTTTCAAGTACATTGCAGAAAGGATGATTAATGAAAATATATTTATTGGCGGGGAAGAATCTGGAGGTGTTGGTTTTGGAAATTTCTTACCAGAGAGAGATGGTTTGTTTGCAGCAATGGTATTACTAAATGGCATCGCAGAACAATCACAATACTTATGTGAATCTCTTGACGAGATACAGAATGAATTTGGCCCCAGCTTTTACGATAGGGTAGATATTTGTTTCCAAGATAATAATAAAAAGAATGTATTAAAAGATTTCATTTTGAAAAATATTCCCAATAAAATTGGAGATCATTTCATTATTAAAGTCTCAAATATTGATGGCATAAAGTTAAGACTCGAAAATAATTATTGGATATTATTTAGGTTTTCTGGCACTGAACCTCTTCTTAGATTGTATTGTGAGGCCCCCTCAAAACATTTGCTTGAAAAATCACTAAAATGGAGTAAGGAGTTTATAAATAACTGTAATTAATAAAATGAAAAATATTTTATATCTTGCAAGTAAAAATCCTGGAAAAATTGGAGAATATCGTAAATTACTTTCTCAAGTCAATTGTAAATTAGTCCTACAACCTAATTCAATAGATGTTATTGAATCTGGCAAAACTTTTAAAGAAAATGCCATAAAAAAAGCTTGTGAAGTTGCTGAGAAAATGAAAAACTATGCAATTGCGGATGATTCAGGTTTGTGTATAGATGCTCTAGATGGCAGGCCTGGTGTTCACTCATCAAGATATGCAAATAATGATGTCAAAAGGATCAATAGAGTTTTGAGTGAGTTAGAGGGCTTTAAAAATAGAAGAGCTTTTTTTATAGCAAATGTTTGTTTAGCCTCTCCCTCAGGGGAAGTAATATTGAATGCTGAGGCAAAATGTTATGGAAATATTCTCTTAGTAACGCGAGGATCAAATGGTTTTGGATATGATCCTATATTTGAAGAAGAGTCTAGTAAATTAACTTTTGCTGAAATGAAAGATAGTTTTAAAGATGATTTAAGTCATAGAGGTAAAGCTATTGCAAAAATTATTCCAGGTCTTAAAAAAATTTTTAATTAATATTAGCTACGTTTTAGCCCATGATCCATGAAGACCATGAGGAATATTAATTGGTAATTCATAAATAGATATTTCTTCAAGAGTTTTTGAATCTAAGATGACTAGATCACTTCCTCTACGTGATCCATTCCATACTATGACGAATAAATAACCTTCATCTTCGATTCTAGAATCTTCTCTCGGCACCATAATAGGCTCACTAACAAAACCTCTAGGAGCTGCTGACCAAAATATCTCTTCCTTAGTATTTAAATTAATTTTCTTGATAGCCTGTAGAGGTGCATTTCCTTCTTTAGCCTCAGTACATGCCATCCAGCTAAAAGTATTTTGTAATCCAAGAAAATTAGGATTAACTACTGCAAATTCACAAGTTTGATTACTTATTTGAGATAGATGTACATTTTTGTTCTTTAAATTAATGATTGATCTTTTTAATTTACCAGCAGGATATTTTTCAAAATCGATATCTTTAAAATTTTCATTTGGTCCAACTGATGGGAAATCATCATAAAAAATACTGTCCAAAACAATATTTGAATCTTTTTCATATGCATTAACATGATGAAATACAAATCCTTCGGGTGCATCTATAGATATTGATGGCTGACCTCTAAATAAACCACTTTCTCTAGGCACAAGTAAAAATTTTGCAGTTTTGTTTGGATTAGATTTTAAGCATTGTGCCGCTCCTTTTTGTCCCAGAACAAAGGGAAGAGGATTGAAGTCTATTGCGTTTTGCAAAAATATTGCCCAATTTGTTGTGATCGCAAAATCATGGAGAAATGCAAAACCTTTTAACTTATCTTTTCTATCAAATAGAATTTCTCCTGCATTACTACCTGAGTTTGAAAATTCCATCAGTCTTATGGTACTGCTTGGTCCTGTTTGTACTCCAAAAGTCACTAATACTTCTGGACAAGAGTTTGAGTTAAGGTCGATCTTAGGGTGAGCACTGAAAGCTTCATTTTGTTTAAGTGCACCTTTAAGGGTAGTTAATCCTCGGGTTTCTAGATTATGTGGATCAAGAGAATGAGGACCTGCAGCCTCCCATAAAGCTAAAAGTTCATTTCCTAGTTTGATTACGTGGGTGTTAGCAATATTTTTTAAATTTAGATTAAAGAGATTGTTTATTATTCCTCCTTTCTTTTGTGTTCCGAATACACCTCTATAAACAAATTTATCTAACTTTTGTTCTTCTAAGTAACCCTTGGTTTTGACAAATTTATTTGAAAAAGAAACTTTGCCATTTTTGAATTTGATTGCAGTAATCATTCCATCACCATCAAAGGGATGGTGAACCCACTGCCCATCTCTTTCTAAAATACCAGGGCCATTTCTAAATAAAGTACCATTAATCTCTTTGATAACATTACCTTTTGCTATATTCAAGGTCTGGTTTTCTAGCTCAACTTCTACGTTTTGATAAGCACTAGACCAATCAGACTTATCAAAAACTTTGTTTTCTACAATATTTTTATCTTGTAAACTAGTCACAGTTAAAAAAGCATTTAATATATTTTCGCGAAAAATGTTCTAATTTGTGGATTATTATGAGAATGGATTTTTTTAATCTTTTTCTATCTCTAGCATTCCTTTACTGCTTGGAATTGATCCAGCTCTTCTTATATCAATTTCAGTAGCCATTCTCATGGCTCTAGAAAAAGCTTTAAAACTTGCCTCAACTATATGATGAGCATTAATTCCTTGTATTTGATTAATATGTAATGTAATTCCACTGCTATTAACGAATGCAATAAAGAATTCTCTGACTAGCTCAGTATCATATGTTCCAATTTTTGTAGATTTAATATCTAAATTGTATGAAAGATGTGGCCTCCCTGAGCAATCTAAACAGACTTGAATCAGAGCTTCATCGAGAGGAGCTAAAAAATGACCAAATCTATTGATTCCTTTTCTATCTCCTAAAGATTTAGAGAAAGCCTTACCAAGAGCTATCCCAACATCTTCATTAGTATGGTGGTCATCTATTTCAAGATCTCCTTTTGCTTTAATGTCTAAATCAAATAGACCATGACTAGAAATTTGATGTAACATATGATCCAGGAAGGGAACACCAGTATTGATATCAGAGATCCCATTCCCATCGATATTGAGCAAAACACTTATTTCAGTTTCGTTAGTCTTTCTTTGAACCTCTGCTTGTCTTTTCTCTGTCATTAGATTTAAAAAGTTTGCTCTACATACCATTAATGCAGTAACCCGCATCAACGTAAATAGTTTGACCAGAAATACCACTAGAAAGATCACTCAATAAGAATGCAGCCGTATTTCCTACTTCTATTTGAGTAACAGTTCTTCGTAAGGGTGCTTTCTCTTCTACATTGTGAATCATATCTAGTATCCCGCCAATAGCTGAACTTGCGAGAGTTCTTATGGGCCCAGCACTTATTGCATTAACTCTTATTTTATTTTCAGGACCTAACTCGGCAGAAAGGTATCTAACTGAAGCCTCTAATGCTGCTTTGGCAACACCCATTACGTTGTAATTAGGAATCGCTCTCTCAGATCCTAGATAAGTTAATGCAACAACGCCGGCATCTTTGCTAAAGAGAGGTTTTGCATATTTACATAGTGGTGCTAAAGAATAAGCACTTATATTTAAGGCTCTGTCGAATCCTTCTGATGAAGTATTACTATAATCACCAATTAATTCATCTCTTCCAGCAAATGCTAAACAATGAACTAGTCCATCAATTTTCCCCCATTTGTCTTTGACATTTTGGAATATATCTTCAATTTGCGATGGGTTTTGTACATCTAATGGCAAAAATAATGAGGGATTTAATTCTTTAGTAAGTTCTCTAACTTTAGATTCAAATCTACCTTTGTCATCAGGTAAAAATGTTATGCCTAGTTCAGCTCCACCTTTTGAAAGTTGTTGAGCAATTCCCCATGCGATAGAACGGTTATTGGCAATGCCAGTAACAAGAATTTTTTTACCAGTTAGATCAAGTAGCATTTTATTAAATATTTATATCATTCTCCTATAAAGGGTGCACTTGTTAATACATTACTCAAAAATATACAATATTCTTCAACTATATTCTTATGTAGTGAAAGATGGTAAAAACAAATTCCAATCTAGTAGAGTTAGGTTCTAAGCTTCCTAAAGCTCAAATGCTTAATATCAATTTAAGCAAAGTTGAAAAATTTAATTTTTCAAAATTAGATGATAGGCATCTTTTCATTATGTTCATTTGTGCCCATTGTCCATTCGTTAAACATGTAGAAAAGGGAATTACAAGAATTATTAATGATATGGAAGATATTGTTCAAACTATAGCCATTTCAAGTAATGATATAAAAACACATCCTGCAGACGCTCCAAAATATTTAAAAGAACAAGCAGAAAACAATAGTTGGAATTTTCCTTATTTATTTGATGAGAATCAAATCTTTGCTAAGAAATTAAAGGCAGCATGTACTCCCGATTTTTATCTTTTTGCAAATAATGGTAATGCAAATTTTTCTCTCTTTTATCATGGACAATTAGATAAAAGTAGACCATCTAATAATATTCCAGTAACAGGTGAAGATATGCTTGCAGCATTACAAGCAATTGTTGAAAAAAAAGATTATTATTCAAAACAAATACCTTCTTTAGGATGTAATATAAAATGGACGCCTGGCAATGAACCTGACTGGTTTAAGTAAAATAAAATGTATCAGTCTCGGTGGAAAACTATTAAGCTTATAATACAAGCATGAGAATCCCCCCTTTTACTCTAGACAGACAATATTTAGAAATAGGTTCTGAAATTGAAAACGCAGTTTTAAAAATATTGAAAAGTGGTCAATACATTGGTGGAGATGAAATAAATCAATTTGAAAAATCATTTGCTGCCTTAATTGGGGTAAATTATACTATTGGTTGCAATAGCGGAACTGATGCATTAGTCCTTGCTCTAAGAGCGTTAGATATTGGAGAAGGAGATGAAGTTATAACTTCATCATTTAGTTTTTTTGCTACAGCAGAGGCAATTAGTATCGTTGGAGCCAAGCCTATTTTTGTAGATATAGTACCAAATACTTTTTTACTAGATGTTGAAAAAATAGAAAAAAAAATTAGTTGTCGTACGAAAGCTATTATGCCCGTTCACTTATTTGGAAATGCAGTTGATATGACATTTATAAAATTTATTGCTGAAAAATATAACCTTAAAATTATTGAGGATTGTGCTCAGGCAACTTTTACAATGTGGAAAGATAAGAAAGTAGGAAGTATTGGAGATATCGGCTGCTTTAGTTTTTTTCCAACAAAAAATCTTGGTGCGGCAGGTGATGGCGGAGCTGTTACAACTTCTAATGAGTTTTTAGCCCAAAAAATTAGAGAATTAGCCGTTCATGGTAGTCCCAGAAGATATAGTCATACTCAAATTGGTTACAATAGTAGACTTGACGCAATACAAGCAGCAATTTTAAATATCAAATTAAAATCACTTTCTAAATGGATTGAAGCTCGTAAAAATGTAGCGATTAATTATCATAAATTAATTAAAAAAAATCATTTTCTTTCTCTCCCGAAAAGCAATACTGAATTCTCTACTCACACCTGGAATCAATTTGTGATTAGATTAAAAAATGATAATTTTTCTGCAAAAGATGACCCTCAAAAATTATTTGAGACTGATTTAGAAAAGTATAAATCCCTTAGAAATTATCTTCAGCAAAATCTGCTCAAGAAAAATATATATTCAATTATTTATTATCCTATTCCTATCCATTCCCAAAAAGCTTATAAGGGCAAATTTATTAATAGAGAGGAACTTGTTGAGACTGAAAAAGCATGCACAGAAGTTTTAAGTTTACCTATGTTTCCCGAAATTACTTATGAAGAACAGATATATGTCGTAGAAAATTTAAATAGTATTTTAAATAATTATTTTAAAAGTATTCAAATTTCTGCATAAAGTGTTTTAAATATCCTTTGTTGAATGTTGTGATTTATAATCGGACTTGGATAATTATTTTTCTCTAAAGAAGCTATATTACCGTTTATAATTTCTGAGTTATTTATTTTGGATAATTCAGGTACCCAATATTTTATATATTTGCAAAGAGGATCAAACTTTTGAGTTTGTGTATGTGGATTAAAAATTCTTAGTGGTTTAGGATCCATACCACTGCTTGCGCTCCATTGCCAACCTCCGTTATTTGCTGCAATATCACCATCAACTAGAATATCCATAAATTTTTTTTCACCCATTTGCCAATTACAAAGAAGATCTTTTACTAAAAATGAAGCAACAATCATCCTACATCTATTATGCATCCAACCACTAGAATTCAATTGTCTCATGGATGCATCAATAATAGGTATCCCAGTATTGCCCTCTGCCCAGCGATGAAACCACTCAGGGTTATTTCCCCAAGGGAAATTAGCCCATTTTCTTCTATAAGGACCTTCTTCTAATTTTGGAAAATGAAATAAGCAATGCTGATAAAATTCTCTCCATGCTAACTCTTTTTGCCAAATTTGAATTGAGAAGACTTTTTCTGAATCCTCATTCATTGACTGCAACTTTAGAGTTTCACCCCAAACTTTCCTAATACTTATGGTCCCAAACCTTAAAGAGGCACTCAAGTAAGAAGTCCCATCTAAAGAAGGAAAATCTCTGTTCTTTTGATAAGAGGTTATTTTACCTGAAATAGAAAAATTTTTTAATAATTTCTTAGCAGCAATTTCACCTGGTAAGCAGGGACATATTTTTTTACCAGAAAAATTAGTAGTTTTTAAAAAATCATTTAAAATATTTGCGGAGTGTTTCATCAGCTTATTCTCTATTAATTCATCTTTCAAATCTTTTAGTTTTGTAAACTTAAAATTCTCAGTAGATTCTTGACTAAAATTATGTTCTTCAATTTGGGCTTTAAACTTTTTAAAGAAAGGCCCATAAACCGTATATGGTTTATCGCTTCCAGTTGAAATTTCTAATGGACTTATTAATAGATGATCCCAAATATCAATAATTGTTATATTTGATTTTTCTAAATCTTTTTGAATTGTTAAGTCTCTCTTAATCTCATATGGTTCAATAGATTTGTTCCAGGATACATATTTGGCATTTATTTGTTTAGCTACCAGAGGAATCAGGTTTTTTGGATCACCTTTTTGAAAAATTAGTCTGCTGCCAGCTTTCTCCCAACTTTTATTCAATTCTCTTAAGCTCTCACCTAAGAACCAAGCTCTAGAATTTGCTGAGTAATCTAACGAATAATTTTCGTCAAAAACATAAATTGCTGTTACGGCTTTAGAAATAGATAATGATTTAATTAAAGCTAAATTATCATTAATTCTAAGATCTTTTCTATACCAAAAAAGAATTCTTGGATTATCCATTATATCTTTAAAAATTGCTTTGCTCTAAACCATGCAGTGACTGTTTTCGCATCTAAAGTTTCTTTTCCACTTGCAATTAAAAAATCTAATTCTTCAGGGCTTAACACTAATACTTCAATATCTTCATCAAGATCACCCTTCGGTTTTACTTTTAGTTTGCTTAATTGTCTAGCAAGAAATAAAAATATTTCTTCATCTGCATACCCAGGAGCAGGAACTA
>MDTA01086829.1_pt1 | contig 10105 bp, 11 predicted proteins | sample 811151 | NCBI WGS metagenome assembly MDTA01 (sample SAMN05326648, study PRJNA326480) | marine metagenome | isolation source: seawater | place: Indian Ocean: South | collected 2010 | reverse complement strand
GAGCGTAACCAGTGTACTCAAGGAGAAATCATCAGATACGTCAGTAAGAACACTAAGTATCCAGAGATGGCAAAAGATGCTGGAATTCAGGGAACAGTATTCGTGTACTTCGTTGTAGCAAAAAATGGAAACGTAAAGGACGTAAGAATTCTAAGAGAAGTTCACCCTCAGCTTGATAAAGAAGCAAAGAGAGTTGTAGAATCTCTACCAAAGTTCGATCCTGGTAAGCAGAGAGGTAAGAATGTAAGTGTACAGTACACTATTCCTGTGAAGTTTATCATCAGATAAGCTCAACTCATAAGAACGTCATAGCTGCCTTGAATTGCCATTAGAAGATAAATGGCATAAAGAAGTGCGCCCATTTTCAGGCCTCTTCTGTAATAAAGAAAAACGGTCACAGAATTAATTACTACCCAGTAAAACCAGTTTGTGGGTTCCCAAGTTATCATAAGCCAAGTGGCCCCTAAGCTAAATACAGTTGTAAACGCGTCTATATAAGGAAGCTTAGAATTAGAGTTTTTCTTGAGTAGAAATCCTACAAACAATGTAGCAAGTAAAGATGCAATTATTAAGTAGAAGTGCCAATTATTGTCCCATTCACTGACGGGAGTGTTTTCATAAAAGTAGAATCCTAAAATTCCTGTTAAGATGTAAAACAGGTGTAGAAATGATTCCGCATAAATCTCCTTTCTAATACAGAGAAACATAAATATTGCCGCACCTGCAATTGCGAAAAAGAACCCCTTAGGCATTAATATATCATTTAAATACAGGAAAGTGAAAAGCAGTCCAAATACTACTGCAATTCCCTCAAGAATCTTGATGAGCGTATCAGATAATTGCATTTCTCTCTTTTAATTGTTCCACTACAAATTCCACTCTTTCCTCGATAGTTAAAGCGGGTACCATAATCAAATCCTTCCCCATTTCTGTGTACTTCTCTATGAATAAAAGTTCATGTTGCTTTCTATCCTCATGTTTAGGCAAAGCCCTAATTGGATCTTCCTCCCAGATGGGCAATGTATTGCAGAATAAATACATATCCACTGGAACTATAGCCTCACATTTAATTTCTTCTTTGAATTTAGATTTAGACCAAATCTCCAATTCTACCCCCGAAGTATCACAAATTACCAAGTCATTTGAACTCAAAACATCTTGAGCTAGCGTCTCCTGCAGTTTGTTTAATTCAATAAGAGTTGATGGAGTTTCTGTACCCTTTAACACATCCTGATTTCCCCTGCACATTTCAGGTATAAATGCTAGGCCAAGCCTTTTTGCTAGTTCCTTACCTAAAGTCGTTTTGCCGGAATTTTCTACACCTGTGATAACAATGCGCTTCATGATCTTAGTTTAATCTTCAAAATCACATGTACACGGATCTGACAACTCTATATAAACTTTAGGTAGTAGATTTTTAAGCATCCTTTGCTCTTCTTGAGTCATGTCATTGTAAAGTAGGTCGAGATAACTCAGACTTTTCATATCACTAAGAGATGCTGGAAATAATCTCACTACGTTAGACCACATAACTAAGCGCTCTAAGTTTTCAAGCTTGTCAATATCAAGAGGTATTTCATTTATCAAATTATCACCCAGTTTCAGGATTTTTAATTTGCTTAGCTCAAGTACAACTGTTGGGAACTCCTCCAACAAATTCCTCTCAACTGAAAGCAACTCAAGATTCTCTAATTCCCTTACCCAAAAAGGAATTTCAGTAATCTTATTCTTGTCAAGCGTTAAGGTCTTTAGGCTTGTAAGTCCTCTTACTTCAACAGGAATACTGTCTAGTTTTTTCTTAGATAAATCCAAGTGTTCAACTTCAATGCCAGTTGCCTGAGCTAATAGAGCTTTGTCTATGGATTTGAAAGTGGTTTGGGCTATGCCCCAAGAGCCTGTTAAGATGAAAAGCAATAATATTGTTATGCGCAACTTCATATTATGTACCCAACAATTTCCTAGTGTTCTCTTCATCGATTTTGAGAGCTGATTTTAACTCATTTAATGATGAGAACTTCCGTTCGTCCCTTATTCTGTCGACAAATTCTACTTCTAATGAAGATCCGTATAAATCGCCTGTGAAATCGAGCAAGTTCACCTCTATAGTAGTGCAGCCTGAGTCTGAAACCGTTGGCCTATCTCCTATATTCAGCATTGCCATTTTTCTATCTCCGCCTTCTGTTGTAGCCCAAACCGCATATGCACCAGCCCCCGGTATAATTTTCAATTCCTCCTCTATTTTAAGGTTGGCAGTAGGGTACCCTAGCTCCGAACCTAATTTTTGCCCCCCCACAACCTCACCTTTTAAAGGAAAAGGTCTAGTAAGAAGCTTATTAGCTTGCGCAACGTCTCCCTTCTCAACAGCAGACCTCACCTTTGTCGAACTAACCCTAATATCTTGTACATATTTAGCATCAAGAGCTATTACCTCAAAGTCAAACATCTTCCCCATCTCCCTTAAAGCGTTAAAATCTCCCTCTCTATTGCGTCCAAACCTATGATCGTCTCCAATTACAACTGCAGCAGGTTTAATCTCTTCAGCAAATAAGTTTTTCACATACTCAAAAGGAGTAAGTCTTGAAAGTTCCAAATTGAACTCTTCTACTATTAAAAAATCGAGTCCAGAATCCTGTAATAATCTCCTTCTTTCATCAAGTGTATTCAAAAGTTTTAAACCATGATTACTGGGATGGAGGATAACCCTGGGATGTGGATGGAAAGTTAAGAGAGCAGTTTTACCCCCTATTTCCACAGCCGTTTTTTTTAAAACGTCAATAACGGCCAGGTGTCCAGCGTGAACACCATCAAAAGTTCCTATGGTTAAAACCACTGGATCTGACGAAAAAAAATCTTTTGTACTCTCGTAAACTTTCAAGGGTGTAAAGTTAGGCAGGCGTGAGGGGAAATTTTTGTAAATCCTATTGTATTTTTGCGCTCGATTATACATGTCAAGACAAATCTAAAATGTCAGCACAACAAGGAGTAGTAGCACAAGTTATCGGACCAGTAGTAGATGTCCGCTTCCCTCAAGGGGTTGAATTACCTAACATTCTTGATGCAATGGTCATCGAAAATGAAGGCGCAAAACTAATTTTAGAAACCCAAAAGCACATTGGTGAAGACACTGTGAGAGCCATTTCTATGGACGCAACAGAAGGTCTTAGCCGTGGAATGAAGGTTGTAGCAACTGGATCAGGAATCCAAATGCCTACTGGAGATGCTATCAAGGGACGTTTATTCAACGTAGTTGGAGACGCTATCGATGGTATTGGAACAATAAGCAAGGATAATGGACGTAACATCCATCAGGAATCACCATCATTTGAAGAGCTTTCTACTTCTACTGAAGTACTATTTACAGGGATTAAAGTAATCGACCTTATTGAGCCTTACGCTAAAGGTGGTAAAATTGGTCTATTTGGTGGTGCCGGTGTAGGTAAGACAGTACTTATTATGGAGCTTATTAACAACATCGCAAAAGGATATGAAGGTATCTCAGTATTCGCAGGTGTAGGTGAGCGTACTCGTGAGGGTAACGACCTTCTTCGTGAGATGATTGAATCTGGTGTTATTAAGTACGGTAAAGAATTTGAAGAGAGCATGGAAGCTGGTGGTTGGGACCTTACTAAGGTTGACAAAGAAGAGCTTGTTACGTCTCAGGCAACACTAGTATTTGGTCAGATGAACGAACCTCCTGGGGCACGTGCAAGAGTAGCTCTTTCTGGTCTAACAGTTGCTGAGTACTTCCGTGACGGAGATGAGCAGTCTGGAGGGCGTGATATTCTTTTCTTCATCGATAATATTTTCCGTTTCACTCAAGCGGGATCTGAGGTAAGTGCACTTCTTGGTCGTATGCCTTCTGCTGTAGGTTACCAACCAACTCTTTCTACAGAGATGGGAGCCATGCAGGAGAGAATTACTTCGACTAAACGTGGATCAATTACATCTGTCCAGGCGGTATACGTACCTGCAGATGACTTGACTGACCCTGCACCAGCGACAACTTTCGCCCATCTTGATGCTACAACAGTACTTTCACGAAAGATTGCATCTCTAGGTATTTACCCAGCGGTAGATCCATTAGACTCAACTTCTAGAATTCTTGATCCAGAAATTATTGGAAAAGAGCACTATGACTGTGCAGAGAACGTAAAGGCTATCCTTCAACGTTACAAGGAACTTCAAGATATCATCGCCATTCTTGGTATGGACGAACTAAGTGAAGAGGATAAGCAGGCCGTCAACAGAGCGCGTCGTATTAGCCGTTTCCTTTCACAACCATTTCACGTTGCGACGCAGTTCACTGGACTGGAGGGAGCACTTGTATCTATCGAGGATACAATCAAGGGCTTCAACATGATACTTAGCGGTGAGCTTGATAAGTACCCAGAGGCTGCATTCAACCTTAAGGGGAGCATCGAAGAAGTTATCGAGGCTGGTGAGAAAATGCTTGCTGAAGCGTGATTATGACTATAGAAATTATTACACCAGACGTAATTCTTTACGAGGGAGATGCCACTTATGTGGGACTTCCTGGATCTGACGGTAGTCTAGGTATTTTAAATAATCACGCCCCTCTAGTAACTACACTAAAGGCTGGTGAGGTCGTTGTAAAAAACGAAAACCACGAAGAATTCTTTCAAGTAAAAGGCGGAACGGTTGAAGTGTTAAACAATCACATTACAGTTCTAGCACAATAAAAAAACACTATTCATTACGAATGATGATATGGCTCACCTTTTAAAATAGTGTGAGCCCTATATATTTGCTCTACAGCGAAAATTCTAATTAATTGGTGAGGGAATGTAAGAGGTCCAAGTGCCCAAGTTGCATTTGCCCTATCTCTAACTCTTTGGTCAAAACCATATGGCCCACCTATCAGAAAGGCGACATGCCTTAACCCTCTAACTCCAAGTTTTTCAATGTGTTTTGAAAAGCCAACAGAGTCGTAGACCTTTCCGTGTTCATCGAGTAGAATTAAATAGTCAACTCCTTCTAGAAATTTGGACTGAAGAACAGCTTCTTCTTTCATAACGGTTTTAGGATCTGCCTTAGTAAATTTTCCTTTTAAGTTTGGTGTTTCTAAATAAAGGAACTTGCCATATTTGCCCATCCTCTTTGAGTAGTTCTCAATTCCCTCCTTTATCCAAATGGCATTTGTTTTGCCTGTTGCTATTAATGAAATCTGCACAGGTGTGAAGTTAAAGATTATCTTAGCAACATGCTAAACGTTGTAATGAAGAGCTTTATAGCTCTATCACTTAAAGAAGATATTGGCCCGGGGGATGTGACATCTGAATCTAGTGTTCCACAACACGTTAGAAAGACAGGCTATATTTTAGCTAAGGAAAGTGGAGTACTTGCTGGAATAGAAGTAGCAAAAGAAGTATTCTCGCAAGTTGACCCTCAAATAGATTTCAAGGCATTAAAAAAAGATGGCGAAAAGGTTGAGTTCAGCGATGTTGTTATTAAAGTTGAGGGGCCAGCTAGGAGCGTTCTTACTGGAGAGAGGCTTGCATTAAATTTTATGCAAAGAATGAGCGGGATTGCAACAAGAACTAGTGAAATAATGGACATTCTTGTTGGAACACCAACTAAAGTCCTTGATACCAGAAAGACAACTCCAGGTCTAAGAGCCTTCGAGAAGTGGGCAGTAAAAATTGGAGGCGGGGTTAATCACAGGATGGGATTATATGATATGATTCTACTTAAGGATAATCACGTTGATTATGCAGGAGGTATGAAAGAGGCATTATTACATGTATCAGAATATCAATCTATGCGAACTCAAAAACTACCTCTAGTTATTGAGACCAGATCATTTGAAGAGATAGATAATGCTATTGTCTCTTCAGATGAAACAGGTATTGAGATAACTAGAATTTTACTAGACAATTTCTCACACGCTGAAGTAGCTGAAGCAGTAGAACGTTATTCCAATAGAGTAACTCTTGAAGCATCTGGAGGGATAACTCCAGAAAATGTTCGAGGTTATGGAGATGCAGGTGTGGATTACGTTAGCATGGGTTACATGACACACTCTGTAAAGAGCTTAGATTTGAGTTTAAAGAGTACACCAAATGTCAGCTAATGAAAATTCTAAGCTTAAGAACTGGTTGCTTGAACAGGCAATAGTTAAGCGCACCCAAGAATTTCTTAGGAGTAAAACTCCTTGGGGAATAGATGGAATGAATCTTTATGATGTTTTGAGATTTTTCATTATGGGGCTTGTGAACGGATCTGTTTCAATTAGATCTGCGGCTATATCATTTAGGCTTTTAGTAGCTGTTTTTCCAGCGATCATTCTGCTATTAAGTGTACTTCCATATACGCCTTTAAAAGCAGCCGATGTAATAGACTTTTTAAGAGATTTCTTCCCTGGAGAAACTATTATGCTATTAAAACAAACAATTGATGACCTATTAGATAAAACTCAGGGCACTCTTCTTTCAATAGGTTTTGTATTAACTCTTATATATGCATCAAATAGTATTAGTGCTATTCTTACAAGCTTTAATGCAAGTTATTTAATAGAAAACAAAGGCAAGAGCTGGTATTCTATTTTAATTTCTATAGTACTGTTTATTGTACTAATTCTATTTATGGGGCTAGCAATACTGCTCATAGGATTCAGTGGAAAACTCCTAACGCACTTAGGGTCAGAGGGCTATTTACTAGGTGAAACAGTTATTTGGCTTAATGTAGTAAGGTGGTTGCTTTCTCTCTTGCTTATTTACTTTTCAGTGTCAATTCTTTATCATTTCGGCAATCCAGATACTGACAAGTGGAGAACCCTAACGCCTGGCGCTACAATGGCAACGATTCTCATAATTATCATTTCACTTGGCTTTAGCTGGCTTATTTCTCACCTCGATTCTTATAACAGACTTTATGGGTCAATTGGAACATTCCTTGCCCTTTTAGTTTGGGTTAATGCTAACAGCTCTGTATTATTGTTAGGATTTGAGTTTAATGCAAGTGTGCATAAAGCAAGAAATCAGGCGAAAAAACAATTAAAAAACTAAAGACCCTAGATATGATGTCAACTAAAAAACTCTTTACTAAAGCATTAGTTCTACTATGTTTGATGCTAATTTTTACTGCTAGTTCATTTGCTCAAAGTCCGATAGTAGGTAAGTGGAAAACGAAGGATGATGAAACAGGAAGAATTAAGAGTATAGTTGAAATCACTGAAAAAGAGGGTAAATATTATGGGCAAGTAGTTGAGCTTTTCAGATTGCCAGATGAAGATCCGGATCCATACTGTGATAAATGTGAAGACGATAGAAAGGACAAAAGAATTTGGGGCATGGAAATCGTAAGAGACATGGAGCTAGCTAAAGGTAAGAATCAAGAGTGGAAGAACGGAACAATACTAGACCCTAAGAAAGGCTCAATCTATGCTTGCGAAATGTGGTTTGAAGACGGAAACACAGACACTCTTATGGTAAGAGGTTATATCTGGATTCTATTCCGTACTCAAGAGTGGTATAGAGTTACTGAGTAATTCTTTTTAATACATCTATTAGCTTTTCTGTTAGTGCCATTCGAGTAAATGGTCCTGCATCAACACTTGTTTGGGTTGCAAATTGTGTGATGATTTCATATGCCTTTTCAGCATCGTCATGTTCGACAAAAGGCAAATTCATCTCGCTCAGTCTAAAAGCTAAATCTCCCTCTTTTCTACAAATAGATATGATAGGCTTAGCAGTAGCAATGTATTCAAAAAGTTTGCCTGGTGTGCTTTTAGTAGCAGATTCTGTGTCATTGTGAACAAGAAGCAATGCATCGCATTGCAACATTTCTTCAATGGACTTTTTGTGTGGGAGGCTGTCCATAAACACACATTTTTTGCTAAAACTATAAGATGCTAATTCCTGTTTGATATCAGAACTTACCTTGCCTGCAAAGATTAATTCAAACGCCCTTCCTTCTTTATTGAGTTTCTCTAGCGCAGTCCATAATCCTCTAGCATTCCTCGACCCATGTAAAGAACCAAAGTGACCTATTTTCAAAACATTGCTCTTCTGTTTTTTATTTAACGACTTTGGGAAGTCAACTGGGTCCCAGCCGTTGGGAATAATTGAATAATCAGTATTAGTGTGTTCTAATAGTTTATTTAATGCCCCCTTAGATGTGACAATAAGATGATCTGAATTCTTTGCAACGGCTCTTTCATATCGCAACATTTTTTTAACCGCGCGTGAGCCCATTTTAAACTCACTCAAGTAATCCATATCTGACCAAGGATCTCTAAAATCTGAAATCCATTTGAGCTGTGGAAATGATTTCTTTAATCCTAATCCTATAAGGTGCATACTATGAGGAGGCCCCGTAGTTATGATTGCATCAATGTGATTATCACTAAGCCACTTTGTTAGGAACTTAACGGAAGGTTTAACCCATCTTACTCTTGCATCTGGCACAAAGAAATTACCCCTAACCCAATGTGCGAGTTTACTAGTAACGGATTTTTTTTCTCCGCCACCAGAAGCACCTGTTCTTCCATTGCTTCCCTTTTTAGTTAAGGCTGATACAAATCGAGAAGGCTCAAAAATCGGTTTTTTAATTACCGTGATTCCCGAGGGAATCTCTGCCTCTAAGCTATTGTCAACTATAGGAGCATCAGGATTTACAGGGGTATATACAACTACTTCATGCCCCAGCTTATCCAGGCAAGTGGCAAATTTCAACCACCTCTGAACTCCACCACCACCAGAAGGTGGCCAATAATATGTCACAATAAGGATCTTCATCTTCAATCGAATGGATTGTAAGGCGGGTCTAATACTACGCAATAATCGCAATACTTAGCATCGTGCTCATGCATTAGTTCACGTCCTTCTTCCTCTAAATCTTCTAACCTCACTTGTATCCAATTGATAAGCCTATCTATATCTGACTTAGTTATATGATCTCTTTTATTGAAGCTCAACTTAATTAGCCCAGCTTTCGAATTTCTCCCAGACCTAATTCCAGAACTCACATACTCCAGATGTGGAAATTTTTTAAATAGCATGGCGCAATAAACAAGCAATTGCAATGCCTTTCCCTTTTTTCCAGAATCAAATTGCTCCTCAAAATCCGCCTTCATATTTAAATCTTTCGATGTTGTATTTCCAGATTTGTAATCCACAACTCTTATCTCACCGTCAGCTTCTTCTATTCGATCTGCTAGGCCAAAAAACTTCAAAACCCTACCATTACTTAGTGTGTACTCCTCGCTCATTTCAGTTTCCACACCTTTAATAAGAATCTTTTCTGCCCCAGGTCTTTTGAGCTCATTTATCTCTTTGTTGAGAAGTTTAGTGATAGATCTCTTAGCTGATTTAATTAAGATTAGATTCTCACCTTGAGTAGTAATACTCTTATTGTAATTTTCCTCAACTGCTAAATCTAACAACTCGTCTAACCTATTCAGAACGGAGTTTAACATAGCTGGCTGCATAAAGGCATTTTCAAACTCCTTAAGTCCGTGCTCAAAAACATAGTGGATAATCGATCCAATAGTGTTTGATTCCATACTCTCCTGAATATCCGTCTGTTCTTTAAGTCTTAGAAGATACCTGTAGACAAAATTTCTTTCGCAACTAACCATTTTATTAATGGCTGATGGAGACATTCCTTCCTCGCTCCACTCGACAACGCGTTCTTTCATTTTTTTGCTTAGAACTAGAGGTGGAATCTCAGGCCTTTTAGCAGGAAGCGGCATACTGTACTTAATGTTTTCAATATCTAACAACCTACCTCCTGGCTTAAAAGTCGATTTAAGCTGAAGAATGTACCTACTTATTTCACTTCCATCATTTGTAGCTCCTTCAGATTTATATAATAGGTGCACATTTTTAGACCTATTAAAAAGTCTATAAAAGCTATAAGCATAGGTAGCTTCCTTTTCATAGCGCCCCGGCATTTTAAGCAAATGCTTCAAATCCAAAGGAATAAAACTATCCTCTACTTCATGCTTAGGTAGCATTCCTTCATTGCAGTCTAAAATAAAGACATTGTCAAAGTCAATTGCCCTTGTTTCAGTAAGACCCATTATCTGCAAACCTTCCGAGGGTTCACCTAATAGGTCTATCTTCTCAACAGCCATGAGCTTTTT
>MDTA01084979.1_pt1 | contig 10105 bp, 9 predicted proteins | sample 811151 | NCBI WGS metagenome assembly MDTA01 (sample SAMN05326648, study PRJNA326480) | marine metagenome | isolation source: seawater | place: Indian Ocean: South | collected 2010 | reverse complement strand
TGCTGTGGAAGCCGGGTTCATCCGAGCTCGGCGAATCAGCATGTGGCCCATGCCGACACCGTCATATTCCTGTAGCAACCGATGCTCCTCCCAGCCGCGAGCTGCAATCATTATTATTTAGACATAGTATTATTTAGACATATTAAATATTTAGCAATATACTGATTTGACGCTTTATGGGCCTCTCACGATGGGTAGTCGCCTCAGTTTGATGCCTTAAACGAAGTTCACGTAACACCGAGGAGTGACAGATGGCAGTCATCCAAAGAGAAGGATCTAAAGAGATCTATTACGAGGACTATGGTCAGGGCTCATCTGCAATCGTCATGATTCACGCATGGGGATTGAGCTGCCGCGCATGGGACTCCAACACGCGGGCGCTGGCGCAAGCAGGGTTCAGGGTCGTCGCGATTGATGCTCGAGGATGCGGACAATCTGACAAAGATTTCGACACCATGACGCTAGAGGCAGTCGCTGATGACGTGGTCGCTTTAGTCGAAGAGCTGAAGCTCACCAATGTGGTGCTCAACGGCTGGTCCTTTGGTGGCGCGGTCGCTGTGATTGCCGCCACAAAACTCGCCTCACACTGTACGGGCTTGATACTGACCGCAGCCGCCACACCCATCTATACGCATAAAGCGGGCCTGGAGCTCGGGTCGACTCAGGAGGATTTCGAGCAAATCGTTGCCGCGCTGGCAGTTGACCGACCCACCGTGCTCCAAAACTTGGCGCAGGGATGTGTCAGTGAACACAGCAATCCAGAGCTCGTCTCATGGCTCTGGGGTTTATTTATGGATTCCTCCCCCTCCGCGACCAGTCTGCTGGCTGAGCTCGGAGAGGTGGACCAAAGAGAGGCGCTAGGGCAGCTCAACTGCCCCATCTTGAGCTGCGTTGGCTCGCATGACGTGCTGGTAGATCCAGCAATTTGTCGCGCCGTAGCAGACTTCAACGCGAGTGCGACGATTGCGGAGTTTGATCTCTCAGGACACTCTCCGCCGCTGGAAGAGCCGACAAAGTACAACCTGGAGGTTGTCGGTTTTCTCGAGACGGCACTCGGAAGTTAGGGCTTATATACCCATTCGCCGCAAAGCGCCTTTAGTGAGAAAGCGGTCGTAAGCGTCAGAGTTATTCGCCTCTGAGCGATATCCACCCACCACCTCTTTTACTTGCTCGAGGCGTGTCACGCGGTTCGTTTGCACGTCGTGAGCGTGCACACGCGTCCAGGACCAGTAAGGATGCGCGCCATCCATCACGCGCTGCTCACCGTTGTCATATAGTGAGAAGGCCCCGTCGAAAGATCGATATATTTTCCCCTGTCGGTCGTAACTCACCATGCTCACCGGCAATAGCGTGCGCGCATCAAACGCGACGCGTTTTTTACCTACCGGGGCTCTCGGATACCCGGTCGGCTCGGCCTCTACGACCAGCACCTCGGGTATCAGCTCTACAGAGGTATCCCAAAAGGTTTCGCCTTGCTGGCCGCCATGCACTGTGCCCTGCCAGTTCTCATCGTCCGCATGCCAGCCACTGTTTATAGCTGCAAGCATTGGGCCGCGTTTGACAAAGCGGTAATTGCCCCATGTGAGAAACGGGTCACCCGCTGCCCACGCATCCGAGAGATAAATAGTCGAGCCTGGGATCATCGGCTCAAATCGCTGGTTAGTGGGAAAGCGCCTGACGCGTTTAAAAGCAGGCAAATAACCGTATAGCTCAGGGTAACGATTCTGATCGTAGGGCCAGATATTCAGATATGACGTGCCGCGACTATCGCTCGGAGTGAGAAAAAAAACCGACTGAAAGCGCAGCTTGTCCTCGTGACCCTTCATGTAGGGCTTCGGCTCAAGCACGATCCGCCCTGTTGCATTCATCTCGACCCAGCACGACTGATATTCGTAGGAGACCTTGCCATCCGGGTCGAGGTCATACTCTTTCACGGCATAGAATGACACGTCGTGGCGACCCCAGCTCAACGTTGCACCAGCAAACACCTCACTGGCTGACCGCGGATCAGGAAAAGGATTGCCACCCACCCAAGGATCACCCTCAGTCGTCACAACGTTGCCGTCGTCTGCAAATCGCGCCCTACCCCGATGCCGCAGAGTTGCTTCGATGTATTCCCAGGGACTCAGACGGTAAATATCCTGAGTGGGCGGGGCGACCCGGAGCTCACGCCCCATCTCGGAAACCTGCAAATATTGAATTGGGTCAAGCAGATCGCGGACCTTTTCAACATTATCTGCATTGATAGTGTCGCCTTCCTGAATCGCCCCTTGCGTGTAAGAAGTAAGCGATAGCAGTTCCTCGGGATAAACACCCTCGGTCGATCCCTTTGCCGCCAAAGTTGGCCACAGGGGCAAGAGCACACCCGTCCGTAAAACCCCTCTCGACAGCTCGCTCAGAAAGTGTCGTCGAGAGAAAGCTCGGTCGAAACGTCGGATATGCATTGTGTTTCCGTTCTATCGAGCCAGTAATGACGACTGGGGTCGGGTCAGGAGGACATGCATTAGGCGATCGCTTTGACTAGCGACCGCAAATCGATCTCCGGATCTGCCAGCTGTTCTGCGTCTAACTCATAACCATACAACCGTTTGCCTGCCATGAAAGCTTTGGCCGAGTTAATCGCCTCCACGGCGACCAGCCGGTTTTCCTTCAGGTAAAACATGGCAAATTGATGTTTGGTTTTATCGCCACGACAAATGCTTTGGGTACCGTCTGAAGAAAAGCCCACAGCCTGTAATTTGGACGTGTATTGATCGCTCCAAAACCAAGGCACGGTGCAGTAGGTTTCGTTGCCCCCCATCATGTTGATCGCGGCCACGCGTGCTTGATCCGTTGCGTTGGGGGCTGACTCGAGCCTGAGGCGCCGCTTGAGCAGGGCATTGGGGTGGTTGGTGCAGTCCCCCGCAGCAAAAATGTCAGGATGCGAGCTGCGGCACATTTCATCAACTTGGATACCGTTTTCGCATGCTAGCCCTGCCGACTCCGCGACCTCGGTATTCGGCAGCGCACCGATTCCAATTAACACCAAGTCAGCAGTCACCGTTCCATGGTCACAAACAACACGCTCGACCTGGCCGGCACCTTGAATTTCTTGAATGCATGCTCCTACGCAGACGTCTACGCCGTGTGAGCGATGAAGGTATGCAAAGTATTCACTCATCTCGGGTGTGGTAACACGCTGGAGCAATCTATCTGCCGCTTCCAAAACCGTGACATTCAGCCCCGCTTTTCTCGCAACGGACGCAAATTCCAACCCGACATAACCGCCACCGATCAAGCACACGTTCTGCGCTCGCTCCATTGTTTCTTGCAAAGCGGCTACGTCGCCGAGTGTCCGCAAGTAGTGCACCCCTGGCAGTTCAGCGCCCGGAATGGGAAGTTGTCGGGGTCGTGCACCAGTAGCCAGCAACAGCTTGTCAAACTGCAACGTTCGTTTTTCCGCGGTTGTCACCGTTTTAGTCAATGGGTCAACCGAAGTCACGGGGGTGTCCGTCAGCAATTGAACGTTCTGGTCGCGGTAAAACGTGGAGGGCCGCAAAAGAAGAGCGTCGTAAGCAAGTTCACCTGTCAGATAGGCCTTTGACAGGGGAGGCCTCTCGTAAGGGGGGTGAGGCTCAGCACCAATCAATGTAATGGCGCCCTCGAAACCTGCAGAACGGAGTTGGAGTGCCGCGCTACCGCCTGCCTGGCCCGCGCCAACGATGACAATATCGGTCATGAAACTTCCCCTGTTTCCGTGACTCTAAGCACGCAAAACCTCGCTAAATCGGGCTTATACTGTCATAATGATATTATCAACAAAAGAAATATTTCTAAATATTAAAATTGTTTTCTGCCCGTGACACAATTGCCGGGGCGAAGAGGTTTCAGCAGTCGAGATATGCCCAAACAATCCGCACAAAGACATCACAGCGTGGAACCGATTGCACGATCTGAAGCTGCGCAGCGGCTCCTAGAACTGCTCTACCGGGTCCACTATGTGGTTGGTATGAAGGTTCAGGACACGCTTCGAACCGATGACCGACTCGATCGACATCAAATCGCCGTTCTCTGGATTATTCGATCAGAGGGTGTCGACGGCAGATCGATTCCACGCAAATACGTCGAAAAGCAATTGACCAGCTGGTACGACATCAGCAGCAGTGCGATCTCCAAAGCGATCAGAGCGCTGGCATCAACAGATATCAACCTTCTGAATATCACCGAGCATCCCAGTTCTGGACGGGAGAAATTAATCGAACTCACGCCCGCCGGTCTGCGATTCGTACAGCAAATGACCCGGAATGGCTCTGCGATGTGCGATTGGTTTTTGGAAAACATGTCGCAGTGGGACGAAGAGGTGGATGTCTGCCTTTACATCTATACCAAGGTCACCACGATATTCGGCAAAATGATTGATCAGGAGCGCATCAACGCAGGCGAGCCGATTGCCGACGCTTCGCCCCAAGAATCGGTATTGCATCATCCGCTGACAAGCCAAATGGCTGAGCGAAGCTTTTCGTGGGAGGAGCTGCCCAGCGTCCCACGGGAATACGCTACGCTCATGCAGCTCAACATTTTCTTCCCGATCCACTACAAAGCTGGCAACAAACTTGAGCAGGTTATGCGTAGCGGAACCGGTCTCAGCCGGCAGCAAATTATTATCCTGCTGCTGATTCTCGGTGAGGGTCAGGACAACTCGAAAATGGCCCGGAAGCGCATCGAGACTGCGCTCAGTAGCTGGCTTGAAATTACCAGTAGCTCGGTCTCAAAAGCCATCCGCTCCCTAACCACTGGTGACATGGCCTTGCTGACAATCAACGAAAGCCCGGAATCCGGTCGAGAGAAGACGGTCCAACTCACCAAAAAGGGGGGTGAGTTCATTCGACGCCTTAACGCGAGCGGTGTGGAATACCTACAGGGTCTAGTAAACCAACTCAGTGACGATGAAATCGCCATGGTTGCGCACATCTTTTCACGGACTTACGACATTTTTGAGTCATATCCGGGCCCCTTCCGGGTCCAGTAGTCGCCTAAAAACCTTCCTCTGGGGCGACGGTCACTCGCATGCCGTCGAGATCCTCTGACGCCATGAGTTGGCAAGACAATCGGCTGTTCTCGCTGCCAAAGTTAAGAAACTCGATGACTTCTTCCTCGTCTTCTGACGGCGGGGAGAGCTTTTCTAGCCATTCTTGCTCGATATAAAGGTGACAGGTGGCACAGGAGCAGGAACCGCTGCAGGTCGCGTCCACTAGGTCCTGGGCACGAAGGGCAAACATCAGCGGCTCACCCGCCGTGGCCTCCACTTCGTGCTCGTCGCCGTTTCTATCAGTGACCAATATTTTCATACCACTCAATTCCTATTCATGGAGGACCTTTCGGCCAATCACAATATTTCGTAGACCTGATAATTCAGCTGCCCTGCGCCGAACCGGGTCATCTTACCAACCGCCATAATATCGTTCAGCCAACCATATTTCTCAGAACTGGTCTCGAAATTAGGCGCGGAGCGAAGATACATATCAGCATCAGTTAACACCTCGCCCGCTGCCGACCGCGCTGCAAGCTCCTCGGTCATCCTGACCACGCCACCGTAATAGCAGTACAGCGTCTCTCCATCATCCGTCCGCATGGCAAGGCGAGCATCGATTTTCCAGTTGCCGTTGTCCTGCACGCGCGCCCAGTCACCACCTGGCCCAATCATGTCACCCTTCAGCTGCGGACCCTCAAAGCTCCCGCCAGTGACATTAATGACCACCAAGCCGGGTGTGGCGACCACAGGCGGTTCAAAACTGATGTCGATACTCATCAAAAACTTACTTTCGATTCCACCGTCTGACATCTCTTATCACTCCTATCAGTTATGCAGTTTTATGAAATAGAGAAACCACTCAGTTCAGCACCTGCGGTACTGCACTGCTCTCGGTAAAGCGGAAATCCGCCGAAAAAGAACACGACGTTGCGCGGCTTGCCGGGAATGTTGTCGCCCATGTAGTAGTTATCTGACTTCGGGAATAAGGTCATGTTGCCAATCTCATTGGTCAACTGGACGTATTGACGCTCCGCGTCCTCATCCGCCTCCACCTGCTGCGCATTTTGCGAGCTGACCTGAGAAAACAAGCTACAAATAAAATCGCCCTGATATTCCGCCAGCAAAATGGGGTTGTAGAAGGGGCTATGCGGACCGTTGATCCAAAAGAGATTGGGGAATCCATGCGTCATCATGCCAAGGTAACTGGTGAGCCCCTCGGCCCAACGGGCCTTCAAGGTTCGGTTATCTCGGCCGCGAATATCGATACGATCCATAGCGCCGGTCATCACATCAAAGCCTGTAGCGAATACCACGGCGTCAAGCTCGATCTCCTCACCACCCACAACAATACCGTTGGACGTGAAGCGCTCGATAGGCCGGTCATTCAAGTCAACAAGCTCGACATTGTCCTGATTGAACACCTCGAGATAGTCAGTCTCGGGTGATAGTCGCCTGGTGAGGATCTGATAGTCGGGGCAGAGCTTTTCAGCGAGCTCGGGGTCGGTGACTCGCTCCCGGATTTTCTCACGAGCGAATTCCGCGAGCGTCTCGTTAGACTCATAATCCAGCAGGCTGTCGGTGTAGGCGTAATAAGGAGATAGCCCGCCGGACGCCCAACGGTTCTCGTATTCTGCCGTTCGCTCTTCCTCACTCACCTCCAGCGCAGACTGAGAGGGCAGTGGCGCAAGCTCTGAATGCACCAATGTGAAACCGGCAAAAGAATCGAACTGCAGCTCACGAAGCGCCGAATAGTTTTCCTTCAGCTTTGTCACATGCTCTCGGTCCACAGCATGATTTTGCAAAGGAATGACGTAGGAGGGCGTTCGCTGAAGCACATACAGCTGTCCTGCCTCTTTAGCCACTTCAGAGATCACCTGAATGCCGCTAGAGCCCGTTCCGATCACCGCCACCCGCTTGCTATAAAAAGTCGGCTCTTGCTGAGGCCAACGGCTGGTCATGTACTGCTCGCCAGTAAAGCTATCCAGCCCTTCGAAGACCGGGTCAACCGGTGCGGAGATAAGCCCCGTTGCCATGATGCAATATTGCGCGGAGATGACGTCGCCACGATCGGTGGTGACCGTCCAACGCCCCGAGGCCTCGTCAAAGATTGCGGACACGACCTTCGTCTCAAACTGGATTTTTTCCCGAAGGTTGAAACGATCTGCAACGTGATTGGCGTAGCGCTCAATCTCGGGCTGTGCTGCGTAGCGTTCTGTCCATTCCCACTCCTGCTCCAACTCCTTGGAAAAGGAGTAGGAGTACTCCACACACTCGATATCGACACGGGCGCCGGGGTAACGGTTCCAATACCAGGTACCCCCTACTCCATCGCCAGCCTCAAAGCACTGGACAGATAAACCCTCTTCCAGCGCCTTGTGGACCATATAGAGACCGGCAAAGCCGGCTCCGACGACGACCATATCCTTCTGAACTGCTGCTTTCTGATTGTCAGACATACCCTATTCCTCCAACTGTTACGCCGGCACAAAGTTGACAGGGCAACTAGAGGGTCCGTAGTTGATGAAGTTGCGGTCCTGATAGGTCACAGGCCCGTCGCCGGGCTCGACCGCTTTGTAGCGATCGAGGATGCCGTTAATCATGCCTGCCGCTTCATTCCTCGCGACAAGCGACGCGATGCAGTGATGGATGCCGTGACTGAATGTCAGATTTTTTCCGACGTTCGGTCGATGGAGAATGAACTCATGTGGGTTCTCGAACATTTCCGGATCATGGTTACCAGCGCCAAAGAAGACGCATACCCACTCTCCCTTCTTGATAGGCGTCCCGGCAATCTCAGTGTCCTCTAGGGTCTCGCGGAAAAGTCGCTGGATTGGACCGTCCCGACGGATGCTTTCCTCCAGGAAAGGCCGCACCAGTGAGCGATCCTCTCGCATTTGCTGATATAGCTCGGGCATTTCGAGCATGGCAGCAACCTGATTACCAATCAGGAAAACACTCGACTCAGCGCCACCTGCGACCATGGTGATGCAGAATCGCACCACTTCCTCGGGCGTCAGCTTTCGACCGTCATCGCCCTCCGCCGTAATAAAACCTGTCAGCAAATCGTCGTCAGCCAAGCCACGTTTGATCATGTCGTAACGCTCGGCAACCTGCGCTGTGTAGTACTCATGCAGCTCCACGTTTGACGCTGCCTTCTCTTCCATGGTCATCGTTGATGTGCCCATATAGGCGTCCGCCCATCCGCGGATCTTCTTAAAGTCCTCCGCCGGGGTACCGAGCAACCTTGCGATAAAGCGAGCGGGCAAGTCGGCGGCGAGGTTTGTCATGACATCAAGGTAGCCAGAGCCCTCCTCGTCCAACATGTTGGCAATCGTCTGATGTAACCATGGCGCTACATCGGTCTCGACTCGCTTTGGTGAGAACGCCTTTCTAGCGATGGTGCGCAAGAAGGTATGCTCAGGCTGGTCATGGTTTACCAGCATGAGCGTCGGCGCATCAGACTTTTCCTGCATTCGATCACGAGAAGAGAAGATCTGGTGATTGGACGCGACGTGCACCAAGTCCTTGTACTTCAGAACCGCCCAGCTTGGGATCGGCTCATCCATACCCTCTACCGTGCCCGGCGGATACCCGCGCACGCCGAACTGCAGCGGCTTGTCGCGCAGCATGTCGTAATAAGGAAAAGGGTTACGGATCACTGCAGGCTGCTCGAGATCGCGCGCGTGAAATTCATCACCGGAAATCACTAAATCATCTGACATTTTTTCTTCCTCGTTATTTCAGAATTCAATTAAGTGGCGTTAAAGCCGCCATCAATGACCAGCTCGGAGCCCGTGACATAGCGGCTTGCGTCGGAAGCGAGATAGACCACTCCTGCTGCGATATCAGAAGGCTGGGCCGGCTCTCCCATGGGGACCGCTGCAAGGAACCCCGCCTCCGCTGCCTCCATACTTGGAGTGATGCCCAACTCCGTGAGCTGCTGGTAAAAAAGAGAGCCCATATCGCTGTCAACAACACCGGGGTGAATGGAGTTACAGCGAATGTTGGTTTTCAATAACGCACACTCGGCCGTTACCGACTTGGACAGCAGCCGCACCGCACCTTTTGATGCGTTGTATGAGGCAAGCGCAATCGAGCCGGAAAGCCCCATCACCGAGGACAGATTGATAATCGAGCCGCCACGCCCACTGTCACCATCCGGGCGCATGGCGCGCAGCGCGTGCTTACAACCCAATAAAGTGCCTGCCACGTTCACGTCCTGCACACGCCTAAACTCCTCAACATTAAGCTCTGCGAGCATGTTCATCGGCACAATCGCAGCGGCATTAACTACAACATCCAGCCCACCGTAGGTGCTGATAGCCAGCGCAACTGCGGCCTCCCACTCACTCTCAACGGTGACGTCGTGGGCCATGGCAGTTACGGCTCCACCCTTTGCGCTCAGGCGATCAGCAACAGCCTTGACCGCCCCTTCATTGACATCAGTTGCGATGACCGATGCGCCGACTGCCGACAAGGCGGCACACATCTCCGCGCCAAGATTCCCGCCAGCGCCGGTGACAATGGCTACTTTTCCATGCAGTTGGAACGCAGCGCTGTAGTCCACTTTGTTACCCATGTTTACTCTCCAATTTGATTCGCGCGGGCCACGCCGACGCAGCCCAAGAGGTCTTCACTCATTTGGGCGCGCCAAACACAACCGACAATCACTTAAAACTGATAGGTCAACCTGAACGCGATCTCTTCGACAAAATCGAATGTCGACATTGCATCCATGTTGTCGTCACCACCTCCAACAAAGTTGGCAAACAGCTCGGCGCTAATCGACTTGTTGGGCTTGTAACGCAGCCCCGGCTGAATCAGATATCCGCCCTCAGGGTCCCAGAGCAGGGCGAAGTCTGTTCGCCACTTCAAAGTTGGCGACGGCTGCTGAAAGGCGAAAGACAAGGCATTAAAACTGCTACGCCCAGTGGGAGGGCCAAATGGGCTGGCACCGTACCCATCTAGGTGACGTCCAAAAATGTCGCTCTCAGACTTGTGCAGCCATTGGAAAACCATGTACGTCGCAGGGAAGTTCTGCGTGAAGCGATGATATTTCTCGACCACCAGCGAGGTGATGTACTCGTCTTCAAC
>MDTA01178696.1_pt1 | contig 10106 bp, 10 predicted proteins | sample 811151 | NCBI WGS metagenome assembly MDTA01 (sample SAMN05326648, study PRJNA326480) | marine metagenome | isolation source: seawater | place: Indian Ocean: South | collected 2010 | reverse complement strand
TATTCAAACACATGATGGTCTTTATGATCCCGCTAATGAAAAATATTTAAAAGGATTTATGCCTGAACAAAGACCTCGTACAGCATTACCTTTTATTTTACATCAAGCTGATATGTTAGCTGCTAGAGTAGAATGGGAACAAGAATGGCTTCCAAAGTTTTCTCAAGATAATGTGGAGGAGCAAAAATCCCAGTTTACCTTGAAGTCAAAACAAAGTTCTAAATCTAAAGCTTTAAATACAATTAAAAGTCCAGGGTTAAAGAATATGTTAGATAATTTATGATATTAGAAATAATAATAGGAGTTTTAGGTTTTTTAGTCGTTATCCTTGGATACACGACTTTTAACCTTTTGGTAAAGAATGAGAAAGCAGAGGATATCATTGTTTCCCAAAATGACTTTATTAATAAAATTACATCACAGATAAATAAATCTAAAAAACGTTTAGATAAAATAGATGAAAAAGGTACATTTAAAAGTGATGATGAAATAGGTTGGTTTTTTAACGAAGTAAAAAAAATACAAAATGATCTTTCAAGGTTTAAATCCAACTTATAAAAATGGTCCGCAAGCGAAGAAAAAAGAGTAAAAATTATTTTACTCAAGAAACAGAAAACTTTATTGTTCTTTATAATAATACTCCTGACCCCGAAGTTAGAAGCAAAATTTATGAAGAACATATTCACTATCCCTTTTTTAAATTAACTCAAAATATAATTCATACTTTTAAGTTTTATCATACTGAAGTACAAAATTTAGAGCATTTACAACATGAAATAATAACATTTCTTTTATCTAAAATGCATTTATTTGACCCAAGTAGAGGAGCTAAAGCATATTCGTATTTTGGTACTATAGTAAAAAGATGGTTAATATTATATAATAACAAAAACTACCAGAAAAAAATTAAAAAAGTGGGAGTAGAAGCTTTATCTAAAGATGGAACTACTTACACTTATAATATTGGAGATGATAAAGTAAAAAGTGATTTAGATAAATATGTTGATATATTTGTTAAACATGTATCCGAAAATATATTCGAATTATTTCCTAAAAAAAATGATGCTCAAATAGCTGATGCAATTTTAGAATTATTTCGTAAAAGAGAGGATTTAGAAGTATTTAATAAAAAGGCCCTTTATATATATATAAGGGAAATAGTTGATGTAAAGACTCCAAAAATTACAAAAATAGCTAACAAACTTCATGATATATTTAAATCTCAGTATGTATTCTATTTAGAAAACGGTTATACTAGATTCTAAACTCCATCTATATCAATATTTATAACCAAAAATATTATGGGAGCATTAGATAACGTAGTATTCGGAAAGAAAAAATTCTCGGATATTCTTAATGAAATTTACGACAATCAGAAAAAGAAAGAAAAACAAATTTCTGGATTAATTTCTGAATTAAAACCATTAATAAGTGATATAGGTGATGCCACTTTAATAGTTCCATTAATTAAAGAATATATGGAAATCGGAGTTCGTAATGACGAACAATTAATTAAAATGGCTACTATTATACAACGTGCACTTAACAATAGTTCAAGTGAAGATTCATTAGGAATAACGGAAGAAGAAAAAGCTGAACTAATGGCTGAATTAGATAAGCTTAACGATAATTTCGAAGAAAAAAATGGCTAAAGGATTTGCAGCATTAAACCCAAGTTCTAATAATTCTTTTACTATACCCTCTGGACAAGGTCAAATTGTAGAGGCAAGAGTAACGGACATTATATTAGACGAGACCCACCCCGACTGGGGTAAAACGGGTCAATGGAATGGAATTGGTACTATTAAATTTGAATTAATAGAACAAGTTAAACAACCAAAATCCAATGCTACTGCTATACCTTTATACCCCCAATTTAAAAATTATCCTTTAATAAATGAAACAGTTTTAATATTTCAATTTCCAAATAGAAATTTAGATAAATTTGCAAATATAAAAGGATATTACTATTTAAATCCAATAAATTTATGGAATCATCCTCACCATAATGCGTTTCCAGATGTGTATAAAGAAAATACATCTGAAGGACAGAACTCGGACTACGAATCTATTGGTCAAGGTAAAGTAAGAAGAGTTAAAGATGGATCTACAGACATTGAATTAAACTCACCTTCTGCAGGTGGAACTTTTATTGAGAGGTCCAATATACATCCTATATTACCCTTTGCTGGTGATAATATATTTGAAGGTAGATTTGGAAATTCATTAAGATTAGGTAATACTGCTAAAACTAAAAGTAAAATAACTAATAATTGGTCCATGAATGGTGAAAATGGAAATCCAATTATTATAATTAGGAATGGTCAAGATCCAGGTGCTAATACTAAAGGTTGGGTGCCAATTACAGAAAATATAAATAAGGATTTATCTTCTATTTACCTAACATCTAATCAAACTATACCCCTGACTAATAGTATTGAAAATTATAAAGCATTTTCATCAAAACCAACTTTACAAAGAGAATATAACCAAAACCAAATTATATTAAACTCAGGAAGATTAGTATTTAATTCAAATGTAGATGATATTATTTTAACTTCACAAAAAAGAGTTTCTTTATCATCAGGAGAAGATGTAGGTATATCATCTAAAAAAAGATTTGTTGTTGATTCCAATAGTATTAAATTAGGAAGTAGATTTGCAAATGAACCTATAATATTAGGAGGCAAATTTATGTTTCAATTTGAACAACTTTTAATATCATTAAAAAACCTTACAGAGGCACTAGAAGGATTACAAGCATACCCAGGTGGGATGGCCACACCAGAACCTGTAATTCCACCTATAGCAACTACAACTAAAAATGTTATAGAGGAAATTATGAATTTAGTTACAGATGAAAAAACACCTTTATTATCTCGAAAATCAAAAGCGGAATAATGCGACAAGTATCCATTTATATATTATCAAATGATTACGTAGTTAAAATTTCAACTAATGGTATACAACTACAAGCAACTTTACATGACTTTATGGATATTAAAGTAGCAGAAGGACCAAAAACTTTTTTCTTCGATAACACTATCGAAGATGAAGAAATATTAGTTGAACAAATAATAAATAATAATAAAAATATACTTGAACGAACTGAACCAAGTGCTTGGTCTACATACCCTACTATAGTTGAACGTCAAGGCCCACCACCTCCACTTCCACCTATAATAAAAGAATATAAAGTTGAAGGTAGAGTAGCAGATAAAGATAGTAAAGAACCTATCCAGGGAATTAAGGTATCTATAACTACGATGTTACCTAATGATGAAGAACCCCCACAGGAAGAGGAAGTTGAATTTAGTACAAAAACAGATGAAAAAGGGTTTTATGCCCTAACATTTAAAATTGGTACTGAAGAAGTTTCACCTGATATCTTCAGTGTTTTAAAAACACCATCAATTAGTTTTGAAAGTGAAGATAATGAATATGGTACAGAAACTAAAAAACCTTATGCAGGGGATAATAGTCTTAGAACCGTTAAGTCAAGTTTAGATATAATACAAATGAAACCATTTGTAAAAGATTTACAACAAGAAACAACAAAATTCCAAAATGTAGCATCAGAAGAAGTTAATAAACTTAAGGGTATGGTTCCTAAGGACCCTATGCAAGCTTTACAAAAAGCAGTAATGAAAAAAATAAAGGATATAATCATGAAATTTATTCCTTTAATCATAGGTTTAATAGCTAAATTTGGTATAAGCAAATTAACTGATGCCTTTAAAAAGAAATTTTCAAATTTTAATAAAAAAAGTTGTCCTAATCCTGATGAATTAAAAGAAATAATTCGTAAAAGAAATAAAGTTGTTAGGATATTAAATGCAATATATAAATTTGTAGATGCACTAGTTAAAGCAGCTGGTATAGTATTAACATTGATTCAAATATTTAGATTAGTAAAAAATATTGTTGTTAATTTACCTATACCCCAAGCTGTAGGTACACCACCAGCTAAAGATTTCGGTGGTCTAATAGCATCTCAACCTATGAGTGCTACATTAAAAAGTGCTAGTAATTTAGATAAATTTGAAAAATTAATAGCTAAATATGAAGGATTAACTATTATGATACTAGCTATTTTAACTGTTTTAAAAGCGGTATTAAAAATGGCCTTAGATTTACTAAAAGGGTTAGATGGGTTAATTCAAACATGTGCAGCAGATTTAGATGATGTAGAACTTGAACAATTAAATGAGGAATTAGCTGAAATAGCTAAAGAAGAGGAGGAGGAAGAAGGACCAGTAGATCCATTTATAAATGGTTTTGAACTATCAGTAATTAGTGAACCTAATAAGGATGGAGGTAAAATATTAAGAAGAAGAGCAATAGCCAGAAATAAAGATGGAGTTATACTATTAAAAGGAGAACTTTCATATAGTGCTAGCGATCAAATTCTAATTGATGAACTTAAATTTTACATTACACAAAACGATTTAAAAGCATACTAATCTAATATTTATAATAAATCATTATATATGAAAATAAGTCAATTAAAAACACTAGTAAAGGAAGCTGTAAAAGAAGCTATACAAGAGGAAATCAAGGATATCCTTTTAGAAGCAGTAAAATCCCCAAAACAACCTATTCAGGAAATTAAATCTGAAACAAAACCTCCAGTTGATGCAAAAACAAAGCAACAAATTAGAGAAAATTATATGAGTGTTTTAGGTAATATGATGCCTAATGCTAAGGGAGAAATATCGGCTACAACAAATAACATGCCTTTACAAATGAATGGTCCAATGGATACTACTTCACCAAATGGTAAATTACCAGAAGGTAATGTAAGTATGGATCAGATAATGGGATTAATGAATAAATAATAATAAATGGCTTACAATCAAAGGCAAATATTTCCTAATGATTTAAATCCTAACAGGGCTATAGGATTTGATTTGCCTATGAATGGTAATGCCGTTTTTACCCCCAATTATCAAACTAGGGAAGCAATTAAAAATAATTTAATTAATTTCTTCTTAACAAACCCAGGTGAAAGACCCGCAAATCCGGAATTTGGAGGGGGTTTAAGAGCATTTATTTTCTCACAGTTAGAAGAAGATAGTATGGATTATTTAAAAGAAGATATCCAAAATAAATTAAATTTAAATTTTCCTAATGTAAACCTAGAGAGTTTAAATGTATTGGAGGAAAGAGATAATAATACTGTAATAGTACAGATAAATTATAGTATACCTAATACAGGTATTAATGATACACTAGAGTTAAATTTTAACTAATGGCAAATATAAATAGAGATATACAATATAATAATAGGAGCTTCCAGGACTTTAGGGATAGATTAGTAAATTTTTCTCAAACTTATTTTCCTAACACTTATTCCGATTTTGATTTAAATTCCCCTGGTATGATGTTTATAGAACAAGCATCATATGTTGGTGATGTATTATCATATTACTTAGATAACCAAATTCAGGAAACTTTTGTTCAATATACAAGACAAACAAATAACTTATATGATCTTGCTTATATGTTTGGGTATAAACCTAAACTAACAGGTCTATCTAATACAACAGCTACATTTTACCAACTTTTACCTGCAAAAACCGAGGGAGTAACTAAAGTACCGGATTTTGATTATTCATTATTTATCCCAGGTAATACAACAATATCGGCACAAAATGGAGCTACATTTTTTATTGAAGATCCAATTGATTTCTCAGTATCAAATTCAATTGATGAAACTACTGTTACAGTAGCCCAAATAGCGGCTGGAGAACCAACTTATTTTCTTGCATCTAAAACAAGAAAAGCAAACTCAGGAACGTCCGTAACTAAAAGATTTACATTAGGTGAATACCAGGAATTTCCTACTGTAGAAATTTCTGATTCATCCTTTGCTAAAGTACTTTCTGTAAGTGATTCAAATGGTAATCTTTATTATGAAGTAGATAACTTAGCACAAGAATTAATATTTACATCTACAAAAAATACTAATGTAAATGATCCCAATAATTATGAAAATGAAGGAGATTCACCTTATATTTTACAAACTATCCAAACACCTTATAGATTTGCATTAAGACATTTAAATTCTTCCACAACACAAATTCAGTTTGGGTCAGGTAAACCGGAGGATACAACAGAAGAAATTTTACCAAACCCAGAAAATGTTGGTTTAGGTTTACCTTTTAAAAAAGATAAATTAACAACGGCTTTTAGTCCTACTAATTTTGCTTTTACTGATACTTATGGAATTGCTCCAAGTAATACTACTATAACAGTTAGATATCTAGCAGGTGGAGGTGTAGGTTCAAATATAGCAGCTAATACCTTAACTAATATTAATACTAGTAACATTAGATTCTTAAAAAGTAATTTAAATTCTACTACAGCACAATATATATTTGATTCAATAGCAGTAAATAACCTAGTACCGGCAACAGGAGGTAGTGGACCTGATACGGCTGAAGAAATAAGACAAAAAACATTAGTTAATCATGCTTCTCAATTAAGAAATGTAACGGCGGATGATTATTTAGTTAGAGCTCTTAGTATGCCTAGTGATTATGGGATAATATCTAAAGCCATCGCAAAACAGCCCCCAGCATTTGATAAAGGAACAACATTAGATTTATATGTTTTAAGTTATAACCAAAATAAAAAATTAGCAAATGCTAGTACTACTTTAAAAAATAATTTAAAAACCTATTTAAATCAATATAGAATGATAGGTGATACTATAGCTATAAAAGATGCTTTTATTATTAATATAGGAATTGATTTTGAAATAATAACAGACCCAGAAGTTAATAATTCAAAAGTAATCAGAACATGTTTAGTAGCTTTACAAGCATATTTTAATATAGATAGATGGCAGATTAATCAACCTATAGTTATAAAAGTATTAGAACAACTTTTAGATAATGTACCTGGAGTACAAACAGTTAAAAAAATTAAATTTAGCAATAAAGTAGGAGTTAGTGAAGGATTTTCTGAATACGCTTATGATATAGATGGAGCGACTCAGAGCGGTGTAATTTACCCATCAATAGATCCTATGATATTTGAAATTAAAAACCCAAATAGGGATATAAAAGGAAAAGTAGTAAACTTATAATTATGGCAGTATATAAATTATTTCCAATTCAAGATGCAACCATATATTCAGGCTATCCAGCTATGAATACTGGGTTAGACCCTATATTAGAAGTAAATAGTGAATTTCCCCAAACTTTATCTCCTTCCCCAAGAGTAGCTAGATCTTTAATTAAATTTGATCAAAATGAAATTGACAATGTAATAGAAAATAAAATATCTGGGGATTGGGTTAGTAATTTAAAAACATTTGCTGCAACAGTACAGGGTTTAAGTTTAAGTTCTACATTATATGTTTATCCAATAAGTGGTTCCTGGAATAATGGAACGGGTCAATATTTAGACTCACCCCAAACTGTAGATGGATGTAGTTGGGTATTTTCCGACTTATCAGGTTCATTATCTTGGGAAGTAACTACAACAAAACCTTTTGTAACATCTTCTTACACATCAGGAAATTCTGGGGGTGGTACATGGTATACTGGCTCTAATAATCCTAATGTTAATTCACTTGAAGGTTCACAAACATTTTCTATTAGAACAGATAAAGATTTAGATATAACAGTAACAGATTCAATACATTTATGGTATTCACAATCTGCAAATTTAGACCCAGGTTATATTAGTGTTGAAAATCAAGGATTTATATTAAAGTGGGCAGATAGCATTGAATTTACACCTTCACAATCTGTTCAACCTATAATGAAATTTTATTCAGTAGATACTAATACAATTTACCCTCCAGTATTAGAATTTAAATGGGATGATCAATCATTTGAAACGGGTAGTTTATCACCTATTTCTACAACTGATTTATTTATAGGCCTAGATTCTAACCCAGGAGTATTTTATTCTGAAAGTATTAATAGATTTAGATTAAATGTAAGAGAAGAATTTCCAGCTAGAACATTTCAAACGGCTTCATTATATACAACAAATAAATACCTAAATAGTGGTTCATTATATGCTGTAAAAGATTTAGATACTAATGAATTTGTTATAGATTTTGATTCAAACTATACTAAAATAAGTTGTGATGCAACCGGAAATTATTTTGATATTTATATGAATGGTTTGGAACCAGAAAGATATTATAAGATATTAATTCAAACTACTATTAGTGGTAGTACTATAGTAAAGGATGAAGATTATTACTTTAAAATAGTTAATGGATAATGGCAAGACAAAAAATAGATTTAACAAAAGATGTATTTAGTAAAGCACAGTACATTAAAACTATAGATACTAGTTTTAACGAACTTGGAGTAAAATCAATTAATGACCAAATCCAAGAAGAAACTAGTATTGAAGAATTTTTTAATCTATATAACCAGTTGTTTTATGAAATACCGGCAGAAGGTGAAACTAATTCTCATCGTTATTTAGTTATACAAAGTGGTGAATATATTAATTTTGATGAAAATTTAGAAGAAATAGAGGCATTAAGACAAGAAATTGCTAGATTAAGAACAGACATTTTAGATTTGCAAGTTAAAAATATAGAACTAGAAACAGGCCAAAAATTAAATATAGATACGGATTCATTAAAAGATCAAATAAATAATATAGGTTCAAGTTTAGAAGAAAATCAAGCATCTCTAGCTAGAGCTCAAGAAAAAGCAGGACAAGATATAACAGAAGCCACAACACCAAAAGATAATACAGTTGATACATCAGGGGAAGGATATTTTGGACAAAGTGCCGGAGGTGGAGGATCAGCTGGTGGAGGAACATCTAGTGGTGGTGGAGGTGGAGGTTATTAAAAATTAAGTAATGGCGGAAGACTTTAATTCATTAGTAGAAATAAAAGAACTTAATCCTAAAAATTTTGAGTTTCAAAATTATATGGATAAGGATACTGCTTTAATAGCAATGTCTCAGCAGGATACTGTTTTTGAAAAAGATACAGATTATATTGAATATTGTGTTTATGATGAAACTAAACGTAAAGTATTTCCTATAGACAATACTATTACTTTATCCTCATACGATATTTTACAAGGAGATGTAAGTTTATATCCTGAAAAAGATTTAAGGTCATTAGGATTTGATAAAAATATATATAATATTCTTTATAATTTTTATCGTAGACATTTATCTTCCTCTCCAACCCAACAATACTATATAAAAGAAATTTCATCTGATAGAAAAGAAATTAGATTAGATAGTAATATAATTAGCAATGGTGATATAATTTCATCAACTAACCAATTTATAGAATACAGAGAACAAAAAGGATACTTTGTTGATTTTTATTTAAATTTTGGTAATAATAAAACAGTAATAGCTAATAATATAAAATTAGACACTACATTAGCTGATGACCCCACAATATTAATTAAATTATATGAACCATTACCAGCGGAATTTGAAACCAAATCAGAATTATGGGTAGTAGAAGAAATATCTGAACCAGAATTATACCAAGTAAAATTCCCAGTTGAAATTTTAGAGGAAGAATCCTTAAATTTTATAAAAGGTCCTAATTTTAATATTAATGTAAAAAATGAAGTTGGCAATGCTAGTGAAGAATTTACATTTGAAAGTTTAGTCAATACTAATCTTACAAGTTCAGTTCGACAAGTCAATAGTATATTAGAAAATAAGGGAATAGAAATTAATATTAATTATGAAAATTTTGACGAATTTACATATTTTAGTTCCGCTAAAACACGCTTAGAAAATTTTATATATAAAGTAGGATTAATAGAAAGTTATAATAATTCTATATCTGCATCATTAGGTCAAATAACATCTAATACAATTAGTACAAGTGCTTTTAGTGCTAGTAAAGCTAATTTTGATAGTAAAATAGATAATATTACTCTTAACTTTGATGATTATGAAAGATTTTTATACTACAATAGTGGTTCTTCATTTTCATACCCTAAAACTAATACTACTCCTCCTTATAATCTATACTCTACAGGCAGTACAGAAGTTCTAGAATGGTTAGGTAGTGCAGATCCTAGTAGTGCATATTACGGAGGTTTAGCTTTATTAGCTTCAAACTATGATGATGATAATATTAATTC
>MDTA01107937.1_pt1 | contig 10108 bp, 8 predicted proteins | sample 811151 | NCBI WGS metagenome assembly MDTA01 (sample SAMN05326648, study PRJNA326480) | marine metagenome | isolation source: seawater | place: Indian Ocean: South | collected 2010 | reverse complement strand
CTAGCTTATCTATTTCGAAATAAAATCCATTTAAGTTTTGTCTTTTTAAAACAATGCCCTCAACTTTTGCTTTTAACGAATAGTTAGATCTAATTTCTTCAACAATTCTTTTTTCTAAAAAATCTAATTTTAATCCACCATAAGATGCTTTGAGTATTACTAGCATTACTAAAATAGTTATAATTGCTAGAAATGAACTTAATAGATAAAATAATATTTTAAAATTTATACTCATTTTTATTTAATATTTGAAAATATTAACTTGTCGATCTCACCATCTAAAACTGCTTCGGGGTCACTGTCTTCAAAATTGCTTCTTAGATCTTTTACCATTCTGTATGGATGCAATACATATGATCTAATTTGATTTCCCCAACCAATATCTGACTTATTATCTTCTACTGCTCGTTTTTCATTTTCCATTTTTTGCATTTCCAATTCATATAACTTTGATTTCAGGAGATTTATCGCAGTTGCCTTATTTTTGTGCTGTGATCTCTCATTTTGACATTGAACTACAATTCCGGATGGTTCGTGAGTAATTCTAATTGCACTATCTGTAGTATTTACATGCTGACCACCAGCTCCTGACGCTCTAAAGGTGTCTATTCTCATGTCTTTATCTTTAAGGTTAATTTCTACATTCTCATCGATATATGGGGAAATCCAAACTGATGAAAAACTTGTGTGTCGTCTTGCGTTAGAGTCAAAAGGTGAAATTCTAACAAGTCTGTGAATACCAGATTCCCTTTTTAGGTAACCAAAAGCATACTTTCCTTCTACTAATGCTGTACAAGATTTTATACCAGCTTCCTCTCCATAAGACTCATAAATTATTTTAAAGTTAAATTTTTTTCTTTCTGACCAGCGTATATACATTCTTTGAAGCATTTGCGCCCAATCTTGACTTTCTGTACCTCCGGCACCTGCGTGTATTTCTAAATAACAACTATTTGCATCTGTTTTTCCATCGAATTGCATCTGAAATTCTACTTTTTCAAGCTCACTTATCACGCTGTTTAAAGTATTGTAACATTCAGTGATCATTGCCTGATCATTCTCTTCTTTTGCAAGATTAAAATAATCATTAACCTCATCTATTTTACTTTGAAAGTTTGAAATTAAATTTATATTTTGTTCTATTTCACTAATTTCAACCATCACTTTTTTGGCATTCTCTCTATTAGACCAAAAACTTGATACTTCACTTTGTGCTTTTAGAGTAGTTAATTTTTGAGTTAATTTTTCTGGGTCAAAGATGACTCCGTAAAAAATTGAGTTTTTTGTTTGCAGCTGCGATTAAATCTACAAATTCATTTTCCATCATTAATAAATTACATACTCTCCCATGTTATCATTAACAACCTGAATAATTTGAAAACCATCAGAACCTATTAATGTTTCATTGCCTATTGCAAGATTATCACTTTTACTAAAAGCTTCATAGATACTTTCATCATTATTAAAAATACTTGCAATTTTACCCGTATCATAATTGATTCTTATTAACTCAATTCCCTTTGGAATAGTGAATGGTAATATTGTTTTATCAAGATAATATTTTGTCACAAAATCTCTAAAAATAGGCACAGCAACCGAAGACCCTGTTTCTCTTTTTCCAAGTGTTTCAGGTGTGTCAAATCCAGCGTATATGCCAATAATTAAGTCTGATGTAAAACCAATAAACCATGCGTCAGTATTGTTGTTTGTTGTGCCAGTTTTTCCAGCAATATCAATTCCATGAATTTTAGTTTTTCTTCCTGTGCCTCTATCTACAGCTCCCTTTAAAATTGATACCATTTGATAGGATTTTGCCTCATCAAATATTTTTTCTGAAACATTAATTAAATTTGGAGCAGGCTTATCTTCAATATATGGATAACTGCAATTAGAGCATTTTGAAAAACTCTCTAGATATATGTTCTTACCTCTCCTATCTTGTATTCTGTCAATTAAACTCGGATTTATTTTAACTCCACCATTAACAAAAGCTGCGTAAGCAGACGTCAAATCAATTAAAGTAGTTTCTCCAGCACCTAAAGCCATTGATAAAACTTTTGGCATATTATCCATTACTCCTGCTCTGCTGGCAATTTCTGAAACTTTTTCCATTCCTAAGTATTGTGCAATTCTTATAGTCATCAAATTCCTGGAGTTCTCTATTCCTTTTCTCAAGGTTGATGGACCGTAAAATTTTTTACCATAGTTTTCTGGTTTCCATTTTCCTAATTCGGTACCTTGATCAACTACAAATGGCGCATCTAATATTAAACTATTTGGTTGCATACCATTTTCTAATGCAGACATATAAACAAAAGGTTTAAATGAAGAACCAGGTTGTCTTTTAGCCTGGAACACCCTATTAAAATTGCTTAAATTAAAATCAAAACCACCAGACAAAGCAAGTACTCTTCCAGTAAATGGGTCCATTACAACAATTCCACCGTTTATTTTTGGAACTTGTTGAAGGCTAAATAAATTATCTTTTTCATGAGAAACATAAATAATATCATTAACTCTCAATATATCGCTTACTTTATTAATTTCTTGACCTATGTAGCCATTTGACAATGCTTTTCTGGCCCATTTAAAATTAACTAATTCTCCAATTATTTTTTTTCCATCTATGATTACCGCTATTTCGGCAACCTTATTTGAATTTTCTAAAGTCAAAATTTTTGCTACATGAAAATTATATGGCTGTTTTTTATTGATTAACTTTAGATGCCATTCATTATCTGTGTCATTGTATAAAGGCCCTCTGAATCCGTGTCTCTTGTCGTAATCCAGCAAGCCGAGTTTGAGTGACTCGTCTGCTATTATTTGCGTTTTGGTATTAAGTGATGTTCTTACTGATAATCCTCCATTATAGAGGTACTCCTCTCCATAAATCGCAATTATTTGTTTTCTTATTTCTTCAAGATAATAATCATTCGCAAAAAAACTATTATTTTCATTACGTATCGTTTTTATTGGTACTTTAATAAATGAATTTAATTCAAACTTATCGATATAATTATTTGCATGCATTCTTTTGAGAACCCAGTTTCTTCTTTCAAGTGATAGTTGATAATTTTTAATTGGGTTGTATCTACTGGGAGCTTTAGGGAGAGCTGCAATAAAAGCAACTTCAGGGATAGTGAGTTCACTTAGTGACTTTTTAAAGTATTTATTTGATGCCGCAGCAACACCATATGCTCCAGATCCAAGATATATCTGATTTAGATACAGTTCTAAAATACGATCTTTAGGTAAGTTTCTTTCAATTTTTAATGCTAGTAAGCCTTCTTTTATTTTACGTGATAAACTCAATTCATCTGATAATAAAAAATTTTTTGCTACTTGCTGTGTAATAGTTGAAGCACCTTCTGGTCTTTTGTCAGAAAAAAGATTTAATGTGTTTTTAATTAATGCTCTACTAATACCAAGAATATCTATACCGACATGATCATAAAAGTTTTTATCCTCTGCAGATATAAATGCTGCCTTAAGTTTATAAGGAATATCATCTATTGGAACAAATATTCTGTATTCTCTCGAAAATTCTTTTATTAGATCTCCATTAGCGGCATGGATTCTTGTCATAACATTCGGCTTATAATTTTTTAAAATTGAGTCGTCAGGAAGATCTAAAATAAAATATGATATAATAATTCCAAAAACTACCAAAGTAGAAGATCCAATTATAATTAAATATTTTAAATATTTCTTAATTGTTTTAGGCATAAATTTTACACATAATTAAACAAAAATATGGCATTCATTTGACTGAAATACTTATATTTTTGTTAACTTTTAAAAACAGCATTAATATTCTATTGATTTTTACAAATTCTAAATATAACAATGCAATCATACAGTTAGTCATATTATGGTAAAAAAAAATATGTATATTTACAAATATTCTTTGCTGCAAATTGCAGCAGTTTCCTTGAAAGGTTTCATTAAATGTCACAAAAAATACTTATCGACGGTTCAGATGAGAACCAAACACAGTTTGCGCTTTTATCAAATAATGAGCTTGAAGATTTTGAATTTGAGTCTAACACAAAGAAAAATATAAGAAAAAATATATACTTAGGCAAGGTATCAAGAATAGAAGCTTCTTTGCAAGCAGCATTTGTCGATATCGGATCAGAAAAAAATGGCTTTCTTGCTTTCGCTGAAATTCATCCTAACTATTTTCAAATTCCTGTTGCTGACCGTGAAGCTTTATTATTGTCAGAAGCCGAAATAGAAAAAGAGCATCAATTAGATCAGAAAAATAATGATTTTGAGAAAAATGATGAATTAGTAAATTCTGATGATAAAGAAGAGAATATAGAAGAAAATCATGAGTCTCTCAATGATGAAGGTGATGATGATAAATTAAACTATAAAAACAATTCAAATTTCCGCAATAACGCAAGAGCTAAATCTAATCTAAGAAAAAAGTTATTAAGGTCTTACAGAATACAGGAGGTTATTAAAGCTGGTCAATTAATTCTTGTTCAGGTAGATAAAGAAGAAAGAGGTAATAAAGGAGCTGCATTAACTTCATATATTTCGCTAGCAGGCAAGTATTCTGTTCTGATGCCTAACTCTACAAAAACTAAAGGCATATCACGAAAAATTTCTCTATCAGATGATAGAAGTAAACTAAAAAAAATTATAGATGATTTAAATATTCCACCTGAAATGGGACTTATAATAAGAACAGCGGGCTTAAATAAGACAAAAAATGAGATAAAAAAAGACTATACAATACTGAATAAACTCTGGGCTGAAATTGTAAGTGAAACAAAAAAAGCGATTGCTCCCGCGTTGATACATGAAGAAAGTAATTTATTAAGACGGGTTGTAAGAGATGTTTATTCAAAAGATATGAATGAAATACTTGTGCAAGGTAAAGAAGCATATCAAGAAACTAAAAAGTATATGTCTCAAGTACTGCCTTCATGTTCAAAATTTGTAAAACAATACAAAAACAAAGAGCCATTGTTTTCAAAGCACAAGGTTGAAAAAGAAATTATTAAAATGTTTGAACCAGAAGTTAAATTAAAATCTGGAGGTTCTATTGTTATTAATCCAACCGAGGCACTTGTCGCAATTGATGTAAATTCAGGTGGAGCTACAAAAGAAAGAAATATTGAAAAGACTGCACTTAAAACAAATTTAGAGGCTTCGGATGAAATTGTTAAACAGATTAAAATAAGGGATTTGTCAGGTCTCATAGTTATTGATTTTATTGATATGTATGAAATTAGAAATAACCGTCAAGTTGAGAGAAGAATGAAAGATCTAATTAAGAAGGACAGAGCTAGAACGCAAATTTCTCGAATTAGCCAATTTGGTTTATTAGAAATGTCAAGACAGAGATTGAGACAAAGTTTTATCGAATGGAAAACAGAGCTTAGTTTAAATTCAACGGCACTTGCGATAATTTATAAGTTAAAAGATTATCTAAACCATAACAAACCACGGGTCATAGGTATTGAAATTAATCCATTTATGCTAGATTATATCTTAAATAATTATGATAAAGAAATTAATAATATTGAAAATTTTTATAAAGTAAAAATCAAACTAAGTCCTAATCAAACATTAGAGAATCTTGAAATAAAAATTAAAAAATCAATCGCAAAAAGTTCAAAAGAAAATATAAAAAAAACAAAACCAGTTAAGAAAAAATCTACAAATAAAAAGAAACTTGTAACAAGTAAAAAAAAGGTTTCTACAATAAAAAAAACTTCGGCAAAAGATGAAAAATCAACTTCACTTAAAGAAATAAAAAATAAAAAAACAGGATGGTGGCAAAAGTGAAAGTTGCTTTCACTTACATTTCTCCGTTCTTTTTCTATTTTATCATCTTTGCAAATACAGCAAAATCTTTAGACGTAATACGTGATACTGAACTGGAAAATTACACATATGAAATAGTGTCAATGCTTTTAAAATCATATGAATTAAGTGAAAAAGATCTAAATATATATTTTATTAAAAGCAATCAGATAAATGCATTCGTTACTGGTGGAAATAATATTTTTATAAATACTGAACTAATTATCAAATCTGATGACTATAGAGAGTACGCAGCTGTAATAGCACATGAATTGTCGCATATAATAAATGGCCACATATTTAATACGTCTATAGAAATTTCTGATCTTTCCAGCAAGGCATTACCAATATATTTATTAGGGATTATTAGCATTATTGCCGGCTCAACAGATTCTGGAATAGCTGGAGTAATGGTTGGACAAGCAAGTGTTTCTGATGGATTTACTTATTACTCAAGAACACAGGAAGCATCAGCTGATCAAGCCGCAGTAAATATCTTATGCAAAGGTGGGGTTGATGCAAAATATTTAATTAGTTTTTTAAATGTTTTAGATTCAATTCAATTAAATGACCTTGGCAACACTGAAAATTATCGTTCAACACACCCTAATATTGAGAATAGAATTTCATGGATTGAATCATCTATGAAAAATAATCAAAATTGTGATTTTGAAAAAGACTTGCTACTAGAAAAAAAATTTAATCTATTAAAGGCAAAACTGCATGGTTTTACACATCCATATTATGAGACAGAGGCAGTATATAAATTTGATAATGAAACAGATCTTTATGCAAGAGCCGTATCAAAATATTTGAAAGGTGATCATAAAGACTCGATTAATAATCTTGAGAATTTACTAAAAATTGATCCTTATAATCCGTATTATATGGAATTAATTGGAGAAATTTATTTCTCAAATCGTGACTTTGAAAAAGCATATCACTATCAACTTGAAGCAAATAAAAATATAGATAAAACGAATGATCTTTATAATATGATGATGGGTAATTATTTGCTTTCATTCGAGACAATAGAAAAGACTAAAGAAAGTATCCCGTATTTAAAAAAATCCATTCAAATAAATCCAAAGAATGCCTATTCCTGGTACCTGTTGGCAAGAGCATACTCAGAGGCTAATGAAGTTGCACTTGCAAATTATGCTACTGCAGAAAGGTATTTCCTTATTGGTGAAAGAGCCTTATCATATAGTTTCGCAATTAAAGCTATTAAAAGTATTGAAGAAAATAGTCCAGAATGGTACCGATCCTCTGATTTGATAGAAATTCTAGAGAAAGAAGTATCAACAAATAGGTAATTAACAATATAATAATCACATGACTCAAAAAACTATACAATTCATTGACGGACCGAATTTAAATATGCTGGGAAAAAGAGAAACTGAGATATATGGAACAATGACACTAGAAGATATAAGAGAGCGTATATTGAATCACATTGAAACAAAATCTTTAAAAATAAAGCCATTATTTTTTCAATCTAATACTGAAGGTGAAATTGTTAATTGTATTCAGGAAGCTGGGAGAAATTGTAATGGCTTGATAATTAATGGAGGGGGCTTGTCTCATACTTCGGTGGCAATTTTAGATGCTTTATTGGCAATTGATATTCCAAAGATCGAGGTTCATATAACAAATTTATTCAAACGAGAAGAATTTAGACATCATTCCTATATAAGTAAAGGGGTGAACGGATTGATATGTGGCTTCGGTTTGAACAGTTATCTTCTTGCTGTTGATGGAATGGATAAATTAATATAAAAGATAAATTTGATATGAGTGGAAAATCAAATAAAACTATCGATACTAAGCCGATCAAAGATTTAGCAAAAATATTAGATGAATTAAAATTATCTGAAGTTAGCTACACTGATGGGAACTTTTCTGTATCTGTTGCAAAAGGTGCTCGTGTGCAGAGTGTTGAGAATGTAGTACCTGCTAGACAAAATAGTGAACAAGCTTTGAGTAAAGAATCTGACTTGAAGAATGATCCTAGGGCGATTAAATCACCAATGGTAGGTACAGTTTATCTTCAACCAGAACCAGGTGCTAACAAATTTGTTAGTGTTGGAGAACAAGTAAAATCAGGTCAAACAATTCTAATTATTGAAGCTATGAAAACTATGAATCCAATAGAGTCAAATCTTCAAGGAAAAGTGCTAGAGATTTTAGTTGAAAATGAGCAAGCAGTTGAATTTGGTCAACCATTAATCCTTATAGGTTAAATGTTTGATAAAGTACTTATTGCTAACCGTGGTGAAATTGCGGTTAGAATAAATCGAGCGTGCCAAGAACTTGGCATTTCCACAGTAGCTGTACATAGCGTAGCAGACACAGAATCCATGCATGTAAGAATAGCCGACGAAAGCGTTTGTATTGGACCTAATCCAGTAAATAAAAGCTATTTAAATTCACATGCAATAATTTCTGCTTGCGAAATTACAGGAGCTCAAGCTGTTCATCCGGGTTATGGCTTTCTTTCTGAAAATGCATCTTTTGCAAAAATGCTAGATGATCATAAGTTAACTTTTATTGGACCAAAGCATTCTCATATTCAAATGATGGGTGACAAAATTGAAGCTAAAAAAATTATGAAAAAATTTGGTGTTCCTGTTGTACCTGGTTCTGAAGGTGAAATTAAAAATATTAATGATGCAATAAATACGGCTAGCTCAATTGGTTACCCTGTTTTACTTAAAGCAAGTGCTGGTGGCGGCGGAAGAGGAATGAAAGTTGTATTTAATGAAAAAGAACTTAAAGATTACTTGCCTATCATAAAACAGGAAGCATTATCTTTTTTTGGAAACGACTCAATATATATAGAAAAATTTATTGATTCCCCAAGACATATTGAAGTACAAGTAATATGCGATACCCATGGTAATTTTCTTCATTTACACGAAAGAGATTGCTCAGTTCAAAGAAGAAATCAAAAAGTAGTTGAGGAAGCACTTGCTCCAAATATCAATGAGGAAAATAAACAAACATTATTTAATACTTGTGTCAATGCAATGGAGAAGATGGGCTATTTAGGTCTTGGAACGCTTGAATTTTTATATGATGGGAATGATTTTTATTTTATGGAAATGAATACAAGACTTCAAGTAGAGCATCCAATAACCGAGATGCTAACAAGAGTTGATTTGGTTAGAGAACAAATTTGTGTTGCTCACGGAGACAAAATATTTACAAATCAAGACAACATAAAGCCATTGGGTCATTCCATTGAATGTAGAATAAATGCAGAAAATTCAAAAAATTTCAAACCATCAGCTGGACGTATCGAAATGTACCATCCTCCAGCTGGTAATGGTATTAGATTAGACACCTTTATATATTCTGGTTACAAAGTACCACATTATTATGATAACCTGCTCGCAAAGTTAATTTCAACAGGTCGAACTAGAAATCACGCAATTAAAAGGGCCTTAAGGTCTTTAAATGAAATTGTAATAGATGGCGTAGATACAAATATAGAGTTACACAAAAAAATACTGTCTTCAGAGGAATTTAAAAAAGGAGGAGTCCCTATCAATTGGTTAGAAAATAATATACAAAATCTATAGTTTATTGCAATTATCAACCCAAATATCATAAACAGGATGCTCCATCGATGAAATAGATGGCAATGACTTTATCATCCAGCCATTAAATATTTTTTCCATTGATGCTCTGTTGTAAATATTTAAATATGCAGCAGTTTCCTTTTTTTCAAAGGGTTTACTGTTATAACAGTCAATCACATATATTTGTAGTTCCTCGTATAAATAATTTTGCTTCAACATTATTTCTATTGTTTTAACTTCAGCTGTAATTTTGTTCAACAAACTAATTGTTGCAAATGAAACATCTTGTTCATTATCATCACTTTGAATGACTTTATTTTCATATGCATTGTTTATTTCCGCTTGAAAGGAATCAGTAACTTCTTCATCGTAAGATGGCTCTAATTCATCAATATTAATTAAAGGAGCAATATCGATGTTTTCAGCGAACAATTGAGAAGAGGCAAATAATAAACTTAAAATTGATAATTTAGATATAATGTTAATTTTGGGGACTCCATTTCTTATAGTCATCTTTTTTGATAGCATCTTTCGTTTTGCTTTTAATTACTTCGGGGCTATACGCATCATCTGTGCCGGTTAAATTTGGTGAATGATCTTTCTGCCATTCATGTTTTTCAAATCTAGATGGTTTTGATAATGAAGTGTATCTAAGCCAATTGTTCCATTCCGGGTTAACAAGAGTTGACTCAACTACATTGCTG
>MDTA01197846.1_pt1 | contig 10109 bp, 9 predicted proteins | sample 811151 | NCBI WGS metagenome assembly MDTA01 (sample SAMN05326648, study PRJNA326480) | marine metagenome | isolation source: seawater | place: Indian Ocean: South | collected 2010 | reverse complement strand
CGCTATTGTGGCTTCTTTTGGAGCTGCTTCAATCAATGCCTCTAAGATTGTAGCCGCTGGATCCTCAATGTTGCCGAAGGCACCAATTTGGCTATGAACTACCACAAGGCTCGCTGTGGGGCGTAATACTTTTTTAAACGCAGTGACAATGTTTTCATGCGTCGGTGTAGGGGTACTAATCTTCAATGCGGTGTTTTTCATGGCATGTATTATGATAAGCAGATTGGCTTAAGTCTTTGTTGGTGGTACTGCTGTTGATTGGAGTATTTCGAAATCAGAATTGTGGTGTAGGGTTAATCAAAAAAAGGTGTTAACGTAAAAGTGTCTGCAGCTCTCAAGAATAAAAAAGTCTTAGTTACTGGTGCCGATGGTTTCATAGGCTCACATTTAACAGAATGCCTAGTTGCAGTGGGGGCACACGTCACTGCGCTGGCTGAGTATAATTCTTTCGGTAGTAATGGCTGGTTAGATGACATCTCTGAAGATTTAAGGGCCGGTATTAAACTATGTCGCGGAGATATACGCGACCCCAATTTCGTTAAGGGCTTGGTGAATGACCAAGAAATAATTTTTCATTTGGCTGCTTTAATTGCAATTCCTTTCTCATATCAGGCCCCACAGACTTATGTGGATGTAAACCTTACGGGCACGTTGAATGTATTAGAGGCCGCACGATGCTCAAATGTAACGCGAATCATACATACCTCTACCTCCGAGGTTTACGGTACTGCCCAATTCACGCCTATTACTGAAGCCCACCCGTTGCATGCCCAATCACCCTATGCAGCAAGTAAAGTGGCTGCAGATATGATGTCAGAAGCATATGCACGTTCTTTTGGCCTTCAGGTTTTTATTCTCCGGCCATTTAATACCTATGGTCCTCGCCAAAGCGAGCGGGCAGTAATTCCAACAATTATACGTCAGGCGCTGGATCCAGCGTGCGACGTAATTCGGCTCGGTGATTTGACCCCAAAGCGGGACTTCAACTTTGTCTCTGATACAGCTAAAGCATTCATGAGTGCGGGCTCTGCAGCTGGTTTGGATCCGGGAGTTGCTTATAATGCAGGGAGCGGGCATGCTGTTTCCATAGGTGAGGTTGTAGAAATGATACAATCTCTTTCCGGGGTGAACAAACCTGTCGAGCTCGAATCGGAGCGACTGAGGCCAGCTAATTCCGAGGTGTTTGAATTGATCGCAAGCGCGGAGACTTTTGAGAAACAGTCTGGTTGGTCGCCTGTAATTAGTCTGGAAGAGGGTCTCGAGCGCACTATTGAATGGTGGCGCAACCGAATTAGGCAGACCGATATTCGTCGCGATAGAGATTATTTGGTATAACAAATAATTCATTTTGGAAGATCGCCATAAAGTTTGAGGCGTACGTCCTTTAATCTCTTTTTATAGTTTTCCGCAAGATCATTTCGTACAAATAAATGATCTTCGCAATCATCGATTTCTTCATAATGAACGAAATGGGCGATATCGCAGTATCCGGCAGCTTCCATGGCCTTGTGAACCGCACCCTCGCGGCCTGGACTGATCTCTATTATCCAGCTATGAACATGTCCCGATTTCAACGTTGCCTTTGCTCCGTCAATAGCACGGTCCTCAAACCCATCAATGTCCATTTTTATGTGTGTTGGTTTCGGCAGTCCGTGTAATTGGTGCAGGCTATCAATCGATACTGAGCGGCTCCATTGGGATGCCCAAATTTTCTCACCCTGTCTTCCGCCGCGGCAGTAAGCGTCTAAGTTGTCGAAAGAGTTGTTCGTGCCACCAGCAACTGGGGGATTATGCAGGTGAACCTTGGCGTAGCGATCTTCACGATCGCAGGCAGCCGCTACCACATCAAAATTTGAAGATACGCTGCTACCACGGGTAGCTAAAACGACGCCCTTTAAAATCGATTCGATGCTTGGCGTAAACATTTCAATAAATACCGTGTGACACCCGTGTAAGCCATGGGCACAAAGTGCTTCATGTCCATTTGCACATCCGATATCGTATAACACCTCACAATCATCAATCATGTTGATCCAATGAAAAACAAGGTCCTTTGGGTTGGTTCCGAAACGAACAATGCGCCTAAATTCTCTAAATGACCGAGCGGGAACACAAACTTTTTTTTGCCCCAGGGGTTTATAAACTACCCAGCAAGATAATTCTAAATCCCGTCCAATTGACCCACCCTGGCTGATATAGAGCTCCCAAAGTTCACGAAACAAATGCCACTTTGGTTTAGCCCAACTACGGAGTGTGCGCGGAAGTATGCGTGCGAGATTGTGCGCCATCGTTGCCATTCCTAGGTCCTCTTTAAAAAATGCTTAACAAGATTTTTGAAATGCTGTGTTACGTACGCATGATCGATCACCCAAGCTAGGGGCTTATGCAATTTATTATGTTGGAATCTTGTGTGAGCGTAATTCATGGGAGACACCATGAAGTTGGCACCTACTCCGGCCACCCGAAGCTGCTTGTCCGTTAAAGAAGCTATATCAGTCGACCAAATCGGCATGGGTGCTACTTGCGTTCGCCCTATGATATTGACATTAAAATAATCCAAGAGAATTAAAGTACGGTTTTCTTGTGCCGGCTGAGACGGCCCATGAAATCCACGATCGTCGAATAAGATTAAATCACCCCTTAACCCCTCGCAACAGACGCTGCGCGCTAACATCGCGTCTTGTTCTTCTTTCGGGTATGAGTGAAATTTTTGTCCTCGGGGCGAAAGTATATGATGGGTGCCGTCGCAATACCTAAAAGCACCCTCAACAGTGTCATGAAGGTATAATGCACCGCCAATCCCGACAACCTTTTTAAGTGCTTTTATGTCGAGTGTTGATTGATGGTCTCCCGATTTCGACCAACCAACTGCGAAATCGCTGTGAAGAGGGAAATATGCGTATCTGCTTTTTTTGTCGAACTTCAACATCGTTTCGGCGAGGATGCATTCTTCCCCCATAAGGGCCTCAACAATATCAATAACGCGCTCATCAAGAACTAGGTCGAGTGCTTCTGCGCCCAGAGTGAATGGGTGGATCAATTTTTTGGGATGATCAACCTTCCAATAGCCGGGAGCGCCGGCGATAGCAGGAGTAGAAAAATACTTTTTCGCTAATGTCAAAACAGAATTTAATTTTTTTTCAGAGAATAGTCCTCGGATAATGCAAAACCCGCGTTGATGAATGCAGTCTACAATCGGATTAATATTCAGGCGTTCGGAAGCGTCAAAAATTGTCACTTCTTTAGCCTGCGGTAATTCATTAAGTTTCAGCATGGAGAGTTCTATGGTAGCCATTTGGCAAAGCCTCAATTATGCGAAATACTTGATAGTTTTTTTGAGAGCTTCGACGAACGGTTCAGCCTCACCAATCGTGCCGTAATTATTTACAAACTGCATGATTTTAGGTTGCACTTTCTCCGCATTCGGGCAGTGTCCTTTTATTGGGTAGTTAATTTTATCATAGAGCGGTGGGCATCGGCGCTTCCACGCACCAGAAGCGAAGAGTGTTTCATGATAAAGTAATGCCCATGCTGCATAGATTCCATCGCCACCAAAATCGATAAATTTCTCGCGAAATTCTTGCCACGAGACGTCAACTCGTTCGTAGCGCATTGCCACTGTCCAATAAGTATTATTGCAACCTGTTGGCACTTTTTGTGGAGTGAGATAATCACATTCTGAAACCGCGTCGATATAGAGCGCCGCAATATCTTTCCGGAGTTTCAAAAAGTGGTCCAGCCGTTCAGTTTGTGCAAGCCCCATTGCTGCTGCAACTTCTGGCATGCGATAATTGTAACCGAAAGCGTCATGGCGTTTATAATTAGGATTTTGGAAAATATCTTTATTCGAACGGATTCGTCCATCAGAAGCATTGAGTGCGGCATAGCCAAGACTACCAAATTTGCGCATTTTTTCTGCTAGAGCCGCGTCGTTTGTCACTACAATGCCTCCATCGCCTGTAGTGATATGCTTTGAATTTTCCGTTGAGTAACTTGTAATATCAGCAACGCTAGCTATCGGCAGGTCGTTGTAAAGGCTACCATAAGCTTCTGCTGCATCATTAATAACACAAATGTGGTGTTTTTTTCCTATTTCCATCAGTGGGCCAATTTCGCAGCTAAGGCCGTAAAGAGAAACTGGCATGATAGCTTTAGTTCTATCCGTGATTTTTGCTTCCACCTCTTGTGGGTCGATATTGAAGGTGTCTGGATTAATATCAGCAAAAACGGGCACTGCGTTTTGCGCCAGAATTACGTCAAGATTGGAAATGACCGTCAGCGGAGTAGTAATAACCTCATCACCATAACCGACTCCTACCGCGTCAAGCGCAGCATGAAGTGTAGAAGTGCCGGAGTTAAAAGTGACAGCATAGCGTGCCCCTACTTTTTTAGCTAAAGCCTGCTCAAAGCGATTGTTCATACTACCTGAAGTTGAGGACCCAAAACCTGAGTCGAGGACTTCCCGAATATAATTGAGCTCATTAGAACCAAATCGCCAAGTATTTTTCACGTGTTTTCTCGCTGATAATATTTTCTGAATTCTTACTAAATTGCCGTCCAGCCGCCATCTACTGTAAGTACAGAGCCAGTAATATAAGATGCAGCAGGAGAAGCGAGGAATGCGACCGGCCCTCCTATTTCTTCTGCAGTGGCGAGCCGCCCCATAGGAGTTCTGCGTGAGTAGTTATCTATAAAGCGTTTTGGTTGTTCATTAAAAACTCCGCCCGGGCATACTGTATTAACTCGGACGTTTTGGGATCCATAATAGCTGGCCAAATAGCGACTATGATTAACGATAGCAGCTTTGATTGCTGCATAAGTCGGCGGTAGTGTCATGTCAGTAGCTTCATAAATATTGAAATCAGGACCAACCAATCCGTAGATAGATCCTAGGTTAATGATAGACCCTCCGCCCCGACCTGCCATTCGCTCTGCTATGGCAGACGATAAAAGACAATAACTATTCATCTGGAGGCTTACATTCTGTGCCCAACTTTCTTGAGTAAGGGTTTTCTGTGATTGTTTGGCCCAATCGCTTGTTCGCGGATAAGCGGCGTTAACCCAAATGTCGGCAATGCCCGAATGTGATTCTAAGCAGTCTAGCCGAGTGCCTAGATTATTAAGTTCGGTAATATCAAAATACACTGAATTTTCTGGCTGCGGCTCAGGCAAATCTATATCCAAAGCAATTACAGATGCACCACACGAGCTTAGCGCACGGCAAATGGCAGCGCCAATAGTACCTAAGCCGCCTGTAACATAGGCAGTTCTATCACTCAGACTAAATAGGGTTGAGGTCAAATAACCTCTCCAAATAATATGAAAAACCGGCGCAACCCATTGCTACCGCAGACCGGGTGAATAACTTTTCAGATTATTCCCACCAGCGTAAGATGACGATCTAAAACGCTACGCATTTCACTAAAATCCGCGGCTATATCGGGAGACTGTTAGCACGTTCATCCCGAGAACACCTTTATCTAACGTTGCGGGCATAAAAAGGTCAAGTATTGGTTTTCTAAAAAGCAAAGGCTCGGCTGTGGGTAAGAGAATAATTTTAGAATTTTATAGTCAAATAAGTGCGTTCATTGTATGGCCTTTGTGTTGCTTTTGTTCAAAACAATGAGCACTTGTCATTATTACCATGCGCGGCAGAACTTATGAAAAAATCTGTTACGGGATATAATCGTGCCAAAAGACAGGCAAAACAAAAAAACGGCATATTCCTTGTCATAGATGGATTGCGTTATGATGTTATATCAGATTTAAAACATGCCCGAAAAGTTACTCCCAATCTTGCTTACCTTGCAGAGCAAGGAAGTGTTAGTTGGGCTGTAGCGAATGCTCAGGCAACACAGTTTGTACTGCCTGCACTATTTAGTTTGACCTACCCACTCGATCACGGTGGTTATAATAACGGAATTAGGCACCGTCCACGTAGCTATGCTGAGCAGTTAAGTGATGCAGGTTATTCAACTCAGATGATGGCGTCATGCAACGTCCTTGGCATAACACATGGTTATGATCGTGGATTTTCCGATATGCACACGGCTATGGATTCGCGCGTTATACTTGCGCACCTGATCGGTAGGAACCTTCAGTATGAATTGAAGAGATGGAAGAATGGCGATCGATCGAAACGCGAGATAGTTAGCCTGCTTCAAAATGAGTTTGTATTTTTATTGCAGAGGGTGGCCAGTATTTCGGAAGGTGGCGCAGGCATTACGTGGTCATCAAGACTGAGAAAAATAAATGAAAAGGTTGCTGCCGGATGTCGAGCAGAAATAAACCTTTTTGAGCATTCGGCTGACACAGTTATTGAAAAGATGATGACCATTCCCCCTGTATTATATTGGCGGTATCTGGGACTGGAGAAGCCAGGTTTTGGTTATCGATTTTGGAGGGTGTTAGAGGCTGTTCGATGGCGATCAGAGAGGTTTTTTGCCAAATATAATTTTCCGTTGTTATTTTTGGCGCAGTTCGAAACCAAAGCTGATGAAGTGATGGGTCCATTGTCTGATTTTATTACGAGAAACGACGGACCTTGGTCAGTCCACCTCCACCTGATGGATCTGCATGATTGCCGTTCCTTGTCTCGCCCGTCCCATATTTTTAAGCGTTTAATCACATGGCCTAGATGGGTTTGGCTGAGGATGAAAGGGAAAACGAAACGACGAGCTAGTTATGACACTGCACTTATGTTGATTGATCGTGAAATTGGCAGAGTAATTGATGCTTTGCGTAGCGTAGAACGCTTTGATGACACCGTAATAGTGATCACCGGTGACCACGGAAACTTTTACGCGGGTAGCCCGCGTAAAAGAGGTAACGTAGCACTTCGAACGCATTTTGAAGATATAGATATTCCTCTTATTATGTCTGGGTGCGGGGCGCTTCCAAAAAACATTGGGTTGGTGGATAGTATGGGAATAACCGCTACGTACTTAGATGCCCTCGGCATAACTGCGCATGAAAGTTTTAAGGGGGTATCGGCCTTTGATGGTGGATGTGAAGCTGTAATCACAGAAAGTGCAGGTTCAGGGAATGCCGATCTAGAAAACCGTGATTTGTATTTTACAGTTACTACGCACTGCTATCGCATGATGTCAGTTCTTATAGGATCGCAGCTTAAAATATTAGGTCTATTTGATAAACGGTCTGATCCAGACGAGTTGTTAGATTTGTCAAAAGATCCAAAGTATGCAGAGGTAATGTCACAGTTAAGATCATATTTGGAAAAAGAGAGAACCGATATTCTAGCGATGCGGGGTTATTCCCAGCCAGAACAAGCTTATTCAAATACGTTTGCGTCTGCTAGATGACAAAGTATTGAATTAATGCAATTTTTTGGAAATTTGATATGGTGATTTGGGTCACAGGGTTATCCGGCGCAGGTAAGACTACCTTATGTAAAGCATTTTGGGACTTGGCAAAGCCCCATTTGCCGGCGCTAGTGCTTTTAGACGGTGATGAGGTGCGCGAGGCTTTTGGACATAATTTGTCATACAAAGAGGAAGATCGAATTCTTCAAGTTAAAAGGCTCCAAAGTATGGCGCAGCTTTTGTCACAACAAGGTTGTATTGTAGTTGTTGGCGTACTCTACAATAATCCAGAACTATTGTTGTGGAATCGCGAAAACTTCGATGATTATTTTGAAGTATACCTTGATGCTTCCATGAATTTTATTATCGAGCAGGATGTTAAAGGCCTCTACGCTGCTGCTAAAAAAGGCAAAGAAAGAAACGTTGTTGGAGTGGATATAGAGTGGCATATTCCAGCAAGTCCGGACCTTATTTTTAATGCAGATTTGCGCGAGAAACCCTACAAAATGGCTGAACAGTTGATACGGAATATTCCAATATTAGCCAGAAAGATTAAAGTATAGTGGATATAAAAAAATTATATGAATAGAGCTCGGTTTAAAGCAGAGCTTAGGGCACGCAGGATTTCCTTATATCGCCGGATGTTGCGCGTGCTAGGCTTTGAATATAACCCATATCCAGTGGCTCCAAGCTGTGTTGCACTAAGCCCCTCGGACTGTCACCGAGGAAGCGGCGTGGGTGCCGAAATGGTTCTAGATCGGGAGCGTACAAAGATTGCTGATGCCAAAGAGTGGCAAGATCAAGTGCGAGCTAAACTAATCGAGCTTTCTGGGTATGGTCGATTTGGTGGTCCACCGCGAGTAAATCATCTAAAAGACTGTGCTAACCGAGACGGATTTAAGCACCGTAGCCTTTATTTAAAAGTTAGAGACGGGCTGGATTTGCCAGTTAGGATGGTTTGGGACCCAAGCTTTGAGTCTGATCGTAAAATACCTGTCATGATCTGTCTTCAAGGCACAAATTCAGGCATGCATTTATCTTGGGGTGAAGAACGAATGCCAGCCGATCCTATTAAAATTCATTATGGAGCAGACATTGGACGTCAGGCAGCTGCGCATGGTTTCTTGGCAATTTGTTTGGAGCAGTCTTGTTTTGGGGAACGACGAGAGCGCTGTCTATTCAGCCCGTCAGCGGCTGTCTGCATCGATGCTGCAAATCATGCTCTATTACTCGGACGGTCTTTAGTGGGCGAACGTGCAAGTGATGTTACCTCGTTAATTAATTGGTTAGTCGAGGGAGCGCCTGGCGTGGACATCGACCCCGAACGAATTTACATAGTAGGATCGTCATCCGGTGGCACCACGGCTTTATATGCTAGTGCTATGGATGAACGTATCGCGGGAGTTATAGCGTCGGGATGTATAGGTTTCATTAGGAACACGCTTCTTACACGGGGTGATTCGGAGGGGCAAAATGTGGTTCCAGGTATTTTACGATGGTTTGAGCTTGATGCGGTAGTAGCGTTAGTTGCGCCGCGTCCATTTATTACGGTTTCCGGTGATCGTGATCACATATGGCCATTCGATGGTGCGCAAAAAGTGGTTGAATCAGCTCGAAACGTATACACATCTTTTGGCGCCGATGACCGATTAGTTGCAATAAGGGCAGAGGGAGGGCACGGATTTTATCCGAACCTGACTTGGCCTGCTTTCGCAAGACTTTTGATCACAGCTAATCATGAATTGCCAAAGGCTCTCAGAAAAGCTGCGAACTTTTAACCGTCCTTCAATATAAAATTTTCCTGCACATACTCTACAAGTAGGTCAACGCAACGTGCAATGGTGTTAGAGTCTGTATCAACAAGAAGGTCAGGCGTCTCAGGGTGTTCGTAGGGAGCCGACACACCGGTAAAATCTGGTATCTCACCTAACCGAGCTTTTTTATAGTGACCTTTTGGGTCCCGCGCCTCACACGTTGAAAGATCAGCTACAACCGCTATTTCATGAAAACACTTACCGGATGCTTTGCGCGCTTGCCTTCGGTCACTTTTATATGGCGAAATGAATGCCGCAATAGTTATTAGGCCCGCATTAGCCATCAATGCCGCTACCTCGCCGACGCGTCTAATATTTTCGGTCCTATCTTCGGGCGAAAATCCCAAATCAGCATTGAGCCCACTGCGCACGTTGTCACCATCAAGCACAAAGGCATTATAGCCGGAGTCAAATAAACAGCGTTCAAGTTCTACCGCCAAGGTTGATTTGCCAGATCCTGGAAGGCCAGTAAACCAGAGGACCCCGCCTTTATGCCCGTTACGCAAAGCCTTTTCTTCATCGCTCACACTACTTTGGACTTCAACTAGGTTTTCATTCGATTTTGGGCCGTTATCTGCTCTGCTTCCCATTTTATAAGACCTTTGTGACGTTTAACGATTTATAAATACACACGCATACATATCAAGCTCGGGATTTTGCAGTGAGCACTATTCCCGTGACGGCTAAATCCTCGTCTGACACGTTACGTAAGCTTCGGGCAAGCCTGGGGCGGACCTGTTGCACAGCAGCCAAAGCTTTATTGCGACTTCTGATTGGAATTTCATCCCAGCAAACAGGCTTGAATTCGTTTTTTATTCCTGCGAGGCGCGTGATCCAGATTTCGCCGTCTAGGTTACTTTTTTCGAGCCATTCTCTGTAGCGATGAATGAGTATACGATTTGGGCGGCCCGACTCACTTGTCATACGGCGATAAATTATTTCGTTTATTGTCAGATAAGTTAGGGGGTGGTGG
>MDTA01013876.1_pt1 | contig 10109 bp, 5 predicted proteins | sample 811151 | NCBI WGS metagenome assembly MDTA01 (sample SAMN05326648, study PRJNA326480) | marine metagenome | isolation source: seawater | place: Indian Ocean: South | collected 2010 | reverse complement strand
GCGCCGGAGCGAAGGGACGCGAGGGCTCTGGCCATGTGCGTCGCGGCGCTTCGAAGGTTCCGGTCGTACGTCGGCGCCGAGCACGAGGGTAAGGTGAGGGAGGCGCTGGGCGAGGCGCCGGGGGAGGTGGCGACGGCGCTCGGGGAGGCGATGAGCGGGCGCGTGGGTTTCAGCGGCGCGGCGATGATTGAGTAGAGGAGCTGTAACAGTTGTTCGTTTTCGTGAAATGGGAACGCCGCGTGAGAGGCTGGGGAGGAAAAGAAAATTTTATCGCGTCGCGCGTGGGCGTTCGCTCCGCTAAGAAAGTCTTTAGGGTTGTTGGAATACACCGACTGTGCCGGCTTTCAAACGACGACCGCGCGTGGGTCCGGGAGCGCGGAATCGGCGCGGCGGCGCATCGCGTTGGAGTGAATGGAACGCGATGTCTGAGGGTGCGGCGACGGCGGTGGCCGGTCGCACGCCCCCGGCGACCCCGGGCGGTGAACACGTGCGCAGGCCGAAGCAATGGTTCAACCACGCGCGCGAGTACCTGGAGGATCCCGCGCGGGCGATCGACGCCGCGTTCGAGCTCGCCAGGTGGGAGCGCGACGAGAAGCGCGCGGAGATCTTGAAGCGCGTCAAGGACGCCGCCGACTCGGGGGCGTGGACCAAGGCGGAGGAGGACGAGCCCGAGACGACCGCGGCACGGGCATCTAGCGGCGCATCGGCCACCACCCGCCCGGGTCGGGCGACCGGCGACCTGACCCCGGCGCAGGCGGCTCAGCTCAGGGCTCAGGTGGCCGCGTTCGGGCGGCTCGCGCGCGGGCTCACCGTGCCCGCCGGGCTGATGACGGCCGCCGCCGCGGGCGACCCGAGGAAACCCACCGCAGCGCAGATCTCGGCGGCGTTTCCCACCGAAAACGAAAACGCGGACGCCGACGACGCCGACCAACTCGACGCCGACGATCCGGAAACCCGGAGAAACGAGCGGCGGCGCCTGCTCGACGCCAAGATCTCCGCGCGCGCCGCCGCCATCGACGCCCTCCCGGACACCCTCCCGGACGAGATCCGCCTCCCCGTCGTCATCGAGGGCAAGGCGCTTCGACTCGTCGACCTCCAACGAAGGGTTCGGTGCAAGATCGCGAATGAGGCTCGCGTCGCGGACGCGTGTCGCGACCCGGATGCGCTGCTGGACACGCGACCCGCGCGCATGCCCGCGGACCCGAACACCTACGTCGCCAGCATCTCGCGCCACGCCGCCGCGCGCATGCAGCAGATGCACTCGCGCATGCGGCAGGACGCCGAGCTCAAGCGCCAGCGAGAGTTGCACACGCGCGTGGTCATCGCGCGGCAACGCGAGGAGAAGAGGCGGATGGAGGCTGAACGCAGGGCGCAGGTGGAGGCGTCGCGCAAGCAGCGGCTGGCGATGGCGATTGCGAGGAAGATGGAGATCGAGGCGCGCGTGGCGGTCGTGAGGGAGCGAAGGGTGTGGCTCGCGCAGATGTTTGCGCACGCGAAGTTGCTCGACAAGGCTGAGAAGGATTCAAAGCTGCGGCTGCGAAAACGAAACAACGGGGTTCTCTCCTACCACAGGAAGCAGCAGAACGCCGAGGCGAGGGAAGAGCGCGCGAGGATCGATGCCCTGAAGGCCGGCGACGAGGAGGCGTACCTGCGACTCGTGCAGGACAGCAAGGATCAGCGAATTGGGGAGCTTCTGAGCACCACCGACGACTTGCTGAAGCACCTGGCGGAGAAGATCGAGGCGACCAAGGCGGCGGCGCGGCGCGCCATGGAGGATCCCGACGTCTTGGACCCCGACGCTCCGCCCGATGCCGACGCCGACGACAAAGACAACGACGCGCCAAACGGGAAGAAGGAAAAGTACAGCGCCATCCGACAGTTTACCAAACTCGCGCACAGCGCCGACGTGGAGGAGATTGAAGTGCAGCCGTCGATTTTAGTGGGTCCCAACGGTAAGGGAACCATGCGGTCGTACCAGCTCGCGGGGTTGCAGTGGATGGTTTCGCTGTACAACAACCAGCTCAACGGGATTCTCGCCGACGAGATGGGTTTGGGAAAGACCATCCAGTGTATCTCGCTTCTCGCGTATCTCGCCGAGAATAAGGGAGTAAAGGGGCCGCATCTCATCTTAGCGCCCAAGGCGGTGCTGCCAAACTGGGCTCGAGAGTTCAAGGTCTGGTTCCCCGACTGCGACGTGGTGATGTATGATGGATACAAAGATGCAAGGAAGGAGATGCGCGAGAAGGTAGTGAACGAGGGCGCCTTCAACGTCTTACTGACCCACTACGACCTGGCAATGTACGACAAGACGTGGCTGAGCAAGATTGAGTGGAACTACATCGTGGTCGACGAGGGGCACAGGCTCAAGAACCACCAGTCGAAGCTCAGCGGCGTGCTTCAGGCGGCGTACACCGCCTCCCACCGACTGCTGCTGACGGGCACTCCGATCCAGAACAACCTCACGGAGCTATGGTCGCTCCTCAACTTTCTGCTCCCCTCGGTGTTCAACTCGACAGAAGCCTTTGAGGCTTGGTTCAACGCCCCTTTCGCCGCAAACAAAGAGGACGTGGTCCTGAAAGAGGAGGAGGAGCTCCTGATCATCCAGCGCCTGCACCAGGTTCTCAGGCCATTCTTGCTGCGACGTAAGAAGAACGAGGTGGAGAAGGAGCTGCCCGAGAAGGAGGAAGAGACGATCAAATGCGCCATGTCTGCCTGGCAAAAGGCGTACTACCGCCAGGTGGTTAAGGGGACCGTGACCAACACGGAGGGCAAGGTTCGCGTTCTGCAGAACACCGCGATGCAGCTACGCAAAGTTTGCAACCACCCGTATCTTTTCCTGTCCGACGACCTGTTTTATCAGCCGTCGGGCCCCGAGGAGATCCTGCGGGCGTCCGGCAAGTTTGAGATCTTGGACCGGATTTTGCCAAAGCTGAAGAGATCGGGGCACCGCGTCCTGCTCTTCAGCCAGATGGTCAAGTGCCTCGACATCATCGGCGACTACCTCGACTGGCGTAAGTACACCTACCTGCGTCTAGATGGCTCCACAGGCACTGACGTGAGGGCTGATCTCCTTGATAAGTTCAACGCCCCGGACTCCCCTTACTTCCTCTTCATGCTCTCCACCCGGGCGGGCGGCATGGGTCTCAACCTGCAGACGGCGGACACGGTGATCATCTTCGATTCCGACTGGAACCCGCAGATGGATGCCCAGGCGGAGGACCGCGCGCATCGCATCGGCCAGAAGCGAAGAGTCAAGATTCTGACCATGGTATGCGACGGCACGATCGAGGAGGACATCCTGCGCAAAGCCAACGAGAAGCGCGCCATCGACCACAAGGCTATCCAAGCCGGGATGTTCAACCAGCGGTCAACGGCGGAGGAGAGAAACTCGATATTGAAGGAGATTCTCGCGAGAGACGACGACAGGCTTGGAAGCAACCTGCCCACCGACGAGGAGATCAACATCATGATCGCCAGGAGCGACGAGGAGGTGGATCTCTTCGAGGAGATGGACAGAGAACGAGAGCGCGCCGACAACAAAAAGCACCTGGGCCGATCGCGCCTGATGGAGTACCACGAGATTCCCAAGGAGGTTCGCGACCGGGACGTCGCGTCCGTCGAGATCAAGCCGGATGCCAGGAGCCAAAAAGTCGTCAGCACCAAGCGACTGAAGGTGCAAGACATGGTCGAGAACGTCCTGAGCTCGGAGGACGACGGCGAGGGCGGCAGGAGACGACGACGGAGGTCCGCGGCGAGGGAGCCCAAGCGGTACGACGACGGCTTGACCGAGACTGCTTTCCTGAGGGTGCTTCAGAAGGGGGGCGGCGCGAGGGACATCGCCGCGGCGAGCGAGCGTAAGCTGGCGCTGCGCGACAGGAAGCGCGGGCGCGGCAGGAGCGCGACGCCCGCGGTGGAGGGCGAGGAGGGGGGAGGCGACGACGACGATTCGGGCGGTGACGATCGAAGGACGGCGAAGCGGGTCGCGACGACCGGCAGCGGCGGCGGCGGCGGCGGCGGGGGAGGGGGACGAGGAGGCCGGCGGGGGAGGAAGAAGCGGAAGGGGCGGGGACGGCCCAAGGGCGCGAAGATAATCAACGGCCGCGTGGTGGTTCCCGGTGACCCGGACTACCCGGCGGGGGAGGCGGAGGCGACACCCGCCGGCGAGGCGCCGCCGCCGGAGCCCGAGCCGGAGCCCGAGCGGGAGGACAGCTGGGGCGAGCCGGATGACGGCGGGTGGATCAACGATATATTCTGAGCGACGATAAGTGTTACCGGCGGCGGCTTGGGCTGAGAAAGAAACGTAGCGTTGCGTTTGTATTTAGAGGGCGACGGGTCCTTTCACTTTTCCTTCGCTTGGGCGATTCAACGCCTGGCCTTCGACCTTCGTAGCCGACACCACAACGGGATTAGTGTTATGACGACAACAACAACAACAACACGACAACAACAACAGCACTAGTGCTACACGCGTCTCGCATCCATCAGCATCCGAGCTCCGCCTGCGCCTCGAACTCCAACGTGCGGTTGAGGCAGATGGTCTTGACGTCGGTGACCGCGAAGAGCGTGCCCTCGAAGTTCACGCCCTTGAGGTTCGCCTGGTTACCCGTCTGCGGATCCTTCCCGAAGTACGCCCCCGACGCGAGGGACCCGGAGAAGTCGGCGTTCTCCAGGTTGGCGCCCGCGAAGATGGTGGTGTACAGGTTGGCGCTTCGTATCACCGCGCCCGACAGGTTGGCGTCGGAGAAGTCCGCCCTCGACGCCTCCTTGGGAAAGACGGAGTTGGCGAAGTTGGCACCCCTCGCCTTTATGCCGGATAGGACCTCGTTGCTGAGGTCCATGTTGCTGTAGTCGCACCCCTCCACGTTGACGTACAGCTCCTTGTTCTGCTCGGTGGCGAAATCGGAGAACGCCGCGCGCGTGGAGGCACCTTTCCCGAGCGCCTCCAGCGAACATCTGTCCACATCGGCTCGACCGAGCTCGTCGGTGCTCTTCACCCCTTGGCCCTTGGGGACAGCCGCGATGGCGACGGGGGAACCGACGGTCAGCGCCAGAGCCGCCGCCGTGGCCACCGCCGCAGACTTAAACGCGAACCCGCGATGCTCCTCGCCCTCCCCGCGAGCCGCCGCGTTGCACCGCAACGCCTTCATCCTCTTGCCGCGAATCTGGTGGGCGGTGGATACGTTAGTTATCCGCACGTGCACGATGCCAGAAGTCGCCACGGTCGCCATGCCTCCCGTATTACTCGTCTGCCGTTCGTTGAATGATGCGCCGAGTGCTCGGTGCGGTCGCGCTGTCGCTCCTGCTCGGTGGCGCGCGTGTGTTCGTAGGGCGTCGAGCTTGACAACTCGGATAAATATTTTCTCGGGCAGGACGAAGAAAACCTCAGGAGATAGATTCGAAATCGCGGGGCGGGACCCACACCAAGGCGCGCGCCGTCGCGTGTCCTCCGAAGGTTCGCGTCGAGGGGTGATCCTCAAGGCACGCACGAGAGTATCAGGGCCTCGTGTGCTAGGGTCGATCGGTGCCGCGCGGCCGGGGACTCGGAAAGATGAGCCCGCTCTCGCAGAGGGCGATGGAGCCCACGAAGGCTGCGTTCGGCAAGGCGTTCTGGGATCAGGAGGCGGAGAGCGCGGCGGCTCTGGACGGGCACGTTCGCGTGCACCAGAGCCACGCGCCCCCGTTCTCGCTCGCCATGCCCTCGGGCCTCGCGCGCTCGCAGCAGCTCTACATGATGCAGCGGTTCCTCAACATCCCCGCCACGCCGTCCTACGTCAAGGCTGAGGACGGCATGGTGCTCGACCGCGTCATCGCCAACGTCGGGGGCCGCACCTGGTGGCACACGCTCACGCTGCGGCTCAGGGCGCAGCGCGCCTGGAACTCGCAGTCCTTCAACGAGGGCAGACCCCACCGCATCCTCGGCGACCCTTCGCTCTACGCGCTGGGAGGCAGGTTCAGGGCCGGGTTCTCCAGGCACACCGTGCTCAAGGCGTTCGGCGAGCTCGGATCGCTGAAGGGGCTCCTCGGAAGGTTCGGCGGCTTGCGACGCGCGGACCCCAACGCGTCCAATCCCAACGTCACCAACGCCCCCCAGGGCGTCGCATCCGCCGCCACGATCGACCCCGACGAGATTCCGCGCGGCAGGGTCACCCTCCGGTCCACCGCCGTCCCGTACCACGTCTTCACCGCCGACTGGTCGCGCCGGGAGCGCTTCCAAACCGTGGATGGGTACGAGCAGGGCGCGTCGCACGTCACGCTGTCTTTGGCGTCCAGGGGCCCCCAGCACGTCAACTACAGGGTCGGCGTGAGGCAGTGGCTCGACGAGACCGTGCCGCCGTTCGAGCTGGCGCCGGAAGGGGGCAGGAGGGCGCCGCCGAGGCGCGAGTTTGTCGCGGGCGCCTCGGCGGAGAAGCAGCTCACGCTGTGGCGGGGCGAGGTGAGGCCGCCGGCTGAGGGGAAGCGGCCCGGCGGGTACGCCGCGCTGCCCGTCAAGCCGTGCGTCACGATCGGCGGCATCCTCGGCGCCATCTGTCGCGTTCCGATGGGCAACAGCGAACCGGGGTGGAAGTCCGGCGAGGGGGAATGGCGGCAGGTGTGCAGCGGCACGGCGCACGTCTCCTTTGGCTCGTTTCAGCGCCCGATGTTCGACTACACGTCGGTGGATCTCAGGTACGACGCCGGCGCGATCGCGCCCAGGCGTCCCCTCGCGGAGCGCCCCGCGCACGAGCTCACCGTCGTAGAACGCGCCCTGGAGAGCAGCGGCGTTCGCGTGGAGTCAGAGACGGTGACGCTCGCCGCGACGCAGCAGATCCTCGGGCCGCTGCGGGGCCGGCTGGAGGTTCGGTGCCACCCCGGGGCGCTGGTACGCGCTACGACGGAGGGTTGGAACTCGTTCAAGACGCCGCGGAAGGAGAGCGACGGGGAGGGCGGGGAGGTGTACAGCGGTCGGTTCGGGAGCGCGTGGCACAGCGTCAAGGGGGAGATGAGCGCCGCGGAGGTCATCTACGGGGTGGACTGCCCGCTGCCCCCCGCGCTCGGCGCCGCTCGGCTGGTGGCGTGGTACAACGTGACCCGAGCGGAGGCCATGGCGGAGATGCGCCTGTTCGACCTGTGATTGATTCGAGCTGAACCCGAATGAATGAACGTCCTCACTTATTACTAACGACTCGTCCACCTCATAAAAGATCAAGCCGTCGGCCGCTCCAGCACGAGTCCGACCTCCTCCACCTCCATCGGACCATCCGGAGTGTCCACTGGCACGGCGTGCGATTTGATGGCGTCCATCACCTTGTCGAACGGCTTCTGATCCGCCACGTAGAACGCCTTGCAGTTGCTGCTCTTGGGCGGATTGAGCCACGCGGTGACGTCAATGACCCCGGGGACGTTGAACACCGCGGTGGTGATCCGCAGGACGTCCCCAACCTTCACGTCAGCCTTGGATGCGTTGCTTCCCTCGAGCACCTCGTCGACCACGATCTTCTGGTAGATGCCGTCGAGCTTCTCCTCGAAGACGATGCCCAGCGGCCTCGGAATGGTCACGGTGACCACCTCGGAGTCCTTCTTGAACCGGAGATCCTTGACCTGCGCGGGGGTCTCGCCGCCGAGGTCGAACAGGAACTCCGTCTCGAATCCTTCGCCGTTGCCCACCTCCTTCGTGTTCTCGCCCCTCCAGACAGCCTTCCCCGTCTTGATGCCGGCGGCCTCGCACCGGAGCGAGGATGCCCGGCGGGAGGCGGGGGCGCCGCGCCGCGGCGTGAGGGCGACAGGACGGCCGAAGACGGCGGACACAGCGCAGGACATCTCCGCCGGCCGGATAGGTGCGCTTCGTTCTGATGGCGCGCCGACGCTATCCGGTTTTCTCAGACGGCCGACGAGCGAGCGATTCTCAGCTGCTGCCTCGCGTCGGCACCGTCCCTGCCCAAATTCCCGGCGTCTCCCGCGCTCACAACTCACGAGCACATGCGATGCGCCGCTGAGGCTGTCGCTCGAGTCCCCAGGTTCACGCGCGCGGTCCAGTCCCGTCCTCGAACCCGCGCGCATCGTCTCACCCCCCGCGCGGAGGCGTCGACAGAGACGGGCGGATCCCCCGAAGGGACGATGCTGCTCCTCGGTTTGACGGGCTCGATAGGGATGGGCAAGAGCGCGGTGTCGTCCATGATGACCGAGAAACTCCGCGTGCCCGTGCTCGACTCCGACGCCGTGGTTCACGAGCTCTACTCCCCGGGCGGCGACGCCGTCGAACCCGTCGCCGCGCTATTCCCGGGCGTCGTCGACCCCGACGGCGGCATCTCCAGGCCCGAGCTCGGCAAGTTCGTCCTGGGACCCGACAACGAAGCCGCCATGGCGGCGCTCGAGGCCGTGGTCCACCCGCTCGTCGACGCCGCGAGATGGAAGTTCCTGCACGACGCGGAGGCGGCGGGCGAAACCCTCGTCGTCCTCGACATACCGCTGCTGTACGAGAAAGGGTACGAGAACACCGTGGACGCGGTTTGCGTGGTGAGCGCCGGGTCCGTCGCGACGCAGCGCCGACGCGTCCTGGCTCGGCCGGGGATGACGCCGGAGAAGTTCGAGGCGATCGCGGCGAGGCAGGTTCCGGACGCGACGAAGCGATCGATGGCGGATTTCGTGATCGACACGGGGTGCTCGCTGGCGGAGACGGAGCAGGCGGTGGGAAGGTTGGTGACGGAGCTGAGGGCGAACGGCGCGGAGAGGGCGGCGGTTTGGAGCCGGATGAAAGCCGAGCAGCGGGGGTGACGAGACGGGGGCGTCTCGCGACTCGAGTCTTACTTGTTGGGTCGAATATTAAAAGAGACAGTGTTAGCGTCCTACAACGGCTCTGTACATGCGACAAAGAATGTGTTTGTGTGCTGTGCGCGAGTGTGAGTTCTCCGACCTCAGTCCGAGTCGGAGTCGTCGTCCGCGGTGGCGAGCCACTCGAGGAAGGGCTTGACCTGCTTGCGGACAAGCTGACTGGTCTCCAGCTCCACGCCGAATCTGGCGGCCGACTTGGGATCCGCGCCCCACTTCAGGATGATCTCCTCTTCGAGGATGTCCTCGTCGTAGAGCACCTTGAGGATCTCGACGTACTTCTTAAACTGCTCCGGGGCGGATTCCGTGATGAAGAGCTCGAGGGCGCAGGCGAGCGCCATCTGCAGCTTGGCATCCTGACCGCACGCGGCGATCATGTACGCCTTCTTGGCCTTGACCTGCGGCACCAGCGGCTCGTCCTCGTCGAGCAGAGCCTCGACGAGGAAGTGCACGCCGAGTTCCTTCGACTCGACGCCGAGCTTGTCAGACACGAGATACGCCGCCGTTTCCGCCGCGTCGTGCTTGGAGACGTATCCGCGAAGCTTGGCGATGCGCTCGTCCTCCTCGTCCTCGGACTCGGATTCCTCGGCGGCCCTCTTGGCGGCCTCCTCGAGCGCCACCTTCTTCTCGAGGTCGTCGGCGACGGTGACCATGGCGGCGGAGGCGTCGGTGAGCTGCTCCTTGGCTCGAGCGAGCGCGGCGGCGGCGGAGGTGTCCGTGGCCCACACGGTTTCGTCGTCGTCGTCGTCGTCGGATGGCTCGGGCTCGGAGTCTGAGTCGCGCTTGGGTGAGCCGGATGCCTCGTCGCCGTCGTCGTCGTCCTTGGACTTCTTGCTCTTCTTCTCCTTCTTCTCCTTCTTCTCCTTCTTGGACTTTCCCTCCTTCTTCTCCTTCTTCTCCGCCTTCTTGCGCCGGCGCTCCTCCTCAGCCTGCCTGTCGAGCTCGGCGCCCTCCTCCTCGCGCTCCTTCTCGGCGCGCCTGAGCTGCTTGTCCTTCTTGGAGGCGGCCTTGTCCTTCTCCGGGGGGTTCTTGAGGATGAAGGTCGTGAGCTTGTGCCTCATGTCGACGTCAGAGACAAAGCCGCAGGCTTTGCACTTGAGCTGGATGGTGTCCTTCTTGGTGATGTTGATGACCGTCTCGGGGTTGCCGCAGCTGTGGCACTGCACGAAGCGCTTGATAAAGCCCTCGAGGTGCTGCGCGAGGACCTGCGCGGAGTGTGCGCCGTTGACGATGTACGTGCCGCTCTTCTCGTCGCATTTGGTCAGCGCGCCGAGCTCGTAGCCCATGTACTTGGTGGTGTAGGT
>MDTA01004946.1_pt1 | contig 10109 bp, 3 predicted proteins | sample 811151 | NCBI WGS metagenome assembly MDTA01 (sample SAMN05326648, study PRJNA326480) | marine metagenome | isolation source: seawater | place: Indian Ocean: South | collected 2010 | reverse complement strand
GCTGGATCTCTCCCAGCTCGCCGCAACGATGCCGTCGGTCACGGGCGATGAGGGTCCGCCGCCGGAATCCGACACGCCGGGCGCGCCGCCCTCGCCCTCGCCCCTCGCGCCCCCGTCCCCGGTCCAATCCTCGAGCCGAGCGAAGGCGAACGACGCCGATGTCAACTCGGCGCAGTCGCCGCCCGCCGAACACGTTCCGCCCCCCGAGAAGGACGCCGCGGAGCATCACCCCCAAACGTCGGTCTCCCCGACGACCGACGGCGCGTCCGCGACGCCAAAGTCGTTCGAGATGGAGAAGGTGTTCCGCATCAAGGACCTCGACACCGGCCAGGAGTTTCTGGTTGACGAAGCCGCCGCGGATCGGATGCTGAACGCGCCGGGCGCCGCCGCCGCGTCGTCCCCGGGCGCGGGAACGTCCACGGTGAAGGACCTGCAGACGGGCGAGGAGATATCGGTGGAGGATTTCGAGCGGTCCATCGGGCTGTCGCCGCTGATGCGTGAGGTTAACGCGCGAGAGCGAGCCGCTGGGGAGAGCCCTTCGTCGGTTCCGTCGGGGGTTCGATCGGGGAATCAGCCGAGGACCGCGGTGGGAGACGTACGGCAGGGCGGTGACGTCGCGAAGAAGAAGAAACCCTTCGGCAGGAACCCCGGACGATGGCTCACCAAGCGCCTGGGCGAGGCGCAGAACTACATGAAGTCCGCGACGAAGCAGCAGTCGAGTCGACGGGGCGACGGCGAGGACGGGCCGGGGTATTCGGAGAGGGGCGACGAGGATCCCGCGGCTCGAGCGGTCACCGCCGCCGCGACGAGCGCGGCGCACTCCGTGGACGCCGAGCAAGGCCCTACATCGACGCCCGGCCGCGAGGGAGTCGGCGCGCAGGTGAAGGTGCTCGTTAACCGAAAGGTGTACAAGGAGTTTACGGAGATGCGGCTCATACGAACCATCCACGCGCACGAGGATGCCGTGTGGACGATGAAGTTTTCGCACACGGGCGAGTACCTGGCCACCGCGGGACAGGATAGGATCGTGCGGGTTTGGGCGCTCGACAGGGAGGACGGCGCGCGGAACATCTTAAAGCCCGAGCCGTTCAGGGAGTACGCCGGGCACAAAGGGGACATCCTCGACCTGTGCTGGAGCCACACCGACTGGCTCTTGTCTTCGAGCATGGACAAGACTGTTCGACTATGGTACATGACCATGGACGAGTGCCTGCGGATCTTTTCGCACCAGGACTTCGTCACCGCGATCGCCTTTAACCCCGTGAACGACAAGTACTTCCTCTCCGGGTCTTTGGACGGCAAGCTTCGGTTTTGGAACATCCCCGATCACAGAGTCGCCGACTGGGTCGACATAGGCGAGATGGTCACCGCGGCTTCCTTCAACAGCGACGGATCGACCGCCGTCGCCGGGTCGTACAAGGGAAGGTGTCACTTCTACCGCATGGACGGCGTGAGGTTCGACTACATCACCCACCTGGATGTCAGAAACACCAAGAGCAACAAGGCTTCGGGGAAGAAAATCACGGGACTGTCGTGGATGCCGGGCGACGATAACAAGCTGCTGGTCACGTCCAACGACTCCCGCATCAGGGTGTACGACGGATACACCCTCGCGTGCAAGTACAAGGGCCACAAGAACAACAACTCGCAGATTCGCGCGTCGTTTTCGCCCGGCGCCGAGTTCATCGTGTGCGGCTCCGAGGACGAGCACGTGTACGTCTGGTCCACCGTCAACTCTTTCGTGCCGTCGATCAACCCGATATATACCGGGTACAGGCGAGACAAGCATTCGTCCTACGAGCAATTCGCCGCGCAGCAGGACATCGCCACCGTCGCGCTCTTCGCGCCTGACAAGGTTCGACAGTCGCGGACGGGCGACGCCGCGACAGCCGTGGCGGCGGCGAGGGCGGCGGCCAAGACGCAGCTGCAACCGACCAAGGCGGCCGAGGCGCTCTTCCACGGGAACATCTCCCCGAACTTCACGCTCGTCTCGAGGCCGTCCAACGAGGGCACGACGCACTCTCGTAACGGTTCCACCGAGGACGCGGCGAAGGTGGCGGAGTCGGCCGAGGTTGGCGGGGAGGGCGGGGATGCGCCCGGAGACGGCGGGGAGGCCGAGGAGGAAGCCATGAGCCCGAGGGAGCTGGCGAGGTTGGAAGGGGAGCTCGCGTTCGCCGCCGGGATGGCCATCGGGCAGATCATAGTCACCGCGGGATACTCTGGGGAGATTCGCATCTTCGAGAATGTCGGACCGCCTCAGTGGATTTAGCGAATATGGGCGGTTTTGCGCCGCCCCGTGCGGCTGTTCGATCTGTTGATGGGTACACCATAAGCACGAGAAGATTGTTGCGTTGTTGAAACACTTTGTTGGAGTGCGATGAAAACGCAAGTCGAACGAAGCTTCCGATATTTCACCACTGGAACTCGTCTATCGCCGTCGAGCAAACGGGTTCAGGTAGCTCAGTATGCCCCCAGCCCGAGGCGTGTCCTCGTACACGTAATGTTTGGTCCCGTCCGATGCGGTGTACACCCTCGCGCCGTCCTCGGCGTACTCGTACTCGCCGCCGTCTATGGCCTCGTGCCTGGCCTCGTCCTCGGACGCCTCGCGCATCTTAGCGCCCAACTCCTTGCTCACCTCCAGCTCCAACCGCTGCACCGTGTCGCCCAGCCTCTTCTCCAGCTCGACGTTTCGTCGCTGGAGCTCGTCCATCTTACGCCGGGACGCCGCGAGCGCCGCCCTGGCCCGCGAGCGCTCCTCCTCCACCTCGGTGAGCAGCGCATGGATGGAGTCCACCAGCCTGAGCTGATCCTCGCCAACCTTCTCCACGGGTACGCCGCCGAGCGGAACCCCGTTCATGGACCGCGACATGTGACTGAACACCCCGTGGCTGCCGCCGCCGTTCGCGCCCTCGCCGTCCCCGTTGGACGACGAGCGTCGACCCCCGGCGCCGTCGAAAGCGACGCCGAGCTCATCCGCGAGCCTCGCCGCCCTCTTCGCCGCCGCCGCGCCGGCGTCCCCCGTCTTCTGAGGCGTCGGGTTGGGGGTGTTCTCGGGCGCCTCGCCGTTCCATTCGGCGGCGCCGCGCTCCATCTCCGCCTCCTCCTGCGCCGCCATTCTCCGCAGCGCCGACTGCAAGTGCGCGCGCTCGTCCTGCATCGCGTTCAGGCTGGTCTGCATCTCGCTCCGGTCCGCCGCCGCAGCTCGCAACGCCCGGTCGGTGCGCTCCCTGTCGTCCCTGATCTCCTCCAACTCGTGCCGCAGCTTCATGGTCTCGACCTTCAGCTGCCTGCACCGCTCCTCGAGCTCGACGGACTCCATCGACGTGCTCCGAGCCGACTCCACCGCGTGCGTCGCCCTCGCGATTGCCGCGTCCCTCTCAGCCGCGAGCTGCGCCACCACCGCGCCCTGCGCGATGACCTCGTTCTCCCGTTGCTCCAGCCGCTCCCGCACCGCGCCGAGCTCGGAGGTGAGCGCATTCGCGCGCGACGTCGCCGTCTCGTTCTCGTCCGCGAGCTGCTGCATGAGCTCGTTCTGCCTGGCGTGCGCGCGCTGAAACGCGAGTCTCTCCTCGGTCATCTCCTCGACCACTTTCTGAAGCCTCGCGACCTCGTCGTCGTCCCTCCCAGAGTTCCGCCCTTCCCTCGTGCCCGCCGCGTACCCGCCGCCAAGGGAGACGCGCGACGACGTCGACGCCCCGCCGCTGTCCCGTCCCCGCCGACCGGCGTCGCGCGCGTCCTCTTGGACCGCCGGGTGGGTTTTAAACTCGGGAAACGGATTTTTGGGCTTGCTCCTGAACGGCGAGGTGAAGGCTGGGAGCTCGTCGGCGGTGGATGACGACGCACCGCTCGATTCACGCCGTCGCTTCTCATCCTCCGCCGCCTTATTCTTGAGCTCCGCGCGCGCCCGCGCCGCCGCCTCCGTCGCCCGCTCCATCATCTCCTCCGCGGTCATCGCGTCCTCCACCCTCGTCACCATTCTTCGCCAACCCGTCGCCGCGGCTCCATCCCCGTCCGGACCACCGCCAGTCGGACCGCTCCCACTCGGCCCGTCCCCGCCTCCGCCCAGCGTGATGTTCGCGAGCGGCGGGGCGTGCTCGTTCGGCGATCGCGCCGTCGACGCGCGGGGCCTGTACATGTCCGACAGCTGCTCGTACGACGAGAACGTGGACGGCCGCGACGGCTTGGAAGACGCATCGTCAGCGTCGTCATCCTTCGACGATGTCTTCGATGCCTGGATCCCGACGCCGCCGTCCCTCGTCGTCTTGGGATGAGACGGGGCCGGGGGCGGTGGCAGATGAGGAGGAGGCGGGCGCGGCGGTCGGTGCGCGGGCCTCGGCGGCGACGGCGGCTGCCGGGCCGGGGCGATCGGCTCGGGCGCGGGCTTCGGTTTCCTCGCGGGAGAATCAAACGGGGTGCCGCTCGCGAGTTGCCAGGTGGGAACGGGCTCCGGCGCGGGCGCGGGCGCGGCCGGCGGCTTCACCCCCATCGTCGGAGGCGGAGGAAGAGGCGGCGGTCGCGGCGGCGACGGCGGTCGCGGCGGGGGAGCCTGTGGATCCGCGCTTTCGACCCCATCGTCCCCTCCTCCCGTCCCAGCGGCCCCCTGGCCGGACTTTCCCTTCGACGCCTTCTTAGCCTTGAAGGCCTCGAGCTTCGCCCTGCCCTTGGCGGCCGCCTCGGCCTTTCCCATCGAGGCGATCCGAGCTCGGTGGAGCCCCCACGACCGGCCAGGCTCCCGGCGCCCTTTCCCCGGCACCTCACAGTGACGAAGCGGCGTTGAATAATTGTGCACACGGGAAAGCCTCGCTGACATAAATTGGGACGCACTCGGACCGGGTTCCGGTCATGACCGCGGACGTGCCCGCGGCCGAGGCCATGGACGTCGATAAACCCGAGCCCTCCGGCAAGTCCTCGGGCGAGGGCGAGGCCAGAACCGAGCCCGCGGCGTCGGACGGCCAGAACCTCGTCGACGCCCTCAGGCAGCTCGAGGACGATCCGTCCAGCGAGGAGGACGAGGATCTCGCGGCGGGCGGCGGCAAGAAGAAGGTGTTGGTCGGGGGCGAGGGCGCCGACTTCGTCGCCGCGGAGCTCGGGCGGAACCCCGACGTCGCGGACGCGATCAAGCGCATCCAGGACCAGGGCGCGCTCAAGACGGCGGGGATCGACAGGGAGAGCGACGCGGAGCCCCTCCTCGGGCTCCTCGGGCAGCTCGGCATGACGCGCGCGGAGGTGTACAGGCACACGCTCGACGACGCCCTCAAAGAACTGCGCGATCGCATCGAGGCCATGCCCCAGGGAACCCTCCTCTCGTTGCTCGACGCGTCGTTCCCTTACATCGGCATCGAGGAGCTCAAGGCGATTCCCTTAGCCGCGCTCGAGCACCTCAAGCCGGTGCCCTCCTCCTACCTTAAGCAGATCTCGCGCAACGTCGAGCTCTTCAGGCAGCTCCCCGTGGAGGTCCAGAGGCAGTGCTGGGAACTCCGCGGCGAGCTCCTCCGGCGCCACACCGCCCCGGCGTTGACCGCGTACGCCGAGGAGACGGCGACGACGATGCGAAACCTGGACCAGGACCTCGCGCTCGCGCCGCTCGACGTAAACGACGGATTCGCCGTGTACATCCCCGGCACGGCGCCTTCTTCGACCGAGAAAGGCGGTCAAGGTCACGCGAAGCCGCACGTGCCCGGTCTGCCCCGCGCGTCCCTCAGGCGCGCGTCCGCGTCGGTGCAGAGGCTCAAGCGCGTCGTCGGCGACTCGAAGAAGCTCTACCTTGGCGTGGTTATGAATTGTCGGATGCATTACGCCGAACACGGCGGTTCTGGGGCGTGTTCCCTGCGCTCGCAGCTGCTCATGTCGCTGCACGACGACGAGAAGACGGGGCTGTGCGGCGTGGACAGGTGCCACAGGCTCGCGTGGCTCGCGGACGCGTGCGTCAGGGACAGGTGCCTGGACGGTCGGCGGTGCGCGGAGATCATGCAAATCATCGAAAAGATCAATTTCGACTCCAAGGCTGGGGAGAGGGCCGCGAGGGCGAAGGCTACCGGGTCGAAGAAGAAGGCGACCCCGCCCGCGCCGGCGAGGAAGATGGCCACGAGGAGCGCCCCGCCGAAGCTCCCGACCCTCAAGTTTACGTTTGGAAAGAAGAAAGAGGAGGACGCGAAGGAGCCGACCGCGACGGAGCCAGCCGCGAAGGAGCCAGCCGCCGAGCCCGCGGCGGCCCCCGCGGAGCCCAGCGTCGGCGGCGGTAACACCGACGTCGGCGCGCCGGGTCCCACCGCGAGCGACGCTGACGACGGCGTGAGCGACGCCCCCGCCGGCTCCGTCGTCGCGGACCTCAGCAACGCGAGCGGCGAGAACCTGCTCGGCGACGCCGCGATGTGCCTTCGAGATCCGCCGGTGCTTCACCTCCTCTTGCACGAGACGCTTCGCACCCTGGACGCCGCGCTGGAAAAAAATAAGAACGCCAAGAAGATCGAGCCTCTATCGAAGAACGCGAGGCTGGAGGAGCTCACGCGGCTCGTGACGCTCGCGCTCGCGGCGAGGAGGATCTTGAGGGACCGCTCCCCGTCCTTTCCGGAAGTGCCCGCCGACCTGATGGACAGGTTCTACCCGCTGTTGGGCGACGTCATCGCGTCCGGGGGTTTCCTCGGGGACACGATCGACGACGAGGGTAATGCCGGGGACCCTGGGGAGGTGCCATCGGACGAGGAGGGCGAGGTTCCGGAGGACATGGAGCTGGCGGAGGTTGAGGAGACCAACGAGGACGGCGAGATTGTCGTCGTGAAGAAGTGGCGCCCGCGGAGCAAACCCGCGTTTCGGATCAAGATCAACGTGAAGAGCGCCAAGAAGGCGAGCGTGAAGCAACAGATCGCGGAGCTCTCGGAGATGATGAAGGCGTCCGACGCGGCGAGGAAGATCGCGCTCACTCACGCGCTGCGACGTCTGAGGGAAGGCGACGTCGCGGGGGCGAATCCGATTTTAGCCGCCGCCGCCGCCGGGGGCCTGCCGGACTCTTGCGTCGGGGACGAGCAACCCTTCGCGATCACCCTGGCGCGCAGGCTCGCGGCCATGAACAGCGGAATGGGCGCGGTGGAAGCCGCTGCGCCGGGGGGCGCGCTGTGGCGCAACGCGGTGGACGGGTGCCTGCTCCGGTGCTGCGTCGCCGGCCTCGAGGTTCACGAGGAGACGCTCCGCCTCGTGCTCGCCGCGTCGGCGCGCATGACCTCGGAGGACCTCTGCGCCGTCGTGGAGGCGACGCTGCACGTCACGCGCAAGTCGCGCAAGGTGAACAAGCGCCGCGCCAAGCCCATCGTGTACGAGTACGAGCCCATCAAGCCCGTCAAGGGCGTCATCGCGGGTCGGCGCGGGTTGGGGGGGGTTGGAGGCGGCGGCTCGTTTGGCCCGGGGTTAGGGGGCTCGAGCGGCGACCTCGGCGGGTACGCCTCCGCGTCGTCCGCTGGTTTGGGCGGGTACACCAGCGGTGGCACGGACGCCGGCAGCGACGGCGCGCCCGGCGGCGGCGGCGGCGCGGATGGGGTGCAGGCGACGTACCAGCTGCTGGTTCGTCGCGAGTCGGCGAGGTTGACGGAGGCGGCGGCGCCGAAGCTGCACGAGTACCTGGCGAGGAAGGACAGGCGGGACATGAGGAGGAGCGGGCGGGCGGGCGGGGTGGGGGACGAGGACGACGCGGGACGGCCGTTCTCCCCGTGAACGGCCGTGAGCGCACTCGCCGCCCTCACTTGTTCCGACGTTTAACACTCGCGGCGAGCAAATCCTGTCATCAATCGAGCTTTTCCTCGTCTTCGAGATCGCCCTCTCCAGCCTTCGGCTCACTGCGCCCCCGCTCGACGTCTCGCGACGATGGGATCCAGGCTGGGCGAGGTCATCACCCTCCAGTTTGGCGGATACGCCAACTGGACCGGCGCGCATTTTTGGAACTTCCAGGTGCGCCGCCCCTTCGCTTCCCATCCAAGCCGCCGCGCGTCTCCCGGAAAACAGAGCGACGGCACCCTCGATCGTTCCCTGACCTTCCCCTCCCTTCCCACCCCGCAGGACGAGGCGCAGGGCCTCGCCGAGTGCGAGGATGACTCTTCACGCGCGTACGCCGCGATCGACTCCGGGGTGCTCTACCGCGTCGGCGAGACCGCGCGCGGCGTGCCGACGTACGTGCCCAGGGTCGTGAGCTTCGATCTCGGCGGTACCATGGGCGGCGTGAGGCGCGCGGGGCACCTCTACGGCGACGACGACGCGGCCGCGGACGCCGATGGAAACCTCCCACCGATCACGAGCTGGGACGGCGGCCACGCGGTGTTCAGACAGGAGCAGGCGCACAAGTCCGCCTTCCTCCGCAACCTCGAGGAAGACGCCTTGGTCGACGCCTTGGATGGCGACGAGGAGGAGGAGAAGGAGGACGCGTCGCACGCGGAGAACGATGACCCCGACCGTCGGATGGACACCGACGACTCCGAGGACGAGGACGAGGACGAGGACGGCGCGCGACGATCCAAGTGGGGCGGGTCGACGAAACGATCGAGGAACGGGGGCGACGTCGACGCCGTCGCGGCGCTTCGCGCGAAGATGACCGCCCAGCTCCGCGTGGGCGTCACCGACGGACGACGAGGACGACAACGCGGCGAGGATGAGAACCGCCGCGCCGCCGCGCTCGAGGATGAGAACCGCCGCGCCGCCGCGCTCGAGGCCTCCGCCTCGACGCTCGCCGACGACGCGAGGTCGTGGACGGACTTTTGCAAGGCGTGCCTCCACCCCCGGTCGTCCGCGACGCTCCCCGGGTTGTGGTCCGGGGTGGACGCGTTCGCCGGCTTCGGCGAGGGCGTCGACCTGTTTCGGTCCGACGAGCGGAGGGAGGAGGCGAGGGACGCGGTGCGGTACTGGGCGGAGGAGTGCGACCACCTGCGCGGGTTCCAGGTCTTCGCGGAGGACCTCGGCGGGTTCGGCGGCGTCGCGGCGACGGTCGCGGAGGAGATCCGCGACGAGTACGGCGGCGCGCCGACGGTGTTATTCTCGCTCCGTCCGCCGGCGAACACGCGCGAGTCCGCGCAGTACCGCGCGAGGCTCGCGTTGCTCAACGACGCGATGGCGTCCGCCGTCCTCGCGCCCAACTGCGACGTGTACGTGCCGGTGGCGTGCCCGGACGCCTCCGCGGTGCGTGTCGCCGGTTTACACGGGTACGACGGCGACGGGAGGTACGTCGCGTCGGCGTTGAAAGCGGCGGCGATCGACACCGCGACGCTGACGTGGAGGGTACGGGACGACGGGCGCGGGGACGGGTGCGTGGGCGGGACGGGGATGCGCGGGGTGGCGGCGCACCTGTCCGCGCGAACCGGAGCGCCGTTCGCGGCGATGACGGCGACGATGCCGTGCGAGCCGATTGACGACGATTCGCGGGAAGGGAGTCGCGGAGGGTATGTAGTGCCGGGGGAACCGAACCGATCGGACTCGCTCCTGGCGACGAGGGTGCGCGGCGCGTTCGACGCGGCGGCGCGGACGGAGGACGTCACTCGCGCGCGCGCGGTGCTGTCCCGCCAGGTGCATTACACGCCGGGGTGCGACGACGACGACGAGCTCGAACCGCTCGCGGAGGTGTACTCAGCCAGGGGGTGGCGGGTCCGGATGGGGGGACGCGACGACGCGTCCATCGAGGGGGATTCGTCCGCCGCGGGAGGGAGTTCGACGAGCGCCGCGACCCCGCATCAGACGCGCCGCGCCCTCGACCGGGCGCTCGCGCGAGAGGCGTACCGCGCGCCGAGGCTGCGGTTCGCGGCGGCGGCGCCGCTTCCTTTGCCCCTCCCGTTTCCTCGCGTGTTCCGTCGAGACGGGCGAGACGGAGAACCGCGGGAGAACCCGCGCGAGTGCGGCGCGATGACCAGGCTCGTCGCCGCTCGATCGTACGGTAGGGTCCTGAGCGAGATGAACGCCGGGTGGCGTCGCGCGGTTCGGGGCGGCGCCGGTAAGGCGACGGTGGCGTCGTGGGGGTACGGCGGCGACGATGTCGACGACGTCGGCGAGACGCTCGCCTCCGCCGCGGGAGCCCTGCTGGACGGAAGCGACGCGGGGGACGAGTTCGAGTTCGACGACGTCGACGACGAGTGAGGGTT
>MDTA01135220.1_pt1 | contig 10110 bp, 10 predicted proteins | sample 811151 | NCBI WGS metagenome assembly MDTA01 (sample SAMN05326648, study PRJNA326480) | marine metagenome | isolation source: seawater | place: Indian Ocean: South | collected 2010 | reverse complement strand
GTTTAAATCTTATTGGATTAAAAAGGAATAATATTAATAAAGACGAAATAAATGAACTTAGAAGAGTTTTTAAATATATTTTTTATAGTAAAAAACAAACATTAGATTTTAGAAAAAAAGAGATTAAAAACGAAAATTCAGAATTTTACACAATAAATAAAATATTAGACTTTTTAGATGGAGATACCAAAAGGTCTATATGTATGCCATAAGAAGTAAATTATGCAAAAAATTATATTATTAACTGGTGGTGGTGATCTTCCAGCAGAGGTTATAAAGAGTTTAAAGAAAAAAAAAATAACATTTTTTTGTATTTGTTTTAAAAATAATCCAGTATCTAGTGAAGTCTTGAAATACAATTATGTAGTTATAAATTTTGGAAATATTATAACAGAACTTATTAAACTAAGGGATAGAGGTTATAAAAAAATCCTTATGATTGGTAATTTAAGAAGACCAAAATTGAATGAAATTCAGCCAGATATTAACTCTTTAAAATTAATTCCTCAATTTTCAAAAATACTATTTGAAGGCGGGGATAATAAATTACTTAATTTTGTAAGTCTTCAACTTAAAAAGCTGGAGTTTAAATTGATTGATATAAGAAAATTAATGCCGGAATTATTTCTATGTAAGGGAAATCAAACAAAAAAAAAACCGTCTAAAATTAATTTTAAAGATATAAAAAAGGGTGCACTAATTCTAAACTCGATCTCAAAATTTGATATTGGTCAGTCAATAGTTATTCAAAATGGCGATGTAATCGGAATTGAAGCTGCTCAAGGTACAGATTCATTAATAAAAACTTCAGGATCTATTTTAAAACATGGACAGGATGCAGTTTTAGTAAAATTAGCAAAAATTAAACAAAATCTTAAAGCAGATCTCCCTACCATAGGAATTCAGACCGTTCGAAACTGTAAAAAAAACAAAATTTTTGGAATTGCGTATTCAGCAAATAAGACTTTATTTTTGAAAAAAGACAAAATTATTGATTATTGTAACATCAATAAAATTTTTTTAATTGGTATATAGTTATGAAAATTGTAATTCTCGCCACAGAAGCATCCGGAGATTATCTGGCTTCGGAACTTATTAAGTGTTTAAAAAAAAAAATTAAAAATATAGATATTAGTGGGGTAGGTGGCGAACTTATGAAGAAAAATGGTTTAAATTCATGGGTTCCAATTTATAAATTCAATGCAATAGGTATTTTTGAAGTTTTAATAAGAATTTTCAAATTTATTAAATTAATTAATTTTATTGAAAATAATATCAGAAAAAAAAATCCTGATATAATCATAACAATTGATTCTCCTAGTTTTAGTTACAGACTAGTTAGGAGGCTTCAAGATCTTAGAAAAAATACAAAATTTATTCATTATGTTGCTCCAACAGTTTGGGCTTGTAAATCATATAGAGCTAAGATATTCTCCAAATTATTTGATAAAATTTTTACATTATTTAAATTTGAACCAAAATATTTTACTAAATATGGATTAGATGCAGAATTTGTTGGTCATCAAATTTTTTTTAAAAAATCATTCAAAAAACAAAAAAAAAAAATAATTTCATTCCTTCCTGGCTCTAGAACTAGTGAAATTAAAAATAATATGAAAAAAATAAAATCTGTTATCCTCAAATGTCATGAAAAGATGAAAGATTTCGATATTTATATTCTTACTTTTGACCATAATATCAACCTCATTAGAAGTTTTATAAAATCAAAAAAAATTAATTTGATTACTAATTACAATGAAAAACAATCAATTATGAAGAAGTCTCATCTAGCTGTCGCTGCTTCTGGTTCTGTTACTTTAGAATTAATAAATTATAATACCCCAATGGTAGTTTTTTATGATACTCATTGGATAACTAAAATAATAATTAAGAATTTTGTAAAGGTTAGATTTGCGTCTATTATAAATATTTTTTATGATAAAGAAATTGTACCCGAATTTCTTTTTGAAAAATTAGATTCTAATAAATTACTTACTGCAATTATGAATTTAACATATGATTCAGTATCTAGAAATAATCAATTCAAATACTTTGATAACTTTTCCAAAGAGATGTTATTAAAAGGGAAAAACCCTGCAGAACTTATTGTTAAGCAAATAAAAATTTAATTACTATGATCCAGAAATATTTCTTTTCTAGATTTTCTGTTATTAATTTTTAAAAACTTTCTTGTTTTTTTCCCATTATATAATTGACGAGGCCGACTTATTCTGTTTTCACTTTCAGTCATCTCTTTCCATTGAGATATCCATCCCACAGTTCTAGCTACAGCAAAAATGACGGTAAACATTGATTCAGGCAACCCTAATGCCTTAAGAATAATTCCAGAGTAAAAATCAACATTTGGGTATAATTGTTTTTTTATAAAATAATTATCATTGAGGGCTATCTCTTCAAGTTTTGTAGCTAATTTAAATAATGGAACATTAAAGTTATCTACCTCATTAAGTAAATTATGACAATACTTCCTTAATACATTTGCTCTCGGGTCATGACTTTTATAAACTCTGTGTCCAAACCCCATGAGCCTGAATGGGTCATTTTGGTCTTTAGCTTTTTTAATAAACTTGTAAATGTTATTCTCATTTTCAATGACATTTAACATTCTAATAACTGATTCGTTTGCTCCCCCATGTGCTGGTCCCCATAAAGAGGCGACTCCAGCAGCAACACAAGCAAATGGATTTGCTCCTGAAGAACCAGCAATCTTAACAGTAGATGTTGATGCATTTTGCTCGTGATCAGCATGAAGTATTAGTAATTTATCGAGTGCAGCGATACTCGCTTTACTTGGTTTGTATTCACCACAAGGTGTTGAAAATAACATATGAAGAAAGTTTTCACTGTAGGATAATTTATTTTTTGGATAAATGAATGGTTGACCGAGTGAATATTTGTATGCCATTGCAGCCATTGTAGGAATTTTTGCTAATAAACGACTTACAGCAACCCATTTACCCTTTTCAGATGAAAAGTCATATGTTTTTTCCGGATAAAATGATGAGAGTGCACCAACTATTCCAACCATTACAGCCATAGGGTGAGAATCTCTTCTAAATCCGCTATAAAAACGTTGTATTTGTTCGTGAAGCATTGTGTGATGGGTTAATATATCAATAAATTCCTTTTTATTCTTTTTATCGGGAAGGTCTCCGTTGAGAAGTAAATAACAAACCTCATAATAATCTGATTTTTCAGCAAGATCTTCTATCTTATATCCTCTATGAAGTAACACACCGTTTTCTCCATCAATAAATGTAATTTCAGACGAACAACTTGCAGTTGACTTAAATCCAGGATCATAAACAAACATTCCGGTTCTCTCGTAAAAACTAGTTAGATCTGCAACATCAGGTCCACAAGATCCTTTTTTAATATCAAATTCGTAATTTTTTCCATTTCTATTGTCTTTGATTGTTAGGGTTTTCTTCGACATATTGAACTCAATTATCTCTGATTCTTGTAATTGTTTTTTCTTTTCCAAGTATCTTTATAATTTTGTATAAGGAGGGACCAAATAGACTCCCTGTCACAGAAAGACGAAGTGGTTGAGCTATTGATTTAAAAGATACTTGATTGTTTTCTACAAAATCTTTTATAGTTTTTTCAATATTACCCTCATTCCATTCAATTATAGCAGAAAACTTTGATACAAGGATATCTTTATATTTTTTAAAATCACTTAATATATTTTGTTGTTCATTGGTTTTTTCTATTTTCATTTTATCGATTATATTAATGTTCTTCAGTATATCATTCAATGATGTGGCTCTTTCTTTAAATAATTCAATGAGTTCAAGTTTATTTTCTTTATTAAAATGATTTAGATTTACTTCGGGACTTTCAATTTCTTCAATTAATGTCAATAATTCCATACTTGTTTTTTCTTTTATGTGGTAACTATTGAGGAAATCTAATTTTTTTTCATCAAACCTAGCTGGTGATTTTCCTAATTTATCTATTGAAAAAAGCTCTTTGCATTCTTTTATAGTAAAAAACTCCTTATCACCATGTGACCATCCTAGTCTAATCAAATAATTTATAATTGCCTCTGGGAGATAACCTTTTCTTTTGTAATGCAAAATAGAGGGTGAATTGTCTCTCTTAGACATTTTTTCATTATTTTTGTTGTGTATAAGAGGTATGTGATTAAATTCTGGCTTATAATTTAAGAAATCAAAGATTAACTTTTGTCTAAAAGAGTTTGTAAGATGATCATCTCCTCTAATAATATGGGTTATCTTCATGTTATAATCATCTATTGCTGATGATAAGAGAAATGTAGGTATGCCGTTATCTCTGACTATAATATAATCATCAATTTCTTCAAAACCTACTGTCACTTTACCTTGAATTTTGTCTTGAATAGTAAAACTGCCCTCTAATGGAGCTTTGATCCTAATACAAAAAGGTTTGTTTTTAGGTAATTTTTTATTATTGTCTCTCCACTCACTTTTAAATTTACCTTCGTTATGATTATATTTATTTAAAAAATCTCTATCATGAAAACATTTGTAAGCTAAACCCTTTGATAAAAGAGAGTTTGCAACTGCAAGGTGTTCACTATAATTTTTGCTTTGATAGATAATTTCATCATCAATTTTAAGACCAAGCCATTCTAAACTTTTAATAATTGAATTCGAGGATTCAATGGTATTTCTTTCTTGATCTGTATCCTCTATTCTTAATTTAAATTTACCATTATTATTTTGAGCATAAAGATAATTGAAAAGAGCTGTTCTCGCACCTCCTAAGTGAAGAGGGCCAGTTGGCGAGGGCGCAAATCTGGTAACAATTGTCATAGAGTTTTATTAGCTATTTAAATTTTCTTATTAAACCAACAAGTATCCCTTGTATTCTTACTCTACCTTCACCAAAAATTCTAGTTTTATAATTCTTATTTGCTGGTTCAAGTGCGATTGAATTCTTAAATGATCTGTATTTTTTAAGTGTAACCTCATTGTTATCAATTAATGCTACAACTATTTCACCTGTGCTGGCTAGTTGAGCTTTTTTAATAACAACAATATCTCCATCAAATATCCCTTCATCGACCATTGAGTCTCCATTAACTTCTAACGTAAAGTGCTCATCATTATTATTTATTAAATAATTAGGAACTGATATTTGTTCAAAACTGCCTGTAATAGCTTCTATTGGATTTCCAGCGGCAATCCTTCCGAGAAAAGGTATTTCCGATTCATTGTTATTTATTTGTTTTGAATTGTTATTAAACTCAAGGGCTCTTGCTTTATGAGGGACTCTCTTGATATAACCTTTCTCCTCCAAACTTGAGAGGAGCTTATGTATACCTGATTTTGATTTAATATTTAGGTTATCCTTCATTTCTTCAAAAGTTGGAAAAAGCTTTTTATTTGAATAGTATAATTTTAAAAAATCTAAAAGCTTTTTTTGTTTTATTGTAAGCATTTAAATGTTCTACATAAGTTCTACTCCGATGTCAAGTCCTAAATCTCATTGGTATTGAAAGTATTTAAAAGCATAATGATTACTTTTTGATTAGGATAAATCTCTTTAGCAAATGGTTTTCTTATAAGAATTCCATTAGCCTTATTCAATAAATGCATCATTGAACTATCTTGATTTTTAAAAATTTTAAAAAAATCTCCTTTTACAACAACTCTTTCAAATAAAGTAAGATTTTTATTTTTATCTACAAATTCTTTTGATATTAATTCCTTAAATAGAAACTTTGAAGATTTTATTCCATAAAAAGAATCTACAAAAATAGGAAAAAAGTTAATCATCGACATAAAGCAAGAAACTGGATTACCAGGCAATCCAAGAAAATATTTATTTTTTGAAAATGTTCCAAAGCTTGTAGGTTTTCCAGGCTTTATCGCAACTCTATCAAAAATTAATTTTAGTCCTTTTTTTTTTAGTGAACTTTTGACTATATCGTATTTTCCTCTGGATATTCCTCCGGAAGTTATAAGAAGATCAAAGTTTTTTTGAGAATTAAATTTATTAATAAAGTCATCGTGGTTATCTCTTGAAAATAACGTTTTTATAACTTGACCACCAAATATTTGTACTAAATTTTTGATAAAAATGTTATTTGTGGATGGAATAAGAGAGCTTTTTCTATTATCACTAATAATTTCATCACCGGTACAAATAACAAAAATTTTGGGTTTTTTTTTAACACGTAAAGTTTTTAGTCTCATTGATTTGCTTAAAACTATTGATCTAAGAGAAAGTACTTCTTTTCTTTTAAGATAAATACGATTTTTTTTTAAATCGGCACCTTTTTCTCGAATAAAAAAACTAGTTGGAAGAGATTCAATATAAACATATCCGTCTTTAATTAAAAAGTTTTCCTTTGGAATTACTCTTTTATTTTCTCCATAAATAGGTGCTCCAGTATAAATTAATTGACATTCCCCCGATTTAAATTCCTTAGCTAATTTATCGCCGGCCTTTGATTCACCAGTAATTTTCAAAATTTTATTTTTTTCTTTTTTAAAAACTACTACACCATCCATAGAAGAAAGATTTGCTCTAGGTACATTTTGTTTTGAAGCATAATCTTTGTAAAGAACTCTTCCAATTGAGTTTTCTGAATAAATTAATTCACTATTATTAGATTCAGAAACTTTATTTTTAATAATATTACAAGCATTATTAAATGTTATCATCGACATAGTCACCTGATTTCCCGCCACTTTTAGATATTAATCTTATATCTTCAATAATTATTTTTTTATCGAAACTTTTACACATATCATAAATTGTTAGACAACTTATTGTACAAGCTGTTAAAGCTTCCATTTCAACCCCGGTTTTTGAATCACTCTTGACAATAACTATTACTTGAACGGAAGATTCTTCTTTTATAATCTCAAAATTTATATCAATTGAATTGATATTTATATTATGACAAAGAGGAATTAATTCTGAAGTTTTTTTCCCTCCTAAAGTACCGGCTAATCTCGCCGTATTAAAAATCTCACCTTTAGGGCTATTATCTGAAATAACTTTATTAAATGTTTTTTTTGTAAATTTTATAAGAGAACGTGCGCATGCTGTTCTTTTGGTCACATTTTTTTTGGAAATATCCACCATATTTACATTTTTTTTATTTTTTATATGTGTAAAATTCATCTTTTTATTAATTTAGTTGTTGCTGATTTTATATCTTTTGATGACATTAAGGATTCACCCACTAAGAATGCATTTGCACCATATTTTGTTAGATCTTTAAGCTCCATATTTTGACTTATACCACTTTCACATATTTTAATAATATCGTGTGGGATTTCTTGAGATAGATTTTTAAATGTATTTATATCAATCTTAAGTGTTTTTAAATTTCTATTATTAATACCTATACAACTTGACTTTAGTTTGACAGCTCTTCTTAGTTCATAAATATCATGAACTTCTACTATTACGTCCAAACAAAGTTCTTTTGCTAAGTAATAAAACCTTCTTGCATTTTCATCATCTAAGATAGCTAATATTAGAAGAATGCAATCAGCTCCATGATAATAGCTTTCGTAGATTTGCCACTCATCGATAATAAAATCTTTTCTTAATACAGGTATCTTTACTATTTTTTTTACTTGATTGATAAAACTTATATCTCCTGAAAAAAAATTTTTTTCAGTTAATACTGACAAGCATGAGGCTCCAGCCTGTTCATAATCAGATGCTATTTGTTCAAGTTTAAAATTCTTACAAATTTCACCCTTACTCGGAGAAGCTTTTTTGATTTCAGCAATTAGATTATAATTTTTTTTGTTTTTCTTAATAAGATTGTCAAGGAATCCTCTTCTTTTTTTAATTTCAATTTTATCTTTATAAGTAATTGTACTTTTTAACTTATTAATTTCTTGTTGTTTGCTATTACAAATTTTTTCTAAAATATTCATTTCAATTTTTGATAAGTGATAATAATTTCCTGTAAACCAACCCATTATCAATATTTTGTTCTACTAATTTTATACCTTCTTTTAAAGTATTAACTTTTTCACTAATTAGTAAACCTGCTGCTGAGTTTAAAACAATATTTTCTCTGATAGCACCAGACTCGCCCTCAAAAACTCTTTTTAATATAAATGCATTTTCTCTAGCCGTTCCGCCTCTCAATTCAGTTTCTTTTCTGACTTTAAATCCATATTTCTTTGGATCTAATATTTTTTTTTTCCCTACTTTTCCGTTTATGATTTCAATGTAAACATTCTTGGATGTAGTTGTTAACTCATCGTAACCTTTAAGGTTATAAACTACCCATGCTTTTTTTAATTTTAATTTTGCTAGGCATTTGGCGTGTGTTTCCAAGTTTTTTTCTTCACTAACACCTAATATTTGATATTTTAAATTTGCTGGATTTAATAAAGGTCCTAGAAGATTAAAGATGGTTCTAAATTTGAGTGATTTTCTTACTTCGGCAAATTTTTTTAAAATAGAATGATATTTCGGTGCATATAGAAAACAAATACCGTTCTTATGCAAAAATTTTTCAGTCTGATTTTTATTCATATCAATTTGAATTCCAAGTGCTTCGAGAACATCAAAACTTCCTGATTTTGAAGTTACTGATCTATTACCGTGTTTTGCTATTTTTACATCACAAGCAGATAATACTATTGAGGTTGCGGTTGATAAATTAAAACTATTTTTATTATCACCACCTGTTCCGCATGTATCCATTAGATTTCCTTTGAGTGAGATTCTATCCATTTTATTTCTTAGTATTTCAACAAATGCAAATATTTCGTTAAATGATTCTCCTCTCATAAATAAAAAAGATAATAAACTCGCTATTTGATTAGAATTTAAATCTCCATTAATAACTTTTTTTGCAATCTCATCACATTCATTTTGAGACAATGGTAAATTATTTATAACTTTTTTTAAGATCTTTGGGGGTATGCTCATTTTAAAATAAATTAAGATTTAATATTTCTAGTTTTTAGAAAGTTTTTTAGAAGTTTGTGTCCATCCTCTGTTGCAATGCTTTCAGGATGAAACTGAACTCCGAAGATAGGCAATTTTTTATGCTCAATTGCCATTATCACATTTTTATCGGTTTTAGCTGTAATTTTTAATTGGTTATTAATTCTGCTGTTGTCTACTATTAATGAGTGATACCTGGTAGCATTAAAAGGATTCTGCATTCCTTGAAATATTTTGGATTTTTCCCAATAAATTTTACTGACTTTGCCATGAATTGGTTCCCCACTTTGGATAACAGAAGAATTGAAACATTCGGCAATAACTTGATGACCTAAACATACTCCTAATGTTGGTATGGTATATTTTTTTTGTGAGTTAATTTTAACTAATTCCATACAAATTCCTGAATTTTTTGGGATACTTGGGCCTGGTGAAATTACTATATATTTTGGGTTTAATTTAAAAACTTTTTCAGTCGTAATTTCATCATTTCTAAAAACCTGAACTTTTTCTCCAATTTCTTCAAAATAATGAACTAAGTTATAGGTAAAACTATCGTAATTATCTATTAAAACTAACATTTTTTAAAATTTCGCGCTTCCTCGCAAGCCGTTAGAAGTGCTAAAGCTTTATTTTCTGTTTCTTTGAATTCATTTAATGGTTTGCTATCAGCTACTATCCCAGCTCCAGATTGTATATAAATGTGTTTGTCTTTAATGAGTGCTGTTCTAAGAGCAATGCATGTGTCGATGTCTCCAGTTGCAGAGATATAACCAACAGAACCCGCGTAGACATTCCTTCTATTTTTTTCAAGTTCTTCTATAATTTGAATGGCTCTTATTTTTGGTGCTCCCGTAACAGTTCCAGCTGGAAAACCGCTGAATAATACATCAGTTTGCTTTTTCTTTGTGTCAATATCACCCTCGATATTAGACACAATATGCATAACATGAGAAAAATATTCTATATACATTTTATCTGTTACTTTCACAGTTCCAGGTTCTGAGACTCGACTTATGTCATTTCTACCTAAATCAAGTAGCATAAGATGTTCAGCAATTTCTTTGGAATCATTTAACAAATCATTTTTAAGTTTTTTATCTTCTTTTTTATTAACTCCTCTTTTTCTGGTACCCGCAATTGGTCTAATGGTAACTTTTTTATCAG
>MDTA01092355.1_pt1 | contig 10110 bp, 9 predicted proteins | sample 811151 | NCBI WGS metagenome assembly MDTA01 (sample SAMN05326648, study PRJNA326480) | marine metagenome | isolation source: seawater | place: Indian Ocean: South | collected 2010 | reverse complement strand
TGTGGGGCTGATAAAATTATTCTTGGGAGCAAAATCATATTAAATAAAGGTATTATTTCAAAAATATCTTTAAAATATGGAAACCAATCCATAATACAAAGTATTGATATAAAAAAAAATGAATCTCTAGAATACAAACTTGTAATAAATAGTGGAAAAGAGATGACTGAAATTAATCCAGAAAATGCCATTAAAACTGCTTTAGAAAATGGAGCAGGTGAGATACTAATAAATAATATTGATTTTGATGGAAGTTTATTAGGGTACGATCTGAAAATAATTAAAAGTTTAACCAAAAAATTTAATTGTCAATTTTTGGCACTTGGAGGAGCTGGTAGCTGGGGTCACATTTCGAGTCTTTTTAATGAAACTGAAATATCTGCAGCATGTACGCAGAATATTTTTCACTTTACTGATGAGAGCATAAATTCTGCAAAAAAATACTTAAATGAGCAAAATATCTTAATAAGATTATAGAGAATTTTAATGATTATATTTTGTAAAAGATGTGTGATGCCTAGTTCAAGGCCAAGAATAGTATTTAATGAACAAGGAGTCTGTAATGCATGTCTTAATGGAGATGAAAAAAATAAAATAAATTGGTCAGAGAGAAAAGAAGAATTTTCATTACTAATTTCAAAAATAAAAAATTTAAAAAATAAAAATAATTTATATGACTGTGTAGTGCCTTGGTCTGGGGGTAAAGACTCAAGTTCTATTGCATATAAATTAAAATTTGAGCATGGTCTTAACCCTTTGTTAGTCACTTTTTCTCCATTGATAATTAATGACATAGGTGTTTATAATAGAGAGGCCTTGTTACAAAAAGGATTTGACAGTATTTTAATTCGTCCTAATCAAGATGTGGCAAAAAAACTAGCAAAAAGATTTTTTATTGAAAGAGGAAATCCAAAAGTTGCTTGGGATGCTGGAATTAATTCTGTTCCCGTTCGTGTAGCAATTAATTATAAGATTCCAGTAGTATTCTATGCTGAACATGGTGAGAGTGAGTACGGTGGATTAGTTCTTGATAAAGAAAGTAAGAAAAAAAGAGATGAAAGAGAAGTGATCGAACATTTGATTGGTGACTTCCCAGAAAATTGGAGCAATGAAGATATTGGAACAAAAGACCTTGCTGCATATCTATATCCAAACGAAAGAGATTTTTCAGAATTTAAAGTTGATTCTTATTATTTCAGCCACTTTTTTAGATGGAGTATGCTTGATAACTACGAATATATAAAAAAAAATCTTCCTAACTTTAAGAAAGCAAAAAAAAGAATTGATGGTACATTTACAGATTTTGACAGTTTGGATGATAAGATTGATGAGCTTTATTATTACATGCAGTACGTTAAATTTGGTTTTGGAAGGGCTTCAAGAGACGCAAGTCGAATGATACAAAACAATCAAATGTCTCGTGAAGAGGGCGTAGAACTTGCGAGAAAATATGATCATGAATTTCCAAAGACAAACATTAAAGATGTTTTAGAATATTTGGGGTTGAATCGAAATCAGTTTGATGAAATAGTGAACAAACACAGAAATCCGGAAATTTGGCAATATAAAAATAATACCTGGGACTTGAAATATAAACTAAAATGAAAAAAAATATTGATAAGTACGGCTTATGCATTGAGGAATATTTTGAAAACAAAAATAATGCACAAGTATATTATAAACGAGCTATTGGAAAATCGCCTGAAATGGAAGTTTCAAAGTCTATGGCGAAAATAGTTAATCAGATCATTAAAAAAGACTATGAAGTTTTAGATGTAGGATGTGCAACTGGGCATTTTTATAGATCTTTAAAAAAAAAAATTAAAAGAAATTTTTTCTACACAGGATGTGATCCATATGAAATCTTCCTTAAACTAGGAAGAAAAGCATGGTATAAAGATAAAAATGTTAATTTTGTTAAGGGAAATATTTTCAATCTACCATTCAAGTCAAAAAGTTTTAATATAGTTTATTCAAGCAATGTGCTGCTCCATCTCCCAGAAATATCAAGACCTCTGAAAGAATTACTAAGAGTTGCAAAACAAACATTGATATTAAGGACTGTTGTTTATGATGTGTCTTACAAAATTCAACTTGTGCATAATAATAAATGGTTTAAGCCTACAAAGGTAAAACCAAAAGATGAATTTGATAAAAATGGAAATCCAAGATCTTTTGCTTATTTTAATATTCACTCATTCGACTATTTAAAAGCTCTTTTAAAAAAATTGTCTCCTAAATCAAAAATTAAATTTTTAAAAGATGATAATTTCTCTAGAATTAATATTTCAAAAAGTAGTAAAAAAGAAAAAAGACCTTTGGCTACTAAAATAATTGGAAATGAGCAGTTTTCTGGAGCAATTATGCAACCACATTATTTTGTAATAATAACTAAATAAATTAGCAAATTATAATATTTAAAAAAATTTAACAAACATGATTTGGAAAGGAAAAAACGGTCCATTATTAATCGCAGAAATAGGTGGTAACCACGAAGGTAGTTTTCAGTATGCAAAAAAACTATTAAATCTTTCGTGTCTTAATAATATTGACGTAATTAAATATCAAATTTATCAAGGCAACACCCTAGTAAATAAAAATTTGTCTCGTGCAAGATATAACCATTTTAAAAATTTTGAATTAACTAAAAAGCAACATCTATACCTAGCAGATCTTTGCAGAGAGAGAGGTTTTAAGTATCTTTCATCTGTATGGAATAAAGAGGACCTCAAGTGGATTGAAAAAAAAATGGAGTTTTTTAAAATTGGCTCTGGGGATCTTACCGCCTATGATCAAATTTACGAAACATGTAAATATAAAAAGCCAATCTTATTATCTACAGGACTTTCAACTTTGAAAGAGATAAGAGAAACACTAAATTTTATTAAAAATACAAATAAGTTTTATAAAAATAAGAAAAATATCGCTATACTGCAATGCACTTCCTCTTACCCAACAAAAAATGAGGAAATTAATCTAAATACATTGAAAACATTAAAAAAAATAGGATATGAGATCGGATATTCTCATCACGGAAAGACTCCATATCCTCTAGAAGTAGCTTATACATTAGGTTGCAACATTTTAGAATTTCATTTCACAGATTCAAGAAAATATAAAAAATTTAGGGACCATAAAATTTCTTTAACACCCCAAATGGTAAATAATTTAATTAAAAAGATAAAATTAATTAATACTTATCTAGGTTCAAATAAGAAAGAGCCAACTAAGGAGGAAATTAATTCTGGGAACATTAAATCTTTTAGAAGAGGCTTGTACCTTAAGAGAGATGTTAAAAAAAATTCAATCATAAAAAAAGAAGATTTAGTTTCTCTGAGACCGGCACAAAGTCTGAGCGCTAAGTACTTTTTTAAATTAGTAAATAAAAAGGCAAAAAAGAATTTAGGTAAGTTAGAAATAATCAATTTTAAAGACTTTAAATAAAAGCTCAAAGATGTGTGGAATAGCAGGATTTATTGGTTTAGAAAATTTTAGACCAAGTAAAAAAAATATTAATGATTGTTTAAAATCTCTGAAAAGGAGGGGTCCTGATAGCAAGGGAGTTTTTCAAAGAAGAATTAATAATAAAAGAATATTACTTCTTCATACTAGATTATCAATAATTGATTTAAATAAAAATTCTAATCAACCTTTTTTTGATGATGAAGGTTCAATTATTTTTAATGGAATGATTTATAATTACATAGAATTAAAAAAAGACTTAATGGCCAAAGGTGTAGTTTTCAAAACAAAATCTGATACAGAAGTTCTTTTAAAAATGATGAATATCTACGGAGAGAAAGCTTTTAAGTATCTTGATGGTATGTGGTCAATGGCATATTACAATTTTAAAAAAAATCAGTTAATTTTAAGTAGAGATCGATTTGGGGAGAAGCCACTTTATTATTATAACAATAAAAATGGATTTTACTTCAGCAACTCAATCAAAGCATTGCAAAAATTGTCAACGAAGAAATTAAAATTTAATATGAATAAAATAGAAGCTCTTTTGAAATACCCTGACAAATCAATCGGACTCAATGAAAATTCTATTTTTGAAAATATTTATCAATTAAAATCTAGCGAATATCTTAAAATTTCAACTAACAGCAATAAATTTAAAAAAGTAAATTTCTGGAAATTAAGAATTAAACAAAACAAAATGAGCTTCAAAAGTGCATCAAAGGAGTTAAAAAAACTACTCAAAAATACAATAAAAACAAGAGTGAGGTCGAATGTTAAGAATAGTATGCTTATTAGCGGTGGATTAGACTCAAATACAATTGCTTCGTATGCGAAAGATTTCTCAAAAATAAAAGGATACTCATTAGTATCCTCTAATAAAGAATATGATGAAACATACTTAATAAAAAAGAGTGTAAAAAAAAATAAGTTTTCAAATAATTTTGTAAAATCCTCGAATGGAAAATCCCTTAGTATTTTAGAAAGTATAATTCAAGACAGTTATAATGTTTTACCAACTACATCATCTTTAGGTTTTGCATTATTGTGTGAAAAAATCAAAAAAGACCAAAATAAGATGATACTTACTGGGGTGGGCGGGGATGAATTATTTGCAGGCTATTATGTTAATTATTTAGCTCATATACTTTCCTTTAAAGGAAAAAAATTTTACGAAAAATATGATTTCTGGAAAAACAATCTTAAAAAATTTATAAGAAACGAAAATTTGAAAAATTTTAGCTCTAAAAAATTAAAAAAAAATTTATTCAGATTAAATTTTTATATAGAAAATGATCAAATATTGAAATATTATTTTAAAAATAAATCATCTTTAAAGATCAAGAAACTATCTAAAGACATATTTTATAATAATATGTTACAACATTTATTTATTCAAAATGTTCCAACACAAAATGTTGCGAATGATTTAGTTTCTATGCATTATTCACTAGAATCGAGGGCACCTTTTTTATCTTATAAAATATTTGATTTCATTTATTCAACAAAAAAAGATTATTTTATGTACAAGGGGTTGCCAAAATCTCTATTAAGAGAAACAGTTAAAAATAAATTAGATCAATCAGTTTTAAAAAACTTAGAAAAAATTGGTTTTTACTCACCATTTTTTTCTTTTTTTTCTAGAGGCGATAAGAGGAAAATATTTAAATATATTAAAAATTCGAAACTTATTTATAAATTTATAAAAAAAACAAGCTTATTAAACCTTATAAAAAGTCAAGATAACAAAAATGTATCACACTCTGGAAGTAAATTTTTATTCTCATGCCTTAACTTTGCTATTTTAGAGCAAAAATTAAAACTCAGCTAAATTTAATTATAAATCAAATTAAATTTTTTCCTTCTCTTTTTTTTAATATTAAATCTGCTAAACTTAAATCATAATTGTCATCTATGTCTATTGAACTTAACCTATCCATCTCATAGATCTCAAATCCCTTTGAAATATCAAATTGACTTTTATATTTTAATTTCTTTAAATTAAATATGAATATAGCTCCATTGGGTTTATAAATCTTTTTTAAATCTTGTGATCTTTTTACAAAATTTTTATTCTTTCTTGTATCATTGAGTATCTTGTTATTTTTAACCTTAATTTCCCATAAGTTTTCGTCAGATTGATGTAATACTGATATCAAACCTGAAAATTTTTTTTTTAAAATTTTGTTCAAAGCATGATCAATATGATGTTTTGTTCTAAGTGGTGAGGTTGGTTGTAAGTAGATAAGATAATCAAAAAAATTGTTTTTTTTTTTTAAATAATTTAAAGCATGGTAAATTACGTCTTTTTTTGTTGCTTTATTATTTGAAATGTTTTTTGGTCTTTTAATAGTTTTCGTTTTTTGTTTTTTTGAATAATTTAATATTTTTGTAGAGTCGCTTGAAACATAAATTTCATCAATATATTTTGATTTTTTCGCAGCGTCTAAAGTCCACCAAAGTAGTGGGCGTTTACACACTTTTTTTAAATTTTTATTTTTAATTCTTTCACTTTTTTCTTTAGCGGGAATTAAAGCAATAACTCTTCTCATTTTTATATTTTATTTAATTCATCAATTTCATCTGACAATTGAGATATTATATAATCCTGATCCTTATAGCTTATATTTGTTGTTGGTAAACTTAAAGTACTCTGAGAAATTTTCTCACTATGTGGATATGATCCTTTACAATATTTTTTATATATCTTCATTTGATTAAAAGATACAAAGCCTGGCCTAGTTTCAATTCCTTTTGCAAGAAGTTTCTGTATTAAGATATCTCTTTTTTCTTTTTTAAAGTTCTGAATAATTATTGTATAAAGCCATAATGAATTTTTTGACCATTTATTTTTAGGAAGAAATTTTATAAATCTAAAATTACTTAACTTTTTATTATAGTAATCAAAAATTTTTTTTCTCGATTTATAAAACTCATAAATTCTATTTAATTGAGCTAATCCAATAGCTGCTTGTGGATTTGTCATACGATAATTAGAACCAGCAATTGTATGAAAATAAAAATCCTTTGAACTCATGCCATGATTTTTAATTAAAGATGCAATTTCTGAATCTTTTTTTTTTTTAAATACTGCCATTCCACCCTCTCCTGTAGTTATAATTTTATTTGCATAAAAACTAAAACAAGCACAATCGCCACCTAATCCAATTTTTTTTCCTTTATAAGTTCCTCCTAAAGCCTCCGCAGCATCCTCAATAACATATATTTTCTTTGATTTTGCAATTTGAATAATTTCATCGAGCCTGCAGGGCTGGCCATATATATTTACTGGCATTATAGCTTTAGTTTTTCTTGAAATTTTTTTTTTTATTTTTTTCACATCAATGGTCCAGGTATCCTCCTCAATATCAACAACAACAGGAGTAGCTCCAACATTAATGATAGAGTTTATGCTGGCAGCAAATGAAAAATTTGGCAAAATTACCTCGTCTCCTCTACCTATTCTAAACGTTTTTAATGCTAGTTCTAATGCTGTGGTCCCACTTGACGTTGTCACTGAATAACCACCTCCAAGGTATTTTGAAAAACCCTTTTCAAATTGATCTACGTACGAACCTCTAGAAGATATCCATCCAGATTTGATTGCGTCAAAAGCTTTACTTAACTCTTCATTACCTAAATCTAAATTTGCAATAGGATATTTTCTTAAATTTTCTATTGTAGATATATCTTTGATAATTTTTTTATCATCTATTAAAGGAATGCATTTAAATTTATTTTTATTTTTTTTATTTTGTAAATGATAAAGGATTGTTTTTATGTCTGTTTTGTAGCTTAAGGAGAAAGGTTTTTTATTTACAAATTTTGAATTTATTGTGACTATCTGACTGACATTTTTTTTTATCAGTCCTCTTCTGATATCTCCATCACTTATTGACCCCAAAAGTTTATTTTTTTCATTAATTATAAATATCAATCCTTTCAAATTTTTATCAATTTTTTTTAAAATAGTGTTCAGGCTTTGAGGAAGTTTTATTGTAAAATCATTAATAATATTTGTCATATTTTTTTTTGATAAGGTTTTGAAGTGATTTTAATTTCTTTATGTTTTTTAAGTATACCTCTATTGAGATGTAATTGACGTCTTTTTTTAATTTATTATAAAACCACGACTTTTTTGTAAACTCTTTGTTGCTATCTTTTAAACCATCATTGTCACTTAAATGATAACCCTCAACATAAGGTTTAAGTTTTTCGTGTGCTTTCAAAAGATTAAAGCCATACGTCTTTGCTGAAACTTTTAAGTGACCAACATCTAATAACAATCCCACATTTTTATCACATTTTTTAAAAAATTCTATTATCTCTTTTGGGTGAGTAAGCAAGAGAGGATCTTGATTAAATCTTTTATAATTTTCAATTGTTAAGACGTTATTTTCTATTAAAATTTTAACATTTTTCTTTTTTGCCTCTCTGGCTAATAAATTTACCCGATTTAAAAATAATTTAATAGATTTCTTTCTATTTTGAAGCTTAACTTTTGCAAATTTCTTTCCCAAATCTTTTATATTTGGGTTAAAAAGAAAACCGGCATGAAAACTAAAATATTTTGAGTTTAGCTTATTCGATATGATAATGCTCTTTTTAATATTTGAAAAAGTTTTCCTAAAAATTTTTTTTTCTATTGAGGCTAAATTTATTACAAACTTTTTTTTTGGCACAGGAAAATAGTTATGCAAAGAGTAATTTATGTGATTTTTTTTTTTTAAATATTTAATGATTTTCTTTTGAGTAACATATTTTCCCCCTGATAATTCTATAGATTTGATACCCTGTTCATAAAATTTCTGAATTACAGATTGGGGAGTTAAATTTTGAAAACCACCTGTGGATAAATATATCATAACTTTCTTAGTTTGTTTCCAGCAGTTACATAAGTTCCTGGCTTAGATATATTTTTAGTTACAATTGAACCAGCGCCTAATGTAACATTTGAACAAATATTAATTTTATTAATTATGATGGTCCCTATACCGCACATAACATTGTCACCAATACTTGAGCCTCCACCAATTTTCACATTTGGGCCAATATGACAATGGTTTCCAATTTTTACATCATGTTCAATTAAGCTTTTTGTATTAATTATATTATTATTTCCAATAGTTGAGTTTGTGCCTATAAAACAAAAGTGATTAAAAAAGTTTGCTATTCCAAATTTTGAGTAGCGAGAAATACTTGAATTTTTTGCTATCAGATTGGGTATTTTTATCCTGGTTTTAAATTTATCAAAGTATTTTTTTCTTGTCTTGTTATCTCCTATTGCTAAGAACAAATTGTTATTTTTTGAAATTTCTTTTTTTGATATTTTTTTAAAGTCTTTAACTTTATTCTTTAAGATTTCATTATTTTTTTTAGGTGAGAAGTTAAAATCATAAATTTTTATATTCTTTCTTTTCAATGTGTATAAGTTTTCTAATATTACTCTGCTATGTCCCCCTGAGCCTAAAATAATGTTACTTTTTAAAGTCATTGATTTTTACTTTCTCATTTTTTTTAACATCTTTTAATAGTCTGTATTTCAAAATTTTTTTAAAATCAAATATGGAAAGTCCTCCCCATGGTCTTCTTGAAAACAAGCTGTTCAGATTTACTTTTTCACCCTTTTTTAGGTCCCTTGAATAATAAATACCTTTTCTAGATATTTTGAGCATTTCTATTTCTTCTTTTCGTTTTTTTTTTTCAAAGTCTCCTAAAATTTGTTCGTTATTTCTAATCATCATAACGTATCTTTTAAATTGCTCAGGATTATCAGATGCTAAATGATCAGGACCCTTCATTTTTTTGCTCAAAGTTATGTGCCTTTCAATAACCCTACAACCTAAACCCATCGCTGTTATCGCTGCTAATTTATTGTTAGAATGATCTGAAAATCCAATCGGTAATTTAAAAGTATTTTTAAGAGTAGTTATGTTATTTAAATTTAAAGAATTGTCAGAACATGGATAATTTGAAACACAATGTAATAAAATTATTTTTGTTTTATTTTTATCATATATCTTTAATGTATTTGAAATTTCTTTCAAAGTAGACATTCCAGTTGAAATTATAACTTGTTTAGAATTTCTACTTAGAAAGTCGTGTAAAAAATAATCTGTTAAGTCAGCTGATGAAGTTTTAAATTTTTTAATACCAAGATTTACCAAAATTTTTGCATCCTCGACATTGTATGGAGTTGATAAAAACTCAATTTTTTTTTTTTTACAAAAATTAATTAGTTCTAAATGCTGTGCTTCGCTAAGTTGAAGTTTTTTAAGCATTTGATAATGAGTTTCATTTTTTTTTGAATTTTTTTTTTGATATTTGACTTTTGGGGTATGTTTAAAAGCTAATCTGTCGGCATTAAATGATTGAAACTTAACAGCATCAGCGTTATTTTTCTTAGCGGATAAAATTAATTTTTTAGCTATCTTAACGGAACCATTGTGGTTAACGCCTATTTCTGCTATCACAAAAGTTTTATTGCTAACCATTAAATTCAAATTATATCTTGATTTTATCTAAATCAATTTTTTAATTTCATAACCTTCAAAATTTTTTTCAGTGCATAAATCAAGCCGATTGAGCTATTAGTACTGGTCAGCTACATGCGTTGCCGCACTTCCACACCCAGCCTATCAACGTGGT
>MDTA01033377.1_pt1 | contig 10110 bp, 7 predicted proteins | sample 811151 | NCBI WGS metagenome assembly MDTA01 (sample SAMN05326648, study PRJNA326480) | marine metagenome | isolation source: seawater | place: Indian Ocean: South | collected 2010 | reverse complement strand
TTTTTCATCGGCTTTTTGAGGGTGTTTTGTCGTGAGTTGTTTTGGTGCTGCTCGAGGCTGACACGGAGAACTCCTATGTCCGCTAAAAATCTCGCTTGATCGTGATAAAAGAGGGGCGCTCAAAAATGAAATAAATCACTATGTATGAAAATTATGTAAAACTTCGTTCATGTAATTTTATTGGATGTTAAACTCTATCTAGCTAGCTTGACAAAACGACGATTTTTACGAAATGTTTCGACTGGTCACCATACGCGATCCTTTTTGAAAATCCTTTTAAAAGGATATCCTTTCGTAGTGATAGGAACTAGTGCTATATATATATGGAATACCTTCGTGTCATATGATTTACCTTCGTAACTTTTACCTTCGGAGGTATGTGAGATGATGAACATATGGAATACTCGTAACTTTTATCTATCACGAAAATATTGTGGCATATCTTGCAAGCGCGTCGGTGACGTCATCGCGCACAGTTGCTCACCAAATAATCCCGAAATGGGGAAGGGAGGCAACGCATCGATGGTCAAGAATCGCTCTCCAGCACGGGAAGCCAACCGTTGCCGGAAAGTCACACAGATCCGTGGGCAGGTGAGTGACTCGTATGGATGTTCTTTCAACATTTTCTTGCCGGAGCTCGAATACGTCGACGCCTGAGATCCTCAGTTTCGGTTGTATGTCCTAACGTGCATTTTCCCTTCTTCGACATTTCTCGTGTTCGAAGGTCTATGACATTACAGATTTTGCGGAATCACATCCTGGTGGAGCTCAGCTACTCGCTCTTGCAGTCGGGCGCGACGCCACGATTTTGTTTGAAAGCCACCACATACGCACCGAAATCGTTGATAGGGTGCTCAAGACCCTTCCGAAAGTGGATGACATCGACAAACTTTTCCCTGATGAAGAATTTCCCGCTCCGCTCAATTCGCCAGTATATCGGAAAATTCAACAACGCGTTCGTGACGAAATTTTGGCGCCCCTGGAAAGAACGAAAGGACGCGCAGCCACAGGACGGGGCGGTTGCATTCTGGACATGGCAGCTGTAGTCGCATTCTTCTTTACCTCCCTCAGTTTCTATATTGCGTGCCCTTCGATCATGACAGGTATTATTCTAGGATTCGCAGGGTACTGGTCTGGCACAGGTCTGCAACATACCGCCAATCATGGTGGACTTTGCCGGAGCTCTTACTGGAACCAGTTTTGGGGCTGGTTTGGAAGTGACGTAGTCATAGGTAAATCAAGCCTTGAGTGGCGCTACCACCACACCGTCTCTCATCACTCATATTGCAACGACATAAACAGAGACCAGGATGTTTATACATCTTTCCCCCTGATCCGCCTTGATGAAACTCAACCTTGGTCCTGGTACCATACTTTTCAACCAATATACACTCCTTTTATTTGGCCTTTGCTCTATCTTGCAGCGCAGATTGGTGACTTTGTCAATATATTCATATACAAGGCATCTCCTGGCGTTGAATACACCGGAATAACTCCGATCGAAGTGGCGCTTTATGTCTTTGGCAAGATCTTTCATGTTGGCATCACTTTAGCCATTCCAGTGTATCTTCACGGATGGGCTAAGATATGGGCTCCATTTGTTGTTTACAGCTGTTTTGGATCTTTTGTCTTGTGCTGGTTCTTCATTGTGAGCCATAATCTTGATGGCCTGCGTCCTCACCAATTTTCGCACACTACTCGTAATGATTGGGGTAGATGGCAAATAGAAACCTCCGCAAGCTGGGGTAATGTGTTCTGGTCATTTCTTTCTGGTGGGCTTAATTACCAGATAGAACACCACCTTTTCCCAGGTGTGGCGCATAACCTATATCCGTTGATGCAGCCGATCATCAAGCAAGAATGCGTTAATGAGGGCATCCAATACAACGGATTCGACGGATACTTCGGCATCGTGCCAATCACATTCAAGATGTTCTGCTTTCTGAAGAAGATGAGCCTGAACCCAAGGAAGACAAAGTGATTTCCTCATCAGCTCTTTGATACGAATACAGTTTGTTTTAGCTTCCTCGATGATACTACGTATCACTCACGAAATAAACCTATCACGCACTACTAGCCCGCTGCAAAATTCAATCAACCAGCCGTGCAGTAGATTTATTGATTAAGATCTACCGACATGTAAATTTGATGGGACGACGTATCTTCTCATCTCAGCACATCTAGATTTTATCGAACTACCAGTTGCACTTTTGTCCAAACATATGCGTTACATGCCGGCAGTGGTGCGCTGTTCTATCGTGCTACCAGCGCCAGCTCCTTTTTCATGCGTTTCGTGTGATGAAATATATCTTCTTTCGAAAGTTTATCGAGGTGGACTGTGCAAAAATTGTCAAGAAATAGCGTAGCTGTCAAGGTCTGCGAGACAACAGAGCGCCCTGCAGTGTCGCGCAATCTATGATCAGACAACGATCTTTTCATTCCGAGTAGACTTGCTTCCAGACACGTATTGTTCGAGGCTGCGAACGCCGTAGCCTTTGCAGAAAAATCTTCGACTTCTAAAGCCTTTTCTCTCGCATTTTTAATAACTTGCTCAGGAAATTTTGCATATTCTGCACACTCTATGCCGAAAGATTGGTCCGAAACACCTGGTGAAACGCAGTACAGCATTGTGAGCTTGCCACTTCTTTCATCAATTTCAGCATCCACGTGATAATTAGTGACGCCCAAAGGTCCTTGGAGAGCGGTGAGCTCGTGAAAATGTGTGGCAAAAAGACAGGGCGCCTTCACATTTCTCATAATATACTCCGAGATGGCCCAGGCAACACCAAAGCCATCATAGGTAGAAGTTCCACGACCAAGTTCGTCAATGATGATTAGGGAAGATGGGGTAGCAGCTTTGATGATCGCCGTGGTTTCGAGCATCTCTGCCATGAACGTTGAAATCCCACGCAACTGACTATCGCCTGCACCCACACGAGCGTAAATAGCATCGCGAACAGTAATCTTTGCCTCGGCACATGGCACAAAGGACCCAACCTGAGCCATCAGCACACAGATACCAACTTGGCGGATAAAAGTGGATTTTCCACCCATATTAGGGCCTGTGATTAGTTGAAACCAGCTTTTGCCACGCTGTAGAGTGCAAGTATTTGAAACAAACTGCACGCCGTGCTGCAATTCCATGCAAGGATGCCGGCTGTCTTTTAGGATGATTTCTTCGCGAATACTATCAGCATTTAGTTGTTTCGGATGGACAGATGGTCGGGTAAATGGTAATGGAGCTGAAACAGCGACCTCGGCAAAGCTTGCTAGAACGTCAATTTCTGCACACAAGTTACTGACCTCCAGGAATACATCTACAAAAGAGGCTGCGACATCAACAACTCGATCCACAAGAACGCGTTGCTGACATTCATAAGCTTTGTCCAGTTCCATACATTTAGAGCTAAGAGAATGAAGCCGCTTATTTGTGAATTTGGTGCCATCCTTCTTTGCCTCTAAGATCTGATAGCTGGCTGAGAGTTGCCTCCTTACAGTGGTCTCGTCTTTCTTTGTCAACCGCAAGTACCATCCATACATGTTATTGCTTTCCAATTTAAGGGCCTTGCCTGCTTGCATTCTCAAGTCGTCAGCAGCATCCTGGAAGGCTTTTTGCAAATCCTCGTTGACGGCATCCTTACGCTTCTGCAAAATTTCAAGATCGAGATCATATGACGCGTCAATAACGTATTCCTCAGGAATTTTGTTCAGATCTATAGCGGCCTCAATTAAAGCCTCGTACTTTCCAAGGTGATCGTTATCACTAAGCTTGATGAGTTTATCAGTGTACATGTCTCTCAATGCAAGGCTGTGACAAGTATCAACTTGACTCACAGCCCCAGCTATATACGGCAAAGCTGCTGATGCTTGATACAGCTTACATAAATCGGCCAAGTTTGCGCGACGACGCTCGATTCTACGAGTTATCCTGTGGATATCTGGAAGTGCCCTGAGATGCGTCCCTCGTAAAGCGTCTCGCACTTCGGGATTGTTGACGAAGGCTTCCACGACATCATGTCTTCGCCCTATTTCAACGGTATCCAGCAGTGGCTGCTTCAACCATCGGAACAACATACGCTTCCCCATCGGACATCGACATTTATTTAGCAGGTCATACAAACTGAAATTACTAATCGCATCCGCAGCAGCACTTGTTGTAGTCGGAGACAGAACCCTCCTTTCTGGGAGCACGTTTAGTGCGCTCAAAGCGGAAGAATCAAGCCTAACATGCTTTCCTGTGTCGTGCAAAGCCAGTGTGCAACGTCCACGATGATTCGAATCGGCAAGAGCATCGGAGAATCGCACTATAGCAGCGAGTGCACCAGCTGCTAATTCTTTTGTTAGAATAGTCCGGTGATGTTCGAGGGCCGCGGCATTTGACGCATTCACTACGTTTACTGTTCTTATATTCTCCGAAGCCTCATGTGCGAGTAAATATGAAAGGTCGTGCTCAAGATGATTAATGTCAAAGTCTGATGTTGCGCGTTGTGAAGCCAGGGCACCACATCGGCTGATGAGGTCTCTCAGCCGGCGACCGTTGGGGGTCTCATTGGCCTGAAGTTGGAGCACGCACTCCTTTATGCCTAGTTGACAGATGGTTGCCTCAAGTATGCGCAGCTGATCATCGTCCACAAACTCACAAGCACCGAAATGCCGCGTCGCCGGATTAAAGTAGGCGAATCCGACTTGTTGCTGATCCATTCGAACCTTAACTTGAACAGCAGCCACTGCAGGTGTGTCAAATAGATCATCCGAACGATTGAGCTCTTCCTCAAATGCGTCCAGCTTTCCTGGTGAAGCCGTCCGTGAAAGTTTCCAAACTTGGCGGGAAGTCTCTTCATAAAGTTCGACCAGATGTTCAGTCCGATCCAACAATAGCTCGCGCAGTATGCTTTCAAATAGGTTGCGGTTCAGTGTCAACCCGGGAAGAGCGGATTCGCCGTGTCCGAGGTAGTGTAAGGCGGTAGTTGTTTTCAAAAAGGTTCGCGCGATCAGGACCGCGTTGTCACCGTGAACCGAGTAGTTGTCCTTACGACTAAAAATACGGATAATCTTCGGATCAGCAGGTAGCGATCGGTAGAAAGCGACGAATCCTTTCCTGTCGCTTTCTTATCAGAAAGACAACGTGGAAATGTTTTTCAGTCAAGTTGGGAAAGCTGGATGCGACATAGTTTTGAATAAGCGCTTGAACAAAAAGCGCTCCTTACCGTCAAGAACGCTAAATTTCTCGCTTAACGTACACATTAAGACACGAAAAATATAGAGGAAATCTTCGTGCTTTGCCGAGACAGAGATCTTCCTTATTTACAGCCGTTGGCACGGAAATCTTCGTGCTTTGCGACAGACCTTCCTTCACAGCCGTTGGCGCGGAGTCCAAAATGTCACCCACAAGGTAGCGCGAATTGTTTCGTGCCAATAACGAATGCTTTATGAAGGCATTTGATGGATTGAGGCTCTAAGAGGCGAGAACGACTGGCCCACGTTACCGATATTGAAAACGCAAAACGGGTGTCCGTGCTTGCCGAAATCCGCTGAAATTTAATGGTAGACTATATGGTCATGACTGTTTGCTCTATGAAAATGTACAGCGGATTTCCGCTTTTCAAAATCTCCGGAAAAAATTTCGGGGTTTGTACGGACATTAGTTTTGCAAAGAGTGATAAGTCTTAAGTTACGAAGGTAGTCTACCTTCGTAGTAGGATCTGATCTGTTGGGATACAGAAGCTGGCAAGAGAAGAATATTGATCATATTTGTTACAGAATCTACATAATGCCCTACCCCGAAGGTACCTTCATTCTACACAGAACGAAGATATTCTGGATTTCAGGCAGGTGTGATCAGCCCCGAGGGGAAAATTTTCAGATTTGTCCAAAATCATGTTTTAACGAGTTAATAGACCGTCGACTAGCCTCTGAAACCGTGCTTTTGGACCAGGAATCATATTGTCGTAGCTTAGCGTAGCTAAGGCGTGAAGTCGTATCGTGGGACGCAGACTCGTCAACGCCAATGCGCGCTCCTGACGATGTCGTCCTCCATCTTTGGCGCCGAACGGCGTATTCGTGAGCCGCTTACCGCGCTCGCCGTCCTGACTGGGCCTGACTAGGCGCCATAGGGGGAAAAAACACGCGCGACCCTGTTTTAAGAGTACGAGTTAACCCTTAGTCAAAAGTCAACGAGTCAACGAATCAACGAAATCAACGAGTCAACGATAGGGAGTCTGGTCTATTTTACGTGCCGGGGGTGGAGGTTTTACGTCGAAGGTACAGTTGTTTGGGCGAACTTTCATCCGCGCTGCGACATCGTTGACTTATCGTTCGGCATGCATGGTGTAGCGAGTGACCTCGAGTAGCGCGACCCATGTCAACAGAGAAGAAGTTTTCATTCTCGTAAGACCGCTAGGCTTGTACACAAACGGATTTTGAAGCTTAGCCTTTCTCCGACACGTTGCCTTATTACCAGAGTGCCACGATGCGAGCGACAATACTGGGTGGAGTTTTTGAAAGCATACAACCAGCACGTAAACTGCTTGACTGGAGTGAAGAAGATCCGCGTCCCTGGCGGCGTCAAGACGAGACTGCAACAGAGCAGAGCTTGCACCCTTTCAAGTACAGATGCCAGTGTTTTTTGGCGAAAATCACTAGATGGGTCATTGAAACCTCCATTTGCGCCTATTTCTTTCCGAGTGAGTACCTCGTTGGACATCTGAATAGTAGAGTTTACTCACTTGCTACTCTCCAGGTACATGAAGAGCCAACGTGGCTTGCCTCGTCAGAGGCGAATAAACCTTGCGGAATAGATAGGGTAAGCAGAGTTTGGCTTTTATGTGTCTGTGTGATGCACAATGCTGGATCTCATAAACCCTTAGCAGATAACGCCGTACTTTCATCAATCAATTGATACCGCGGCAACTAATCTGAACACCTGCGTTACAATGCTAAAAAGAATATGTAGGCTACATGGCTTGCATCGCTGGCCCGGTCGAAAAGTAAGCACATCTCAAGTCACTGTCCTCGATTCTGAGTATTGACCTGCGCCATCTTTACCCTTCTCTCACACGCAGGTCGTGAGCTTGCGGAAAAAGATTTTGACAACAGAAGGCCAACTCATCGCAGCCTCTGATTCAGAAGTGATGTTGAGAACGAAACTCAACATTCTGAAGCTTGAAATGGCAAACATCATGCTGTTGCCGTACTGATGAACATCATTATGTCTTATGAGATGTGTTATGATAATGCTTCCGATTGAGACTTTAAGTCACAGCCACCAGCTCTCCACCTTTTGTGTAGTCTAAAGTGGCTTCTGATGAACTTTGGGCGATGCGTATCTACGTAGATTTCGTCAAACATTTACTCCTAACATGAAGGCTCGGTGAAGGAGGACATGAGAGAGTGGTTCAGCAGACAATAATAGTCATTTTTCTTTTCTTTTTTGTTATTGGCGCATCAAGTCCGGTCGAAATCACCGGTCGTAAGCAAAACTGCTGAAACTTTATCGCCGAGGCTTAAACAATTTCAGCAAGCCCTTAGTCGCTCAAAGCTAATAAAGGCCTTGACGAAACCCGAACAAACGACGCATGGAAGTGAAGAACGATCTCAATTACAAAACATTTAGAAGCACGCAAGGCTCTCAAAAACGAAAATTCATCAGTACAGCTTTCATCGTCGTTGGCGGGCTATGCTACTTGTTTTGCAAGCTCATCTGCTTTTGCCACGACCTCATTGATGTCGCCAACCATGTAAAACGCCATCTCAGGAAGATCATCATACTGACCTCCCAGTAGGCCTTTGAACCCTGAGATGGTGTCTATAAGGTCAACGTACTTTCCAGGAGTTCCAGTGAATACCTCAGCCACGTGGAAAGGTTGCGACAAGAACCGCTGGACTTTACGAGCCCGTGAGACGGTCATTTTGTCTTCTTCGGAAAGCTCGTCCATTCCTAGAATGGCTATGATGTCCTGGAGATTCTTGTAGTCCTGCAAAACTTTCTGCACCCCGCGTGCTGTTGCATAATGTTCTTCACCAAGAGCAAGGGGGGAAAGCATCCTCGAAGTTGAATCAAGGGGATCAACAGCCGGATAAATGCCAAGCTCTGCGATTCCTCGTGAGAGAACTGTGGTTGCATCAAGGTGAGCAAAAGTTGTTGCGGGGGCAGGATCAGTGAGATCGTCTGCAGGGACATAGATAGCCTGAACAGAGGTGATAGAACCTTTCGTTGTGGTGGTGATTCGCTCTTGCAACCCGCCGAGATCGGTAGCAAGGGTAGGCTGGTAGCCCACCGCAGATGGGATTCGGCCGAGTAATGCTGAAACTTCTGAATTCGCTTGTGTAAAGCGGAATATATTGTCCACGAACAGAAGAACATCCTGCCCTTCAAAATCTCTGAAGTACTCGGCGACCGTCAGACCAGTTAGTCCGACTCGGGCTCGAGCTCCGGGAGGCTCATTCATCTGCCCATAAACGAGCGTACATTTGGAGTCGCTCGCTTGGTTTCCAAGCTTTATGACTCCGCCTTCAATCATTTCGTGGTACAGGTCATTTCCTTCCCGGGTGCGTTCTCCAACTCCGGCGAATACTGAGAAACCACCTGCCAGAAGGAAAGTCTTATGTTGAGCTGGTGCATCAGAAAACATGAGCTGTACACGTTGAATAATTACTTGCCGTGTGCTTTTGCGATGTTGTTGATAAGCTCCATGATAAACACGGTCTTCCCGACACCAGCGCCACCAAAAAGGCCTATTTTGCCACCTTTCTGGTAGGGAGCCAAAAGATCAACCACCTGCGTAGCAGATGCGCTCATCAAATGTTATTCAAACTTTCCGGTCGCATGCGCTTACCTTAATGCCGGTGACGAGCATTTCCATCTCCGTGCTTTGATCAACAAAAGGTGGTGCTTCGCGGTGAATTGCAAGAGTAGAACTTGTTTCTGGAGTTGGCATGAGGTTAAATTTGGGAAAAAGGTAAAGAAAGATTGATGTGAGCGCATATCCTCACCGATCGGGCCGCATTCATCGATGGGCTCTCCAATGACGTTCATTATCCGACCAAGAGTGGCACGCCCAACTGGTATCTGCAAACAAAGTAAATAGGGTTTCACTTTCTGTTCGAGTTCCAAAACACACCTGGATGGGACTTCCGGTGTTGACAACCCCTTGCCCGCGAACGAGCCCTTCCGTGGTGTCCATCGCGATAGTCCGCACAGTATTTTCGCCAAGGTGTTGGGCAACTTCCAATACGAGGCGGACCTTCAAGCAAGCATCGCGTCAATATAGGAGTCGGTGAGAAGGATTTCCTTGAGAAGCGGGAATAATCTTTTCTTACGTCGTGTCCGTCCACTTCAAGGGCTGACATGATCGGCGGCAATTCTCCGTCGAATTGCACGTCGACCACGGCTCCGATGACTTGCGTAACTCGTCCATCGAACGCACTGGTTCCACCAGCAGCTGCAAAGCCCCTTGTTTGCATCGCCCCCTTCGATAATTCCCGGGTCGAGCAAACGAAGTGCTGGTTCGCGAGGATATTGCCAAGGTTGCATCCTCTGCTGATCGCAGGCCCGGCGAATGAAAAGAAGGGTCGGGAAAGTCTTGATGAGACGCGCAGATAACGCCAGGCCATGCTGGGCTAGTTAGACTTCGTTTTCGAGCTTGGAGTTTGCGGGCGGGCAAAGACGCTCGCGCCCGTCAATAGCGAGAGTGGTTGCACGAAGGTGTTTTTAGGGAACGTCTTCAATGAATAATGTCATATACCTTCGAAGGTATCCATACCGTCGTGTTATCTTGGTAATACGAAGGTAATTTCCATGAATAATACCTTCGTACCTTGGTAAAATGCAACAATAATCAGCAACCAGTGTTAAGGCGCCAAGGTACCTTCATATGGATACCTTCGTATTTAATACGAATAGTCTATAGACCATTCTCCCTATATCGTTGACTTTCGGTCGGCAATGAAGAAATCATACGATCATCAGTCGGTTGCAAATATCGACACGCGCTTCGAGCCAAACATTTTGGGTCGCGGGTGTATGGCACCTAGTATGGACGGCGCGCGCGCTGGACCGCTTGCTAATACGCTGTTCGGCGCCAAACATGGAGGATATTGTCATCGGCAGAG
>MDTA01006341.1_pt1 | contig 10110 bp, 13 predicted proteins | sample 811151 | NCBI WGS metagenome assembly MDTA01 (sample SAMN05326648, study PRJNA326480) | marine metagenome | isolation source: seawater | place: Indian Ocean: South | collected 2010 | reverse complement strand
TTTTTATTTATATAATTGAAGTTTTAAAGTTAAATTTTTATTATTATTAAAAAAATCAATGAAAGATTTCTAATTTTATGTCACATAAAAATATTACTTTTTTTACTTTCACAAATGATGGGTACACTCACTACACACAGAACTTGCTTGAATCTATAAACAAAAACAATATAGATATTAATTTAAAGATTTATACTTTAGATGAAAATTCATTTACTTTTTTTAAAAACAAACACGAAAATGTAGTTCTTTTTGAAAAAAATAATTTTTCAAACTCTTTATTAAAGCAGTCAGACAAGGAATTTGGTAATTTAATGACTGTAAAATTTGAAATAATTCATCAAGAATTACTTAAAGAAAACCCCATTGTTTATATAGATGGTGATATAACTATTAAAAAAAATATTTCAGAATATTTATACAATTTTTCTAAAGAGTCCGATATTATTTTTCAAAATGATCTTAGACCATCAAAACCAGATTTAATTAATGTTTGTGCTGGATTTATGTATATAAAACCAAATCAAACAACTCGAGATTTTTTTAAAACAGATAAAAAATTACAAAGAAAATTTAATAGATACAAAACTCATGATCAGACATACATAAATAAAAATAAAAATAAATTTAAATACAAAATGCTACCTTTAGAAGATTTCCCCAATGGGGCTCATTATTATAAGCACAACAAAGACTTAGATCCTTATCTAATTCATTTTAATTATGTAATTGGTGAAAAAAAACAGGAACTAATGGTGAAATATGGTGAGTGGTATATTTGAGTAAAAGTAATAATAGTTTTGGTGTACCAATATTACTTATATTGTTCAATCGTCCTCAATATATTGAGGAAAGCATTAAATCAATTAATCAGATTAATCCAAGCAAGCTTTATATTCATATAGACGGTCCTAGAAACGCTGATGATAATAAAAAAATAGAGGAAATAAAAACACATTTCAGCAATTTCGAAAAAACCATTGAAATTAAAGTCTTAAATCAAGAAAAAAACCTAGGTTGTAGTTTAGGAGTTGTAACTGCTATAGATTGGTTTTTTCAAAATGAAGAATATGGAATAATTTTAGAGGATGACTTAATCCCAAATTTTAGTTTTTACTATTATTGTGAAAAACTATTGAAAAAATTTCAAAATGATCAAAACGTATTTATGATTTCAGGAGACAATGGGGGTGAAATAATTCCAAAAGATTATTTTAATGAATTTGATTTCATCTTTGCCCCTGTCCCTTTAATTTGGGGTTGGGCAACATGGAAAGATAGGTGGGAGAGATATAATTATAAAATTCCAGATATTAACCCTTTCAAATTATTTGCCCTACTAAATAAATTTAAGCTATTTGAGAGGTTCATAATTATTAAGTATTTTTACAAAATTAAAAATCCGCAAATCTTTTCAAGTACTTGGGATATATTATTTTTTTATACAATGGTTCTTTCAAAGATGAGTTGTATTATTCCAAGACATAATTTGATAAGGAATGTTGGTTTTGATGAACAAGCAACACACACTAAAGAAGAAACTTTTCGATCTAATGCTGATACATACGATCTTGAACTTAAAAATTTTGAAACTATTAATCTTTCAAATGAAATTAATTCAAAAATTATTTATCTTATTCTTACAAATTTAAATAATAAAATTATTCATTCAAATAAAATAATAAAATCACGAACATTATATTTTAAATCAAGACTTTCTTATTTTCTGAAAGTAATAAAAACTAAGTTTCGAATTGAATAAATCTAAGAATTTTATTGAATATTTTATTCGTATTTACTTCTATATATTTTTATATCGGATAGCCTAAAGTTTCCATCGTATTCTAAAATATCTATTGTAAAATTTGCGATATCATCAGGCTCTATAAATGTTTCATAGTTTTGCGTTTTATCTTTAGCTCCCATAGGTGTTTTAATTGAGCCTGGCATTATATCAAATACTCTTATTCCTTGATCAAGCAATTCATCATCTAAGGCTTTCGATAAACCACTTAATCCATGCTTTGCCATGCAATATATACTTGAGTTCTTAAATCCTTTGTATGAAGATGATGATCCTATATTTACAATCCTTCCCCAAGAATTTTTTTTCATATTTTCAGAGAATATCTTTGAAAAATAATAAGGTGCAAATAAATTGATATTCAATGTTTTATAAAAATCTTCACTTGTTGTTTCCTCCAATTTTTTTGGAGAAAATATTCCCGCTGTATTTATTAGGATATCTACAGATTCAAAACTTTCTAATGCAGAGGTCGAGACATTATTTATTTCTCCTTCATTAGATAAATCTGCAACTTCATAGAAAATTTGAATATCACTATTTAACTTTTTTAATTGATCAACCAATGTTAAAAGTTTTTTATTATTCGTTGAAGTAAGAAATAGGTTACACCCTTGATTAGCTAATTTCTTCGCAAAAGAAACACCAAGCCCTCCTGTTGCTCCGCTAATAAAACAGTTTTTATTCAATAAATTACTCATATCATTATTTTGGTAAAGTTAATTTCTCTTTCATGACTATGTATTCTAAATCCTTAAAATCATTTTCTTCATCAATATCATAAGTTCTTTCAGTTATGAATGCTTTACACTTGTCACCATGAAGTAAGTTAGTTTGAATTATAAAATTTGGATTAACTATATCAACATAGCCATTTGCTTGATATGACTCAATAAATTTTTGCCTAGGTTCATTAAACTTATCGATTGACTTGTCACTTTCAACAAAGGATACCAATTGGTTATTTTCTATCTTAAATGTTTTATGAATAGGGGTATTTAATTTGTGTACTGATCGTAGAGACGTATATTTTTCTTTATCAAAATTTTTAATTGCTTTATCAACCACCAAAGAATCTCTCAAGGGCGTAGTAGGCCTTAAATGAACAAACAAATCGGGACTGTAGGAGTCTTTTTTTAAAAAATCTAAAACATGTTTAAAAAATTCAAGATCAGTTGAGTCATCTTTTGAAATATTACTTGGCCTAAGAAATGGAACTTCGGCACCATAATCAAGACTTATTTGTTGGTATTTTTTTGAATCAGTTGAAACTATTATTCTATTTATAAGTTTGGATTGTTTAGCAGTAGTAATTGACCATGCGATTAAAGGGTGTCCTCCCAAGTTTAAAATGTTTTTATCTTTAATTCCTTTAGATCCAGACCTTGCTGGAATAATACAAACAATATTTTTCATGGTTTTTTATTAACTTAAGTTTTCTTCCAGATAATAGCAAAGAAGTTGACCGAATGTAATATGGCTTTGCTGTATAACTCCAGTTTCTTCTGAAGGGACATTTATTGAAAAATCAGAAGAATTATTTAATGAGTTTTCCCCATTTTTTGTAAAGGCTATAGTGGTAATTCCCATTTTTTTTGCTGTGGAAATAGCATTGAGTATTGATAAACTTTCCCCAGATGTTGAAATTGCTATCAATACGTCAATATCAGAACCTAAAGCTTCTAATTGTCTAGAAAAAATTGTTTCGTAACCAATATCATTGGCATTTGATGTGATGATGCTTGTGTCAGTTGTAAGTGCGATAGATTTCAAAGCTTTCCTATTTTTTTTAAACCTTCCTACTAATTCGGCTGCAAGATGCTGGGAGTCGGCGGCTGATCCACCATTTCCACAGAAAAAAAGTGTTCCACCTTTTTCCATTTTATTTTTAACTAGTTCTGCAATTTTTAAAAACTCATCCACCATTTCAAGTTGTTTTTTTGCAACTCTTGCTGATTCATTTAAGTAATTATTTATTTTTTCAATATCCATATTTACCAGATTGATTTTCCTCCATCAATAATTAAATTTTGACCAGTTATAAAACTAGATTTATCAGAGATTAAAAATTCAACAGCTCCTTCAATTTCCTCTGCTTCCAGCATTCTATTCATAGGGGCAAGTTTTGAATATTTATCAATAAAATCTTTATTTTGATTACTTCTTACTCCTGAAGGAGAAATTGCATTAACCCTTATATTATTTTCAGCATAATAAACTGAAAAATACTTTGTAAGGCCTATAAGACCATGTTTTGATATTGCATAATCTATTGGTTTGTGATTATTACTGTCACCATAAACTGTATCGTTTGAAATTAAAATACTGAGGTCTGAAGCAAAATTTAATATGCTTGAGTGATGTTCGTTTTTTAAAGATTGCTTACAAAAATATTTAGACATTAAGAATGTTCCAATTAATGAAATTTCCAAGCTTTTTTTTATAGCCTTTACATCAGCATTTTCTATATTCCATTTGAAATCAGCTCCGTCAGTTGACACTTTATAATCTATTGAAGCCATATTAATTAATATACTTTTTGTATAATTGCCAAAATTTATTTCATTAAAAAACTTTTCAACCTTAGTTTCGTTTGTAACATCTAACTTAATAGTATTTAATTTACCATTTGTAATTTCATTCTTATAAGAGATGTCTATAAGGTATATTTTTTCACAAAACTTTTCTAAAGTTTTAATTACGTTATTTGCTAAAAATCCATTAGCTCCAGTAACAATTCCTATGCTTTTCATAATTCTATATTTACTAAGAGGAATATTAATATAAAATTAAACGTTAGTATGTAGCTATGGAATGTTTTAATCAAAATTTCCAACTTGGAAAATCTTCAGTTTATATCACAGCAGAAATAGGAATTAATCACAATGGTGATTTAGATATAGCAAAAAAATTAATAAAAATAAGTAAAGAAATTGGTATAAATGCAGTTAAATTTCAAAAGAGAACAGTTGAAAAAGTATATTCTGAAGAAAGTTTAAACACATATAGAGAATCTCCTTGGGGTACAACCCAAAGGGAACAAAAAAATGGTTTAGAGTTTAACGAAAAGCAATACGACGAAATTAATAAGTATTGCAATGAAGTAGGTATTGATTGGTATGCATCTGCTTGGGATATAGATAGTCAAATCTTCCTCAAGAAATACGATTTACCAGTTAATAAAATAGCTTCTGCAATGGCAACAAATATTGATTTTATTAAATTTGTTGCAGAAGAAAAAAAACCTACTTTTGCTTCAACAGGTATGTGTACGATTGAAAATATAGACACATTAGTAAAAATATTTAAAGAATTTGATTGTCCACTTGTATTAATGCATACAAACTCAGAATATCCCTCCCCTGAAGAAAAGTTAAATTTAAGTATGATAAAAACTTTAAGTGATAAGTATGAATTAAATATCGGATATTCTGGACACGAACCTTCAGTTTCACCCTCTCTCATGGCGGTCTGCTTTGGAGCTGTAGCTATTGAGAGACACTTAACTTTAGATAGGACATTGTATGGTTCGGATCAAGCTGCTTCTTTAGAACCAAAAGGGTTCCAATCACTAGTAGATATGATTAATAAAGTTAATACTGTTTATGGGAATGGAATTAAAGAAATAACAGAAAATGAAAAAGCTGTTGCAAAGAAATTGAGATATTGGGAAAACTAAAAACATTCTGCTTTGATATTGATGGAACAATTTGTTCAAACACTGAAGGTGAATATACAAAAGCTAAACCTTATAAAGAAAGAATAAAAAAAATAAACCAACTACATGAATCAGGAAATAAGATAATCTTTTACACAGCTAGAGGATCTACTACAAATAAAGACTGGACAGAATTAACAAAAAAACAACTAAATCAATGGGGCGTTAAGTATGATGATGTCTTTTTTAAAAAACCGACGGCTGATATTTATGTTGATGATAAACATAATGATTATTTTGGATGGTTTAATTAACTTTTATTCTTTTGTTGCATAAGATAAAAGCATAATTTCTTTCGAAAAACGGATTAATTTTCTATCTTTTGTATTCCTGTGCTCTTTTGTTTTCCATTTCATAGAGTCAGTTGTTATGGAAGCAATAATTTTTGGTAAGAATTTAAGATTTGGATATTTCCAAGTAAATGGAAGTTGATAGAAATACTCACACTCTCCATTTTTGAACCCAATTATATTTAATCCATCTCTAAGACCCTTTTTCGTGAAAGGCCTTACGTGTGTAAAATCATCCCAAAATATTTGACTTTGTGCAGCCCAATCAGGCGTTAAACCTATAAACGTTCCTCCTGGTTTTAGAACTCTAAGTGATTCACTAAGAAAATTTTCTGCATTAAAAACATGCTCAAGGACAGATTTATTGTAAATTATATCGAAACTATTATCTGGAAAAGGTATTTTTTCAGTTTCTAGATCACACTCTTTAAATATAAAGCCTTCATGTTCTTCTTCACGTCTATCGATTCCATATAGTTCGAGATCGCCAAATTTTGCAAAATTTTTTAAAGCATTTCCCCTTGAACATCCTATATCAAGTATTTTTGGTGTGTAGCCTTCTTTTACATGCTTACTCATGAATCTTTCAAATAAGTATTTTGCAAGCTTGTTAGGGTATTGATTGCTTTCATCAGGAGGATAAATTATGTCTGCATAATTTGTCATAAATGTAATCTTAACAAAGCTTTTATATATATTACACTTATTCCTGTGAATAAAAAACATGTTATAGGTTTTAGACATACAGGAATAATTACAAATGACATAAATAAATCTTTACATTTTTATAAAGATATTTTGGGCCTAGAAGTTATTCAAGAATTTTATGATGACAGTGATTATTTAAATGAAATAACTAATTTAAAGGATGGAACAGCTCATTTTATAAAATTAAAAATGCTGGATGGAACTGTTTTAGAACTTCTTGAATACCCAACCCACAAAACTGAACCTTTTGAAATGTCAATTATTAATGTTGGACTTCCTCATATAGCATTACAAGTTGAAGACATAAATTATACTCATTCACATCTGGTTTCTTCTGGTGTAAAAGTATTAAGCAAACCAGTACTTTCTTCTGAAGGTATAGCAAAAGTATTTTTCTGCTTAGATCCTGACAATGTGAGAGTAGAAATTGTAGAAATGATTTGAATTAGATTTTATGCTAAACCAAAAAACTTAACAATTTTTTTATATGGATCGAAATTTATTTAATAATAAAAGAGTAGCACTAGTAGGTCCATCTCCACATATATTGGGCAAAAACTTAGGTAAATTTATTGACTCGTTTGATACTGTAGTGAGGGTTAACGAGATTGGAGTAATCAATAATTTATACAAGGATTATGGTTCAAGAACAGATGTGGCATTTCTTTCATTATCTGAACAAGCAGTTCCTTTTTATAAAGAAATGATTAAGAATGTGAAACATGATCAACTTAAAGTAATTGTACATCCAAGAGATAAAAATAATTACAATCCTGTAAATAATCAAAAAACAGAAAGTGTAAGATTTTATTTTGATTTATTAGACCTTGATAAAGATTATTATCAAATTGATAATCCAACTATTTTTGAAACTACCAAATTATTTGGTTGTTTTCCTAGTACCGGGTCACTAACAATCTTAGAATTATTAAATTATGATTTCAAAGAGCTTTATATTTGTGGATTTTCGTTTTATTTGACAAAATATCGATATCAACCAAAAAGAATGGAATGGTGGCGGATCCCTAAACAAAACCAACACAAACACAACTATAGACAAGGAGGTCACAATACAAGACAAGAGGTGAAAGTATTAAAGAAAATTTTAAAAAAACATTCAAATATTTATGGTGACAAGTTATTTCAAAGGGTAATTTTGAGCGAAAGCATGATTTATTATGAAATAAGAAGATTCATTGTCTATAAATTAAATTTAGATAACTATAAAAATATAATAAAAAAATTATTCAGAAAGAAAACATATATTAAGATTTTAAATAAATATAAGTAATTAACTTACACCAATTGAAACAAGCTCAATATCATTATCAAATGTAATTATTCTCCATGGATCAATTACAACACTTCCTTTAGGGAATTCATAAGTCTTAAATAAGTCATGATTTGTTCCAATGAAAAACACCATTGGTCCTTCTGGTAGAAATTCATCTTCATCTATAAATGGGTCAAACATTTTTGCTTCATAGTTTTTTTCTTTAAGTAGTGAATTTAGTAAATATGACGGACTTCCATTAATTAAATTAGTTTCTTTTTTGAAACTTTTACCTAAAATCATTATATCTAGATCATTTTTGTTAGAATAATCTATCGTTAAATCAGCAAGCCACTCAGTGTGCTTTTCCCTACTTATCATTAAGTTTTCATACCAGTCATAACTTAGATCTACTTCCCTAGAAAGCCAAGATAATGCTATATTATCCCTAGGATGACATCCTCCACCATCACCCATTCCCCCATTTAAATATTTATCACTTATTAGCCTTTGGTTTGCTTTTTTCAGTGCAGTCATCACATTGTCAGTGTTTACATTTGATAATTTATGAGACATTTCTGTAACAGTATTTGCTAGGCATATTTTCATTGTGATAAAAGTGTTATATGAAACCTTAATGAGTTCTGCCTCGTCGATTGTACATTCATATACTTCTTTGTCGTGTAATGATTTATAAAATTCTTTTAATTTCTCTGCTGCTTCAATATCATCAATTCCAAGAAGAACAAATTCAGGATTCATAAAGTCATCAATTGTTGTACCCATTGCTATGAAGAAGGGATTATAGGCTAACTTAATACGGTCACTTAAATTTGGCTTTATTTCTCGATTGATAGTTCCGGGCAGGACAGTTGAAATGATTACAACAATTTTGTTTTTCCCCAACTTATCAATTTTTTCAGACAAGTTTTTCATACCATCTTTAAGGAAGGAATAATCAAAGTCAACTCTTGTATCAGGTAGTCTTGTAACTCCATCATAAAAAGGATCATGTGGTGTCTGGATTGGAACAAAAATTATATCTGAAAATTCTATTACTTCATCTAAAGTAAGAAATTTTATATTATGATTTTTAAGATATTTATCCGCATCTTTTTCTCTATAAGGTATTGATTTTTTATCTAAATATGTCTTTATATCTTCATCTATATCGTAACCTACAACTTCATGTTCTCCTACAGAGTCTATTGCAAGAGCGCATGGAAGACCTAATTTTCCTAATCCAACAAAACCAATTTTCACAATTATTCAATTATAGTTACCAAAGAGATATTATTTAAAAGCATATGAAAGAAAAGACTTTAATTATTCTTATGGGATCTGCAAGAGGTGGCAAACATGCAATGCTTACTCAGGAAAAATATTTTATTGACCATCTAGATGCTGACCTTGCCCTATGTTTAGGAGATATAGATGAAATCGATGATTTTTTAATTAACAAAGCAAAATATAACTGGAATTTTAAAGATTTTGAAAATTGGAGAGAATACTTTGAAGAGCATTTCTCCAAAAATATTTTTGAAAATTTATCATTTGGTAAAGATTCTTACCTTATGGGGGGGATTGATTCATATAATGGTTCAGGCGCAATTATTTTTGCAATCAGAGATATTTTATTAAGAAATCACATAGATGTCATCGAATCCTACAGCCAAGTTATTTTAACTAGATCTGATTACATTTATGTAAATTATCACCAAAATCTTGATAAAGATAATATTTGGGCAATTGAAGGCGAGGATTATTTTGGAATAACAGATAGACATTATGTATTTCCTGGCAAGGATTCGAGAAAAATTCTTGGAATTTGTAACTATCTAGATAAAAAAAATATCTATAAAGATTGGTCTAAACCACTTACCCCTGAGGTCGTTTTAATGTTTTACTTCAAAGATATTGGAATTTTTGAAAAAATCAAAAGATTCAAAAGAACTCAGATGAGCGTTAAAAAATCAAGTGATTCAACTACTACTAGAGAAGGATTCAAATTATTTTTGTTTAATGATTTATATGCAAAAAAAATTGGAGAATTTGAAAACGCAATGAAACAGTTAAATTTTTTTGATAATCCAACTAATTTAAATTTACGGCTAAAAATAAATTTTTATTTATTTCAATTATTAAAAATGATAAACACATTAACTTTTAAAATATTAAAAAAAAGATTTTTTACTCAATAATTATTTGTAAAGTTTACACGATTTATTGCTAGGATAATTTAAGTGACCAAATTAAAGCAAATTATTTCTGATATAGTTTTTGTTTCACGTCTAACAAATGTAAATAAAAAGAAAAT
>MDTA01046131.1_pt1 | contig 10111 bp, 13 predicted proteins | sample 811151 | NCBI WGS metagenome assembly MDTA01 (sample SAMN05326648, study PRJNA326480) | marine metagenome | isolation source: seawater | place: Indian Ocean: South | collected 2010 | reverse complement strand
TGGGAGATGGTGGTCCGTTATTCCGGTTTCGCTCGCCATCCTCGAATATTTGGCCGAACGTTTCCCGGCCCATGCGTGGTGGCCTGAAGAGCAGAAACTGAGAGCGCGCGCCAGGGCCCCGAGCGCCGAAATGCATAGTGGATTCCAGGCGCTGCACAATGCGTGTCCGATGAATTGCCGTGCGGCCAGGACGAACGAAGTGAGCGCGTATATGCAACAAGAGCTCTCGCGCCTTGCCGTTTTGTGGGAGCTGTTTGGCGGGCATGAAAAATCGTAGGGCTCATTCCTGTGTGGGAAGTTTTCGATTGTTGATGCGATGTACGCGCCAATGATGTGGCGCGTGCGAGGCTATGGATGGAGGTGTCCGCGGCGTTTGCCTCCTGGACGGAGGCGATGTTGGAACTGCCTGCCATGCAGGAGTGGCTTGCGGACGCAAGCGCTGAGCAATGGGAAATGGCGAATTACGACGCGGTTGGGACGCCGTTTGCCTGATTTTTGTAGCGGTGAGTGTGATGACAGCGGGCGTTTTGCGGCTATAGTTCAGAGAAGCATTTGACGTCAAACGCCCCCAGGAAGATGAACATGACGCTTCGGCAAACAATTCTCGCGGCCACAGTGGTATCGTCGTTGGCGCTGGGCGCAGCCCCAGCTCACGCGAGCGAAAACTATTCCGATTCGGACTTCTCGGATTTCTACGGCTTCTTCTTCGAGTTTCTGCCACGGGTGGGCCGCGCTATCTCGAGTGCAGGCGCGTACTACATCATCGTTGAACCGGTAACGACAGCGTATGGCACCGAAAAGGAGGCACACGAGGAATATGTGGTTAAGCCGACCGAGGCCATCTTCGATACGAACGGTCGCTAGTTCGCCCACCAACTCGCCAATACACCTGCTATTATCGAATCGATCACCACTCGATTTACGTCCATCACGGCTGGTATGGCCCAGGCCGCACGAGTCTTGTTCGCAAGATTCAACCATACGCGCAACGGCTTGAAACTGACGCTCATCGCCGCCTGCTGGCTGTGGGTCGCGCATCCGTTCACGTTGCATGCGTCCGACCTGTCCGGTTCCGTTAGAGAGGCGAGGGCATTCGCCAGCGCCTGTCTGTCGGCGTTCGAGGTACGCCGTTGGAGTAGCGCACTCGCGTGCGTGGACGCTGACTCGCTGGCTCATCTGAGCGCGCAGTATTTGTCATCGCGTGTGCGCCCTACGCACCAGGCTGTTCCTCGTGAGCTAATATTGGGTTTTGGTGCTGATACACCGCGCGAAACGCTGCTACGGATGCCGCCGCCGCAGTTGCTGGCGGGTGCATTGGATGGCGGATTGGCAGCTGTTGCAGAGAACGGCCTGCCCGTAAGGCAACTGCGATTCAAAGTCCGCCGCGTACAACACCGTATACGTTCCGTCTACGAGGCCGAAGTAACGGCGCACGTGGCGATCGACGTGGCCGACCCCATCCACCTGCGGGCTCGGTTCGCCATCATCATGCGCAAAGCCGCGGAGGGTTGGCGGATGGATGTGCCACTGACCGTCTACGAGTTGTTGAGCCTGGAACCGCCGGCGCTGTAGTCGGGAACGCAATCCATATCATCAGACCAGCGGACGGCACCACCGCAGCGGGCGCTAGTAGATCAGGTTCATCATCCCGATCAGGACCACCAGAAAAATGATCGTCATGATGCCACCTGCACGCATGAAGTCCGGTACACGGTAGCCGCCCGGCCCCATGATCAAGGCGTTGACCTGGTGCGTTGGAATCAGGAACGAATTGGACGTCGCCAGTGCAACCGTTAGAGCAAAAACGCCCGGATCGGCGCCGACGCCGATAGCGATGTTAACGGCCAGCGGTACCAGTAGCACGGTCGCGCCGACGTTGGACATTACCAACGTAAAGAATGTTGCCAGGACCGCTATCGTTGTCTGGATCACCCAGATGGGCATAGTGCCGACAACGGATATCACCTGATCGGCAACCCAGCGCGCGGTGCCTGTGGTTTCCACCGCGATCCCGAGTGGGATCAAGGATGCAAGCAGGAACACCGTTTTCCAACTGATGGCTTCGTACGCCTCCTCGATGCGCATGACCCCGGACAGCACCATGCCGAGCGCGCCTGTCAGAAGCGCGACCGATAAACGCAGATCCGTGAACAACACCAGGGCAAGAGCAAGCGCAAAAAAGAACGCGGCATGAGGTACTTTCTGCGGGCGCAGCTCCTCCTGCGGGTACTCAGTGGTCACCACGACAAAGTTTCGGTTGTTCTTGAGTCTGGCCAGCGCGTCCCAGGTTGTGTGCACAACCAACGTGTCGCCCGGCTGAAACGCTATGCGGCGGACACCATCGCCTTCCCTGAAGGTCTCGCCGCCGCGATGCAGCGCGACCAACGCGATACCGTAGGTCTTGCGCATCCAGACGTCGCGAGCGGAACTGCCAACCAGAGTCGAGTTGGGCGGGATGACGAGTTCCGCTATACCTGATGTCAGAGGCGACAACTCATCCACAAACGTTCTTATCTGCGTGCGGCTTGTCAATCCGAACTCGTCGGCAAAACGCGACAGCGCTACCGGACTAGCGAGTATGCCGAGTGTAGTACCGGCTTCGATGCCGACGTCACGCGCAAGTGAGCCGGGACCGATACGCGGCGTGTGACCGGATTTCACTGCCACCACGCGGACACGCCAGGGATTTTCGATGTCTTGCAGCGCGTGCCCAATCAACGGGCTGTTGGTTGGCACAAACACCTCAAAGACGCCGTAGTCGAGGCCGTAGACGTCCTGGAAGTATTTGAGTGTGTCGGGTTTCTTGCTGCCATCCGCATCAATGCTTGTCAGTACAAATCGCCCGGCAATTACAAAATACGAAATGCCGGCAATGACCATGACGATGCCGATCGGGGTCACCGAAAACAAAGACCATGTCTCCATGCGTTGCGCCTCTGGCAACGCCTGGTTGGACGCCAGTATCAGGTCGTTCAGCAAGATGAGTGGCGACGAGCCGACCATCGTCATGGTTCCGCCGAGAATCGCGCAGAAACCCATCGGCATCAGCAGGCGCGACATCGCGACGCCGGAGCGTGAAGATATGCGGCTGATTACAGGTAAGAAGAGGGCCGCAGCGCCGACGTTTTGCATAAACGACGAGATAATCCCGACCGTGGCCGAAACGATGGGGATGATGCGTCCTTCACTGGTACCGCCAACACTCACGATCATCTTGGCGACACGCCCCATCACGCCTGTTTTGTCCAATCCGGCGCCAATAATCATGACGGCGATAATGGAAATCACCGCGTTGGAGCCAAATCCAGCAAAAATCTCACGGTTGTCCACGAGGCCGGCGTCCAGTCCCAGGAAGGGCGCAAGCGGCGTTGTTAGGCCAAGCAGGACCATGATCGCGATAGCCGTAACATCGACGGACACAATCTCGAATACGAACATATAAACCGTCAGTAACAGGACGGCACAGACGTAACCGACCGCCAGTGTTGGCGCCGCCTGGAACAACACACCACCCAGCGCGACAAAACCAAGTGCAGCGATAACGCGGCGGACCAACTGCGCGTCGATGTCGCTGGGACTTTGAGGTTCTTCCGGATCAGACGGTTCAGTCGAGCGTTGTGTTTCTTCTTGAGTGGTCGACATGAATCAGCAGCAGACGGACGTGGTCCAACGTGAATGGATGTGGCGGTGGTCTTATGACGATACTTAGCATCCGAAGTTTCGGCTAATCTCGCCATTTAGGCAATGCGTATTTGCGCGTCGAAGGCGGATCTATCTCTTCGGTGTAGCGCGGCGACTCGACTTATGTGCCGCACGTTCTTATCCTTATAACCCATATGGAAGCGATATGGGCGGGTAGTCACGACGGCACGTTTGATCTCGCTTACACAAACCAACCAGGTTAGTCAGATATGTCCGAAGCTGTAGCCAGCACATGGCCCGCCAATATCAGTGTCCGCCGCCTGAGCGGCTCGTTAGGCGCGGGGGGTATTGGGCCGCAACTCGCAGAATTGTCAGATGCGGAATTTGCAGACATCTACCAACTGTTTGTCGAGCACCAGGTGCTGGTGTTCAGGAAACAGTCATTTACGCCCGAGCAATACCTGGCTTTTGCGCAACGTTGGGGCGAGATTCACCAGCATCCGTTCATGCAACACCTGGACGACTACCCGGGCATTCTTGAAATCATCAAGACCGAGACTGACGTCAAAGCGTTTGGCAACGACTGGCATTCGGACCAGATGTTCACCGAGACGCCGGCCAAGTGCACGATGTTGTACGCCCGCGAGGTGCCCGAGTTTGGAGGCGACACGCTGTTTGCCAACATGTACGACGCCTACGACGGATTATCTGACGGCATGAAAGAATTGCTGGTGGGATTACGCGGCTGGAATACCGGCGACCGCGAGAAGCTGAGAGCCAAGAAGAGCGGGGCGCAGCGCACTGTGGTGGCGCCATCACAGATGCAGGTGAAAGCGCCGCCAAGCGACGTACAGACTGAAAACACCCACCCGATTGTGCGCACTCACAAGGACTCGGGCCGCAAGTCCCTATATATTGGCGGACACACGATGCACATCGACGGTATGACGCCTGATGAGAGCGCGCCGTTACTGGGTTATCTGCAGGGTCAGATTGTCCGGCCCGAGCACACATGTCGTGTGCAATGGGAAGTGGACACGCTGACGATCTGGGATAACCGCTGCGTTCAACATTACGCCGTTAACGACTATGCGGGGCAGCGTCGGCGGATGCACCGGATCACCGTACAGGGCGACGAAGTTCCCGTCTGAACGCGACGTGGGAGAATTGCGCCGAATGCCAGACACCTGGCCGTCAGATGGCCAGATCGTAGCAGTTGTAGTCGTGCACAACGCGGTTAAATGTATCCTCGTTTGAGCGAAACTCGTCTTCGCGCCCGGCAAAAGGCGCATAATTGAATCGGGGTTCCTGCGGAAAACGTTGCTGACGTGCGTCGATCGCGACGGCAATGACCGAGGCCCGGCGCTCGATCCGGTCTGCATCCATCGTGCGCTCAGACGCAACCGCCAACGCGGCCCTCTGTCCAATCACAGCATCGCGCCGATGAAATCCGAAGGTCAGCGAGACACGCAGGTCATCCGAGGAATTTGCGAATGATCCGTGTAATACCTGTCGGTTAACCAGGGTGACATCACCTGGATTACAGACCAGAGGAATTGCATCCGACAATGTGTCCTCGCCGTCGTTATCCCGAATCTTCGCTTTGATGTCGATGCGGCCGAGCTTGTGTGTGCCGGGGACGACCCAGAGGCAGTTGCGCACGCTGGCACCATAAAGCTGCACCTGGAAGTTGAAGCCGTGAATATGCTCGTGCCAGTCAGGCGAGCCCCAGTGCGTGACTCCGTCCTGATGCCAGGAGACGGACGCACCCAGCCCTGGCTGTTTGACAAAGATGGCGTCATTAAACGGCACAAAGTCCATGCCGTTCAGCGTTTGGGCCACTGCGAGCAGTTCCGGATGGCCATACAGGGTCAGGCCGGACGGCATGGCCTCACACATTGCATACATGATGAACGGTACGTACTCTGGCGCGGACGCCGCGGCCTCGGGCTCAGCCATCTGATGCGGATGTCTCCCGCCCAGCAGATCAGTGCCACCAAACGGGTCTGATAACGGCTTGGCGAGTCGGTAAGGGTTGCGGGTCATGTTCTGCCCTAGAGCCGGTCGACCCTGCGCGTCAACCGTCGCGTCGGGTCGGACCGGTGCGCGTGTGATCATGTTCTGTACGTCGTGGCGCAACGCATCGATCTCGGTGGCGTCGATCACCTGCTCGAACACGTAAAAGCCGTGCGCCTGGTACGCGGCCACGATGTCCGGATGCAGATTGCCTGCCGGCGTGAGTCTGAGCGGACCACGGTTGCCGTATGTTGCGGCGCGCGCCAGACCCGCTTGCTGATATTCTTGCAGGCTTGCGCTGTGCTCGGTGCGAGTAGGGCGTCTGCCGGTATGGTCCGCGGTCTTCGGCACGTTTGGTACTGCGCTCATGACTTTTACCTTTTCGGGTGGAGATGCAAGTTTACAGGAGACGCCAGTGTCTGAATCACCAGCATCGGATTTAGTGGAGAAGGCCGAAGCGGGGGAGCGTGCTGCCATTTTGCGGCTGGAAGGTCAGGTTGTGACGGATTCCCCGTTATATCGTTCTGGACAAATGGATCCACGTGAGTTGCCAGTGTGGTTTCCGGAGATCACCGGTAATCCCAAGCCACGCGTACTGGCGGGCGATGATCCACGTTTACCCGCGTTACCGGCCAGGCCTACGCTGCTCGACTATTTCAAGTATCGCTTTGGCCCTTGCCAGCACCTGTTGCAGAGCGCGAGACTGGCACGGGAGTCTGGCTGTAGCGAAAAAGTCGTGCTGGCCTGTCTGCTGCACGATATTTCCGTGTTTGGCCTGTTGGTCCCTGAGCACGGTTATTGGGGAGCACAACTGATCGAGCCATATGTGAATGAGGAAGTGTCGTGGGCTGTTCGGTATCACCAGGCCCTGCGTTTCTTCCCGGATGAGGCCAACGGTTACGAGTATCCACAAACCTACGTCGAATGGTTTGGGGATGACTACGAGGTTGATGATTATATTCGCCGCGACTACGAATACGCGCGCAACCACAAGTGGTACATGTCAGCGCGTTTGGTCACCATCAACGATTTGTACGCTTTCGACCCGAGTGTGACCGTGACGATCGATGACTTTGTGGATCTCATCGGGCGCCACTTCCGGCAACCCGCAGAAGGACTTGGATACGACGACAGCCCGACCGCTCACATGTGGCGGACGATCATGCGCCCCACAAAATTTCTCTAGGACGCTACCTGCTATACAGGGTAGGGCGGGGCATGGGCAGGCCCGGCAGCCCTCTACGTGTCGATTCCGCCCCGGCATCAGTGCACACGGCTACAATTAGCCGCCAGGAAGATGGAGACGGTTTCAGGCATCAATCGCTTCAGGCTTGCGTGCTGACCTTACGATTTTGGGCCATGTTGAACACGGTCGTGAACGCGTGCCTGATTGGCTCAATGTCGGCAGTTTTTGCCGAACGATATCGAAGGCGGTGCTATGCGCTGGTGTAGCTATCGGGAACGGCAGCCCGGAATGTACTGATATGCCCATATGGAAGCCCAGCAGTTTCAACGCAATCTGACCCTGGTTTTGGTACATGCTGACGGCACAGTCGTACTCGCCGTTGCGGACTTTCAGGTAAAGAGTGTCGGATGGGGACGGGCCCTCGCAAGCAATCTGAGCGGCTTGCGCGCTTTCCGCGGCTGGGCGGATGAAATTAATTTCCTTGTGACCAAATCGCACCGCCGTCCCTCGCATGGGGATTGAGCGCGGCAACCGCAATGCGGGGCCGGCCAAAGCCAACACTCTTCAATGTGGTGTTGGCCAACGCGGTCGCCGCTACGATCTCATCCACGTAGATCAGCGATGCGACGTCCTTGAGCGGTACATGCGAGGTGACCCTAGCATTACACATGCTGTCGATGACATTAAGCTTACTGACGCGAGCGCTGCGGCCGATTTGGGTCATAGCGAACGGTGTTTCGTCCTCGTGCCCCAGGCCCGCTTGTGAATGGCCTCTTTGTTTAAAGGGGTAAAACAGAGCCCCGCAAGCTTGTCGGATGCTCATGCGTCCAAGCCCATAGGGTAACAGTTGAGCACGGCAGCGCCGGCTTTTCGTCAACCTGTCCCAGCGGCAACTGCATGACGTCTGGCGTGGCGACGTCCAGTGAGGTCAGCGGGTCGGCGGTCAGGTCAACTTCGTCCATAGCCGTGACTATGATTGGCGAGTGTCCCGCCTCCGCGATTTCGCACCCGCGCTGAAACACCTCCGCGTCCGAGAAGATCAATATCTGCGCGGAATCCTGACTCCCCTCCGTCGCCAATAGTTTTGCCATTAATTCAGGGCCAATTCCGCTGCCGTCACCTTGTACCAATGCAATGGGGAACTATCCGACATCGTCGGGGTCCTCTTAGCCGCGAATGAGTAGGGTGTCAGAGAACTGTTCAGTTCCCTAATGCTTGTCTGTTGCGTTTGCTATAGCCGTGACATTGTCGCGCAATTGGATGCGGACGTTTGTCCAGGCAGTTTGCATGTGTGCAACTAATGTTGCACTCAAGCGCGCGCCGTCGCGTTGGGTCAGCGCGTCCAGGATCTCCGCGTGTGATTCCATCGCATCGGTCCAGCGCGCGGTCATCTTGTTGGAGGCGTAACGCACCCAAAATAACCTAGCGTTTATTTTGGCATGCGTATCGATCAAAGCGGCATTCTTGGATGCTGCGACGATCGCGTGATGAATCGCCTGATTCAGTTTGTAGTAGCTCAGGCGGTCTTCTTTTTCGAACGCTGTCTTCATGCCCACGTGCAGCGCGCCCACATCCGCTATTTCCGCATCGGTTGCACGCTCGGCCGCCTGCTCGCCTGCCAGCCCTTCCAACGTGCCGAGGAGGCGCAACAGGTCTTCAATCTCTTCATAACCAGGGTTAGCTACAATAGCGCCGCGATTGGTATGAATCTCCACCAGACCCTCCGCGGCCAGGAGCCGGAGCGCCTCGCGCATCGGTGTTCGGGACACGGACAGTTGCGCAGCGAGTTCGCGTTCACGCAGCCGTTCACCAGGCGCGAGTTTCTGTTGTGCGATCAGATCGCGGAGTTGCTCGGCCACTTCCTGGCCTTTGCTCAGCACAGGTTTGGCAGGGATTGGGGACGTTGTCATCGGTTTCAGAGTCGCTATCTTTGTTGTTGGATGCCAGTCTGGACAAAGTTTGCCTTGTATCGGTTCAAACGGCATACCATTTGAGACCGCTTACATGCCAGCGCCAGCGGCGTTAGTCAAAGTCGCGAATTCTAAACTTCTGTCGCCCGACGGTGGGCGGCCCAGATGCTCAGTAGGAAAGCAATATGAAAACTGGCAGCGCTGTTCCTGATCCTTGCTGCACTGGACCCGTGCGATCCGTTTATCTTCAAGAAGCTGTTCAAACGCATCTGTTACTCGGGGGTCACGCCTGCTGCCGATGAAGTAGACACGCGTGTTTAAGCTGATATTCCCGACATCGTGCAATCGTTAGTTAAGCTCCTATTCTGGATAGCCTTGCCAATGACACTCGTTGGTTGGTGGCAGAAGGACAATTTTGTTCCGCACATCGTCGCACCGATGGCGCTGAATGAAGGTCCTGTGCAGCGAGGGGTCAGTGAACAGCCGTTTAAGGTATCGCACAACGACACCGGCTATGTCGTGCAGCCGCAACACGAATACGACCTGACCGGTATGGTGGTTTCCTATCGCTACCATGACGGTGATCGAATGTTGCACCAAATTTGGAACGACCACTTGAACGTGGCGGATGTTTGTGTTGTGTGAGGGCGCAACGCACACGAACTGGACTTGAATCTATTCGATTTCTTCAACTGTCAGTTCACTTGCAATATTTCGACGCGTGATCAGGTGGCGTGGAATCAGTTCCAAATGCGTGAACTCTCGAACAACCATCTTGTCAGCGATGATGCGCTGCTTCGTGACCGCATCACCAGCCTGAAAGTGGGAGATATCATTCGCGTTAGGGGTTGGCTGTCACACTACGGTCTGGAAGGAAGCCCGCACATGCGCAAGACCAGCGTGACCCGGGAAGACACCGGCAACGGGGCCTGCGAGACCATCTTTGTGCGCGAATTCGAAGTGCTCCGCTCGATGCCAAATCGATGGCGTGACGTGTTCGGTCTGGCTGGCACTGTGTTGTTGCTGGTGTGTGGCGTCTGGTTGTGGGGCACCGGCACCGGAAAGTTCAGCCACCGCGCGACTTAAGGGCTCTACGCGAACGTACGGTTGTGGCACGGCAATCGGGTACGATAAGCCTTGGTCCATCCTTATTGTGCGGATGGGTGTCGTTCGCGTGAGACCCGAAATGCCTTCGAATTCTTCAGTGTTGCCGTCCCAGATGCAGGAACTGGCTCGCTTGCGCGCGTTGTCGTCGCTCAATCACGAGACCGATGAGTGCCTGGAGCGGGCGCTCACGGCCCGGCTCACGTTCGCGCAAACCTTGTACGAGGCCATGGCTGTATTGCGCCGGCACGTC
>MDTA01109353.1_pt1 | contig 10112 bp, 12 predicted proteins | sample 811151 | NCBI WGS metagenome assembly MDTA01 (sample SAMN05326648, study PRJNA326480) | marine metagenome | isolation source: seawater | place: Indian Ocean: South | collected 2010 | reverse complement strand
TTTTTAAACCTTCAACAAATAAAAATACAAATTTTTCAGTAATCTTATTTATTTTACCTTCAATAATTTTTCCTTCCTCTATATTATTTTTTGAAAGTTGACTGTTTAGTAGCTTTTCGAATTCTTGTGAGGCAGGGTTATTTAAATCTTTGTATATTTCCATTAATTTTAACTAATAGTTTTATTTTTTATTAAAACCTCGATCTTTTAGTGAAATTTATACTTTTAATCAATACTCATTTTAAGTTGAAGAAAATTCTCAAATCATTGAATTTGGTTGTTTTTGTTGAAATTATTACTTTATTTTGCCTCCAAGACTTCTAATTTTGCTTATAAAAGACGGAAATGAGGTGTTTATACTTTCTTTTGATGAAATTGACCATCTCCCTCCTAATGTAAGTGCAGCAACTACACTTGCCATAAATACTCTATGATCTTTCAAGAATTTATTAATTATTATTTTTTTTTTAACATTTAGATTTGGATTACCAAATATTTTAATACTATCTCCTTTAATAATATTTTTGACACCCATTTTATTCAAAATTCTAGAACCCCATAATAGCCTTGGACTTTCTTTCTGGTTTAATTCAGACAAATTTTTAAAATAGGATATCCCTTTTGCTTTTGCAGCTACTAAAAAAATTAATAAAAATTCATCTATAGCAGCTGTATTCAAATTTGATGGACAATTAATAGCTTTGAGTTGTTTTTTACTTTTTATGATAAGGTCTGCTATTTTTTCACCTTTATAATTTTTGATATTTTTAAATTTTATATCAACTCCCATCATTTTAAGTATTGTTAAAACTCCTACTCTTGTTGGATTTACATTAACATTCTTAATTTTTAACTTTGAGTTATTTGATAAAGCAGTCAAAACAATAAAAAACGAACTCGAACTTATATCAGATGGAATATTATAATTAAAAGGTTTTATATTTTTCTTTCCTTTTATCTTAATTAAATCATAATTTTTTTTTTTATTTATATTAATTCTAAGGCCTAAAGATTTAAATAGTAATTCAGAATGATTACGAGATTTTTTTGCCTTTATTATAGTTGTACCTTCCGTATTCAATGCAGCAAGCATAACTGAACTTTTACATTGTGCAGAACCCTTGTTTTCAAAATATTTAATTGGTCTAGCATAATTAGTGCCTATTATTTCCAGAGGAAGTTTACCATTTTTAGATTTAAATTTTGCACCAAAACTTTTTAAAGGATTGATGACTCTAAAAAAATCTCTTTTAGAAAGACTTTTATCACCTTTAATTTTAATTTTATTGTTTGAGTGAATTAATAAACCCAAAATTAATCTTGCTAAAGTCCCAGAATTACCTGCATAAAGAGTCAAATTTTTTTTATAATTAAAACTATTTAATCCTTTGCTAATAATTTCACATTTATTTTTAAAAACTTTTACTTTGACACCTAATTTCTTAAGACATATCAAAGTATTTAATACATCCTCAGACTTAAGCAAATTGTATGATATCGATTTCCCTTTGGCTTGAGAAGCTAATAATGCCCATCTAATTGATATACTTTTGTCACCTTCAATCTTGATTGTCTTATTAAATGATTTAATTTTTTTTTTTATCTCTACAATATTTTTCATTATCAATGAAACTAAACTATCTTAAATGAGTCTCCGAAATATGCATTTCTAGCATCTATATTTTCGATTAGATTTGCTGGAGTTCCTTGTGCTACAACTTTTCCATTATGTATAATTGCTGCTGTGTCAACACATGCCAATAAATCTCTAGCTTGATGATCACATAAAATAACAGAAATCTTATTGTAAGATTGCAGCCCCACAATTATTTCTTGAAGTGTTTTAATTGTCATTACGTCAAGTGCTGCAAATGGTTCATCTAAAAGTAAAATTTTTGGATCTGATATAAGTGCAATCGCAATTACCAATTTTTTTTTTTGTCCACCTGAAAGTAGATCAGCTTTAATATCTCGGATTACGTCAAGTTCAAATTTAGATATAAGTGAGTCAATTTTTTCATTTCTATAATTTACATTTGAAATTGTAATCTCAGATATCGCTTTTAAATTTTCGTAAACTGTTAAATCATGAAAAAAACCACCATGCTGCGGGACAAATCCTATTTTATATTTAAGTGTTCTTTGATAAATAGGGTAGTTATTTACAATTTCAGTGTTTATTGTAATAGTCCCAAAATCAGGTGAGACTAAGCCAGTTATAAGATTAAAAATTGTTGTTTTTCCTGCTCCGTTTGGTCCCAATAGTCCTAAAATCTGCCCATTATTCAATTTTAAATTAAAATTATCTAATATTATTTTCCTTCCATATTTTAATGAGATTTTATCAAGTTTTAATATTAATTTATCTTCTTTAAAAGATTTGATACGAAATTTTTTTATATTTGACATAATTATCTAAGTTTATTTAGGTATGATCTTTACCTTATTGATTGAATTGTTCATAAATATGTTAATTTTTTTTGAAATCAAATCTATTTTAATGTTGTCAGTTTTGGCAAAACCCGCTGAGCCATCAAATTCAACATTATTATAAACTGTTGCAATATTTTTTACAAAATCTAGATCTAAATTATCAGATTTAATTGTATTATCTTTATACTTTATCAAAATATTACCTGAAAATTCAGTGTTATAGTTAGAGTTATTATATTTTGCATATTCGGAAATGATAACCAATGGAGAATTTTTTTCATCTATAAATTTTGCTGTTACTTTTTGCATTTTAACAATTTCTATATCATTTTCGTAGATTAACTCACTTGTTTCTGCAGTAATTATATATTGTTTATTATCATCAAACCTTGCCTTATAACTAAGATTTTTAATTAGGTTGTTTTGATTTTCTTCTAAATTTTCATTTATTATTTCATTTTTAACTTCATTTACTTGCTCATATGTTTTGAAATAATATTTGTAAAAAAAAATTGATATTAAAATTAGTAAACTAATTAGTAATAATTGATATACACTTTTCATATAATGACTATTTAAGATTATCTAATAGATTATGAATATGAAGAACTCCAATTATCTTTTTCTTATTCCCTTTTTTGTACACGCATACATTAGTAATTTTTTTTTATTCATTTGGAAAAGAATATCTGTAGCTAACATTTCTTCCTCAACAGTATACGGTTTTTTAATCATAAATTTTTTAATCTTAAAATTTTCAATTTTTCTTTTTTTTTGTACTAATCTTTTTAAGTCTCCATCAGTAAAAATACCTGACATTAGATTTTGATTATTAGTTACAACTAAAAAACCTAATTTTTTCATATTAAGTATCTTTAAAGCTTTTCTCATAATTTCATTTTCATTAACAAAAGGAATTCTATTTTTTATTAACATCAGATCTTTAGCAATTTTTAATTTATTTCCTAAATTTCCAGATGGATGAAATCTTTTAAAATCAAACTTTCCAAAATTTTTTTTTTTCATCAATGCAACTGACAGAGCATCACCAATTGCCAATTGTGTAGTTGTACTTGAGGTTGGAACAATTCCATCACCTGACTCAATCACTTCTGGTGTTAAAATCTTTATGTTAGATGATTTATAAAGTATAGAGTCTTTATTTGCCACTATTCCAATTAAGAGAATTTTATTTGATTTAGCATACTTTATTATGTTCTTAAGTTCCAAGGTATTTCCTGAATAACTAATTAAAACTAAAATATCTTTGTTTGTAATTCTGCCAAGATCTCCATGGGAACAATCACTTGCAGACACAACAAATGATGGCGTACCAACAGAAGATAGAGTAGCAGAAATTTTAGATGCTATGATACCACTTTTACCCACGCCGCATATTACAACTTTTGATTTACATTTAAGAATTTTTTCAACTGCAGTTTCAAATGATTGGTTTAAAGATCCTTTGAGTTTTTTCAAAGCTTTAATTTGTAAGTTAATTACCTCTGTAGCAATTTGATTAACATCTTTTTTAATTTTTAATGAGCCCATATATCATCTTTAAATAAAGCTAAATCTAATTCTACCCTTGTTTTTAAAAATTTAAGACAGTTTTTGTATAGATCTACTCTATTTTCTCTTATTAATATTTTATTTAACTCTTCATGAATTTTATGAAGATGAATTACATCGTTAGCACAATATTTTAATTGTTCAGGTGTTAATTCACCTCCAAAGTCAGAGTTTTGAAATTGTTTACTAATATCGATATTTATAAATTCCTTAATCAAAATCTTTAAAGAATGATTATCCGAATATGATCTTGCTAACTTTGAAGCAATTTTTGTATCAAGTATGTTGTTTGTATCAGTATTTAGGTAATATTTAATATATGCAATGTCTGCTCTACCATAATGAAAAATCTTTGTAATACTTGGGTCTGCTAAAATTTTAACTAAATTAGGTGCTTCATAGTTTGATCTATCAAATTGAACTATATGCGCATCAGACTTTCCAGAGGAAATTTGTATTAAGCATAAAGGATCTCTTCTCACATTTAGACCCATAAATTCACCATCAATTGCTAAGAGATTGCCTAAATTTAAATCATCTGGTAAATCATTTTTATGAAGTTTAATATTAATATTCATTAAAAGATGTATATATGAAAGTAAAAAATTGTCTAATTTTTGGCGGTAGTGGTCAAATCGGAAGGCATCTTATTAGAAAATTAACAAAAAATAACTATAAGGTTACTGTTGTCACAAGAAATCTTCACCAAAAAAGCTATAAGATTAAGACCCAAGCTAACGCAGGATACTTAGAGGTTTTTGAAACTAGCATTTTTGACGAGATTAGAATTAGAAAACTTTTTGAAAATACTGATATTTGCATTAATCTTGTTGGAATTCTATTTGAAAAAAGAGGAGGAAATAGTTTTAAGAATATACATACAATATTTCCAACTTTATTAGCTAAATTATGTAAAGAATATGATTTAGCGAAATTTATTCATTTATCAGCACTTGGAATTAACCTAGCAGTAGACTCTAATTATGCAAAAAGTAAGCTTGAAGGTGAAGTTAATATATTAAAAAATTTTCCTAAGGCTAATATTCTCAGACCATCGATTGTTTATTCTGTAGACGATAATTTTACAACTAATTTCATGACCCTTTTGAATAGATTACCAATTTTTCCCTTGTACTATTCTGGTAAAACAAAATTTATGCCTATACATTGTAATGATTTGACCAATATTATTTATCATGCAATCTCAAATAATATTGATAAAAATGTAATAGAGTGTATTGGACCCGAAACATTATCTTTTAAAGAAATTTTAGAAAGCCTTTTGAAATTGATAGAAAAAAAAAGAATTTTAATACCTTTTCCACTTAGTTTGGCAAAAATTTCTGCTTTTATTTTAGGTAAATTACCCAATCCTTTATTAACACCAGATCAATTAAGGTTGCTTAGTTACGATAATGTTCCATCTGGCAGGTATAAAACTAATTTTGACATTGGTGTACCAAGCAGACTAATATTTGAAGAAGAAGTAAAAAAATACTGCTATATGTGGAAAGAAGGTGGTCAGTTTTCAACAGAAAAATACAAATTTAAAGATGAAGAAAAATTAAGCTGATTTAATTTTTTTATTATTTATGTATCCTTGTACATCTTCCTTTTCAGACTCATCTTTCTTACCCTTTGGCTGATAAGCATACAAAAGATGTAATTTACAATAGGAAAAATCTTTAAGAGATGATCTGCCACAAAAATAAAACGATTTTTCATTAGGATGACCTATTGGCCATTTACAAGAATTTTCGTCAAGTTCTTCTAACTGTTTTGGATTCTCAGGCTCAAAATTTTTTTCAATAATTAATGATTTAAACTTACTTCTACGACCTTTTTTTGAATTCGAGCTTTTTTGCTCAATTGAATTATCAAAATTTTGATTAGAAGTTACTGATCTTGTTTTAATTTTTGCTGAGAGATTGAGTCTATGGGCTTTTCCAATCACTGCGTTTCTACTTATACCACCAATAATTTCTGCTATCTGACTTGCAGTGTTCCCTTTTCCCCAAAGTTCTTTTAATTTAGCTACTTTTTCCTCTGTCCAACTCATTTTACCTATATCCTATATATAGTGTTACAAACTTTAATTTATACAATATACTGATATATAATTTTTTAAAACAAGTAATTGTTTAAAGTTATCAACAATTATAAGTGTAATTGCATATTAATATATTCAATCCCAACTTGTATTTGATAATTTTGTTTATACAAAGTTGAATTAAAAAATTATGAGCTACTTGGCGAAAAATTATAACAGAAAAAAAATCTCCTTTAAATATGGTAAAGGAAGTTATTTGTATACATTTAATGGTAAAAAATATTTAGATTTCGTTCAAGGTATAGCTGTTAATTCTTTAGGACACGCACATCCTAAACTGGTTAAAACAATTAAAGATCAATCTCAAAAATTATGGCACGTTTCTAATGCCTTTCAGATTCCTGAAGGTGAAAAATTAGCTAAAAAATTATGTAAAAAGACTTTTGCTGATTATGTTATGTTTCAAAATAGTGGCGCTGAAGCAACAGAAGCAGCGATTAAAGTAGCAAGAAAATATTTTTATTCTATCGGTAAAGCAAAAAAGAACAGAATTTTATGTATAAAAAATTCATTTCATGGAAGAACTATTGCTGCAATTCACGCAAGCGGATCAAAAAAAATGACAGAGGGTTTTGGACCAAAAGTTCCCGGGTTTGACCATATTGAATTTAAAGAAACAAAACCTAGATTTCCAAATTTGAGAAATAAAATTAAAAAAAATACAGCAGCAATTATGGTTGAAACTATATTGGGCGAGGGAGGTATAAAGCCAATACCTGATAAATGCTTGAGATACTTACGTAAAATATGTAATGAGAAAAATATATTGTTAATTTTAGACGAAGTTCAGTGTGGTATAGGTCGTAGTGGAGATTTTTTTGCTTATGAGCAGTCAAAAGTAAAACCAGATATAGTACCTATTGCTAAAGGTATAGGAGGGGGTTTTCCAATTGGCGCAGTTCTTATGAATAAAAAAGTTGCCAGTGGGATGACCGCAGGTAGTCATGGATCAACTTTTGGAGGAAATCCATTGGCAATGTCTGTAGGAAATACAGTTATGGATATAGTTTCAAGCACTAAATTTTTAAATAATATAAAAAGTTTATCAAAACATTTTATTATTGGTTTAAATCAAATTAAAAAAAAATATCCAAATATTTTGAAAGATGTTAGAGGAAGAGGTTTTTTAATTGGCATTCAACTTTATAATGATCAAACTGAATTTATAAAAAAATTGATGCATAATAAATTACTTACTATACGCGCTGCAGAAAATGTTGTGCGCATTTTGCCTCCACTTAATGTTAAAAAAAATGAGTTAAATCAAGCACTTAAAATTATCGCAAAAGTTTGCTCGGAAATTAAATGAGAAATTTTATAAATTTGAAAGATATTCCAAGAAAGGATCTTAGAAAAATTATCAATGATGCGAAAAGAAGAAAAAAAAAAAGAAAAAAACTTAATAATCTCGAGGTCGATAAAGGATCTCCTTTAAAAGGAAAATTATTAATACAAATGTTTGAAAAATCGAGTCTTAGAACCAGGTTGAGTTTTTACTTGGCAATCAAACAGCTTGGTGGAAGCACCTTAACACTCAGACCTGATGAATTACATTTATCAAAAGGAGCTGAAAGTATTGAGGATACAGCAAAAATATTATCTAACTTTGGAAATGCTTTTATGTTGAGGACAAGTAGTGATAAAAAGTTAGATGAATTTAGAAAGTATTTATCTATTCCTATTATAAATGGATTAAGTCCCTCTTCACACCCTACGCAAATTCTATCTGATATCTTTACTATTGAGGAGTCAAAAAAAAACCAATTTCAAAATTAAACATAACTTGGATTGGAGACTCTAATAATGTATTAAATTCATTGATAGCTGCATCAGTAAAATTCTCATTTAGATTAAATATAGGTTGTCCAAAAAATTATAATCCAGGTAAAAACATCATGAAATATATCAAAAAAAATAGTAATAAAATTTTAATTTATAACAACCCAAAAAAAGCAGTAACTAAAGCCGATGTAATTTTTTCAGATAAGGTCATATCAATGAATGATAAAGTTGATAAGATCAAAAAATTGAAATATTTTAAAAATTTTCAGGTTAATAAACGATTAATGAATTTTGCAAAAAAAGATTGCATTTTTCTTCATTGCTTGCCAAGAGGTAATGAAGTTGATGAAGAAATATTTTCAAGCAAACAATCAAAAGTTTGGACACAAGCTCTTAATAGAGTTCATGTTCAAAAAAGCATATTATTATATTGCTTAGGTAAATTAAGGTAAAGGTAATGGATTATCTGAATTTTGATTAAGATATAAAATTACTGATGCTCTATCTTTTTCTTTTCTAAGTCCAGCAAATGCCATCTTTGTTCCTTTGATCCACTTAGCTGGTTTAATTAAATAACCATTTAATTCTTCAAAGGTCCATTTTTTTCCATATTCAGAGAGAGCTTTTGAGTATTTATAATCACTCACTGATCCAATTTGTCTACCGACAACATTATATAAAGCAGGACCGATATTATTTTTTCCTCCTTTTACAATAGAGTGACATGCAGAACATTTTTTAAAAACTTTTTCTCCGGTAGCAATATCTCCCATTGCCATCAAGCTTGCTATATCAATTGTTTTTTCAGTAGTTTCAGAATTTACTGTTGCGCTAGCATTAATTACTTTCTCTACTTCAACAACATAACCAGGCGTTTTGGGCTGTTCAACATGGAAAATCACATCTGAAAGCTTTCCAATACCAATTATAAGAAGCGCAACCATCAATATTGCAGCTACTATTTTGTTTATTTCAAAAGAATCCATTTTATTAAATTTATTTGAACGTATAACATTATAAATAATAAATTGCTTACATATTTTATTGTACAATTTTGCCTCTCTTTATATTGTTGAAATAAATAAAAATACCAATGAAAACATTAATTATAATTCCCTCAAGGTTATCTGCTACAAGATTACCAGGAAAACCATTGCTTAAAATCAATGGTTTATCAATAATTTCTCATGTTTTTAAGAAAGCAGAAGCAGCAAGTATTGGAAAAGTATTAGTCGCAACCGAAGATAAAGAAATAGTTGATGATGTAAAAAAAAATGGCGGAGAAGCAATTTTAACCAAACAAAATCACAAAACAGGAACTGATAGAATATATGAAGCTATTTTGAAATTTGGTAGTTCAGATGTTGATTTGGTAATGAATTTACAAGGAGACGAGCCATTAATAAATATAGAGGATATTAGAAACTTAAATAATCTAATGGTTAAAAATAAATCTCAGTTGGGCACATTAGCTTCAAAAATTCAAGATAAAAAAATCTATGAAAACGAAAATGTTGTAAAAGTTATTACAAAAGAAAATTTAGATAATTTAAATTTTTCCGAAGCAAAAAATTTTACAAGAAAAATTTTAGACCAGAGTGAAAAAATTTATCATCATTTAGGTATTTATTGTTATCAAATAGAAACACTTAAAAAATTTGTTTCTTATAATAGATCTTCAAATGAAATTAAAAATAGGCTGGAGCAATTGAGAGCATTAGATAATGGTATCAAAATTAATGTTGGTCTTGCTAAATCATCTTCAATAGGAGTTGATACAGAAGAGGATTATGTAGCAATAAAAAAAATTATGGAATATAAGTCCGAATGAGCAAAATTTATTTTCAAGGAACTTATGGTGCATACTCTCATTTAGCAGCGCTATCCATTGAACCAAAAGCTGAAATAATACCATGTAAGACTTTTGATGAATGTTTTTTAAAAGCCTCGAAAGACCCTAATTCTAAAATTATAATCCCTGAGTCAAACAGGATAACCGGAAATATTGGCATTGAGTATCTTATATTTGAATATCGTCTTAATATATATTCAGAATATTTTCAAAAAATTGAGCACAACTTATTAGGATTACCAGGTACTAAAATTTCTGAAATCAAAGATGTATATTCTCATGGCCAAGCTTTATCTCAGTGTTCAAGTTATATTAAAACACATAATCTTACAGAACATGTAAGGGCTGATACAGCTGGTTCAG
>MDTA01213755.1_pt1 | contig 10113 bp, 9 predicted proteins | sample 811151 | NCBI WGS metagenome assembly MDTA01 (sample SAMN05326648, study PRJNA326480) | marine metagenome | isolation source: seawater | place: Indian Ocean: South | collected 2010 | reverse complement strand
TCAATGCTTCTCTTATTGCATTAACTCCTTCAGAACTCCATACTTCAATATCAAAATTACCTCTAATTTCAACAAAAGGCGGTATGATATTATCTATTGCTATTTCAGTTGCTATTTTTATCCATTCACCAGAGAAACCCGCATCAGTAAGTGCTGTGTCTGAAATCGCACATTCTTCTAATGCACCATATAATGTACCAAATATTTCTATCATTTCATTAGATATTTTACTATTTTCTTCTTCACTCCAATTCATTCTCTCTGTCACTAATCTCATCATCTGTACTGCTCTTTGTTGATTCTTCCTACTTTGCAGAGTATCTCTTCTTCTTTCATCTGAAACCGCCTTGATTGACAAATTTATACTTTCTTTATCTTTTTTGACTTCTATTACTTTTGCAACAACTCTCTGCCCTTCACGGACGTGTGAACGGATATTTTTCACCCATCCAGCTGAAACTTCTCCAATAAAAACAAATCCTTCTTTTCCTTCGTAAGAATCTAGAGTTAAGTATGCTCCATTCTCTCGAACATTTTTTACTGTACAAACTAATAATTCACCCTCTTCAGGCCAATTATCATTCTTCGACATTATTCTCCACCCTCTTTCATTCGAGGGCTTCTACTATTGTGCATCCACTAAGATCAGCTTTTCCGCCCGCAGGACTTACTATAGTAGATCCGCAGACAGAGCAGGATACTAGTGTAGCCGCTCTATCAAATATTATTGCTTCATTGCCACAATCTCGACAACTTACTCTTAGAAATCTTCCACTCATTTAGTCCCCTCATTTATCTATAAGTTCAAATTTTCTAGCACGTTGACCAGCAGGAGAATGAGCTTTGCCAGTTTCTGTACATCTAAATATTAGATTTACTCTTTTTGTCGGTTTTTCACCTGAAGGTTTTGGTCGTGGGAAACCACGATATCCCGAAGTTACTCTTCTAAATCTCCTTTGTCCCCATTTTAATTCACTCGCTCGACGCTTCTTAACACGTTCAACAGTATGTTCGGTGTGCTTTCCAGCAGACGGACTATATCGCATTACCTTACGGGGCATTTTAACCATCTTAGTCACCTAACTGTCTCTCGACGAAGCGGGCCACCGATGGTTCGTATATGAAGTCTATCAAGGTCGAATTCTATTTCTAACTCTCATTTAATACAAAAATAACATGTACACTACGCATAGTCCAGTGTACATGGCTTGGTCCGACATGCAATTCTGGTTCGGATTTTTGTTATTATTCTGCGGCTTATCTTTACATCGGATTGGTCCAGCATTTAAGAGAAATAATTTTGGAAAACCTCTACTATTGTTGGGTTTTGTTTTAATATTTTTACCATCCAGTCAATTATCTTCCATTGAGGATGATTTATTTATTTTCATGGTAGATAATTTACCTTGGGTATTTCTTTCTTCATCTGGAATATATTTCGTTTTATATGGCTCACAAATATATTGGGAAAATGCCAATTCAATAAAAATCTTAGGAATATTATTAATTTTGTCTTCTTGGATATATTTTTTCACTTTTACTTCCGAATCATTTGATGAAGATTTATTACTGATAATTGCTAATTTATTTGGAATGTTGATTACATTCATCTATCTTATTTGGCTAATCAAATTTATTGAATCTAGGACTCCCAAGGTAGCGGAATCATTACCTCTATCTGAGAGTGAAAAGAAATATGTTACAAGTATACTGAAACGTAATTTGGAGGGAAACGTGGATGAAGATTGATGATTTATTAACTTCGATAATTGACGGTTCTATATTTATTTCATTGATATTTTTTATACATTTATTGTGCTCATATCATCCATATCATAGAATATTCCCTCTTCTCATAGGAAATATTTCTTTTTTCTTTCTAGCTATATGCATTAATTTATTCATTTTAAATTCAAATTCTAGTTTATTTATATTGTTAAAGGAATCAATATCCAATTCAATAATTTCAATTATATATTTTTATCCATTTTTATTTATTTTTATCTCATTTATTGTTGTAAAACTATTTTTTAGGAAAAGACCCGAAGACCCTCTCCTGAAACTATTGGATTGAAATTAGAAGTTTGTTTTACATTTATTTCAGGGCAACTCTCATAACAAGTTGGTCGGTGGCCGCGTTGTCTTCAAGGAGTGTTATGTATGTCCAAAGGTACACCAAGTATGGGAAAAAGACAGAAGTCAACTCATATTAGATGCCGTCGTTGTGGCCGCCATTCCTATCACAAACAGAAATCGGTTTGTGCGTCTTGTGGATATGGTGCTACAGCAAAAATTAGAAAATATCGTTGGAACAAAAGAAATAGATCTATGTATCAACGCTAATTTAATAAATTTTTTAGAAATACCTAAGTCCTTAGTACCGGAGGGAGTAATGGTATTCGATGTGCGGTATCATCGGGATTGTCGGACACCCAAATTCTCATTCTGCATCAATGATATATGATGGAATGCTTGTTTTACAACATCGTGGTCAAGATGCAGCAGGCATTGTAACTAGTGATTCAGAAAATATTACTCATAGAAGGGCCAATGGACTAGTAAGGGACGTTTTCACTGAAAAACACATGCAAAAATTAACTGGTTCTATGGGAATAGGTCATGTTCGGTATCCTACCGCTGGTTCAAACTCTGCTGATGAAGCGCAACCATTCTATACAAATACTCCTTTTGGCGTAAGTATAGCCCATAATGGAAATCTTAACAACAATGATGACATAATTAATGGCCTACTCGAATATGATCATAGAAGAGTAAATACAAGTTCTGATTCAGAGGCATTGCTAAATCTCTTTGCTGCTGAAATCCAACGTTCACTTAATGGTAGGCCAGGAGGCATGGATTCATTATTGGAGGATGATATTTTTAGAGCAATTGAAAGACTTCACTTGAGAGTTGAAGGAAGTTATAGTGTAACGGCACTAATAACAGGTTGGGGGCTTATTGGTTTCCGAGATCCTCATGGTATCAGGCCCTTATTTATGGGTAAGAATAAATTAGAAGATTTTACAGAGGTAATTATCGCTTCAGAAAGTGTTGCATGTACTGCACTAGGTTTTACTCCTGATAGAGATATTGAACCAGGAGAAGCGGTTATTGTTAGGATTGACGGTAAAATTTCATCAAAGATATGCCATCCAGAAACAGTCCATAGGCCATGTATTTTTGAGCATGTATACTTTGCAAGACCCGATTCTGTAATAGATGGTATTTCTGTACATGATGCGAGACTTAGGATGGGAGAATTATTGGCAAAAAGAATATCCGCAGAATATCCCGATCACGAAATAGAAGCAGTAATTCCCGTTCCAGATAGTGGCAGAATAGCAGCTCTAGACTTAGCCAAGTATCTTGGAGTTCCTTATCGGGAAGGCTTTGTTAAGAATAGATATATTGGTAGAACCTTTTTGATGCCTGGGCAATCCGTGAGACAAGATTCAGTTAAGAAAAAATTGAACACTATTGAAGGAGAATTTAATAATAAAATTGTTTTGATAGTCGATGACAGCATTGTCAGAGGAAACACCTCACGAAGAATAGTTCAAATGGCCCGAGATGCAGGTGCCAAAAAGGTGTATTTTGCTTCATGCTCTCCTCCAATAATACATCCGAATGTTTACGGAATAGATATGCCAGCAAAAACCGAATATGTTGCTTACAATAGATCTAATGATGAAATATGTACAGCCATTGGTGCCGATTTATTATTTTATCAAAAATTAGATGACCTTGTCGAAGCATGTTTATCAGTAGGAGATAATAATCTTGCTAGCTTTGATTGTTCCTGTTTCAATGGAATATACGTCACAGGAGGAATTACTGAAGATTATCTCCAGAAAATAGAGAGAACCAGAAATGACAAAGCAAAAACATCGATACTTACTTGATTATTATAATTTCATTAATTCAGATTTGAGAATTGGCAACGCTTCCTCCCATGATGCTACAATTCCATAATCAGCTATAGTAAATATTGGTGCATCAGGATCTTTATTTATTGCAACAATATACTTACTTGATCTCATTCCTGCTAAATGCTGTATTGCGCCAGAGATTCCAACTGCAATGTACAATGAAGGAGACACTGTTTTACCAGTTTGTCCAACTTGCATCCGATGTGGCATACCCCACTCATCTACTACTGCCCTACTTGCACCTACAGCAGCACCCAATGAATCAGCTATACTTTCAAGATGTGAAAAATTGTCTATAGAACCCATCCCACGACCTCCTGATATGATTACATCCGCTTCGGTAACATCCAAACGCTCGCTCGCTTTGTTAATTGCCTCAATAATGGCTACTCTCAAATCTGATGTCTGATCAACAATGCTTATTGGGGCCTCATTCCCTACCTCCGCATTTTCAAACGCATTCGGCCTCAGAGTAATGACTGCTTCTCCCTCGATTTTCAGAGTTTCTGTCGCTTTACCTGAGTAAATCGGCCTATTAACTACGATTCCCGATGCAATTGCAGTAACATCTTGTATTATTGGAATTTTTCTTTTAGCAGCAATCATCGATCCAATTTCTCTCCCTTTAGGAGATGCTGATATTATTACAGTTCCTTCACACACCGAATTAATTGCAGATGCCCAGGCACTGCCATCGAATGAATCAAAACAATCTCCATTGACAGAAATTACTTTTTCTACGCCATTTATCTTTGATGCTTCCAAAGAACCTTCTCCATTTGGGCAAATTACTGTTGATTCAGCACCAAGATTTGCGATGGCTCCAATTAATTGATAAGTCGTTGGATGGAGTAAATCTCCATTACTTTCTGCTATTATTGTAAATTTCATTTTTCTCACCTTAAATTACATTCGCCTCATTACGTAGCTTCGATATTATTGTAGGAATTTCGCCAACTCCTTCAAAAATCTGCCCTGGTTCTTTTTCTGGAGGAGAATTTTGTGCCTGAAGAATTATTCTTTCTGAATCTTCTTCTTTTAATCCAAGTTCTTCTGGTTTTATTGTTTCAATTACCTTTTTCTTTGCCATCATAATACCTCTTACATTTGGCCTTCTAAGTTCTGAAACACCTTTGTCAAAGGTAAAAACACTCATTCCATTTGTTGATACCTTCTCTGTTCCTGAAATACTAGGCCTCACAGAGATAAATTTATTTTCAACAAAACTTACTTCTGAGACCATAGTGACACAAGCCGCATCAAGAATTTCAGCAACACCAGGTCCAGTTGATCCAGAATTTGTATCTGCTGCCTGTTTTCCACAGAGAACTACATCAACTCCATTATTTTTAATGGCTGCTGCTAGAAAATTCTGTACTTGGGTACTGTCAAAACTACCATCTGCTGAAATATGAATAAGTGTATCTACACCAACTGCAGCAGCATCTGTTAACATCTTCTTATTCCTCTCAGGGCCACATGCAATAGCAATCAAAATACCACCTGTCGCTTCTTTCATCTGTAATCCAGACTCTAAAGCATATTCATCATAAGGACTCATAGACCATTTGCTCACACTATTTTCATCTACTTTCCCATTAGATACCGTAATCTTCGCAGTGGTATCGGGAACTTGTTTGAGTAATACAGCAATATTCATATTTTACCCTCTAGACAATTATTTTTAAATCTTCTAATTTGAAAAATATTTTTGCATCAGATTTCTCTTGTAAAAGATTGAATTCCAGTAATATGTCTTCCTAGGATAAGATTATGAATATCATGAGTCCCTTCATATGTTTTCACTGATTCCAGATTAGCCATATGTCTCATTACAGGATATTCGTCTAAAATACCATTTGCTCCATGTATATCTCTTGCAACACGCGCTATTTCTAATGCTATGTCGACATTATTCATTTTAGCCAATGAAATATGTTCAGGAATCCAATCTCCTCTATCCTTTTTCTGCCCTAAATGATATGCCAATAACTGAGCCTTTGTTATCTCTCTGAGCATCCAAGATAACTTGTTTTGCACTAGTTGGTATGATGCTATTGGATGGTCAAACTGTATCCTGCTCATTGCGTAGTCTTTTGCAGAGTAGAAACATGCTTGAGCTGCCCCTACAGCACCCCAAGATATTCCAAACCTCGCATTATTCAAACATGAAAAGGGCCCTCGAAGTCCCTTCACGCCAGGTAGTAAACGATTTTTGGGGATTTTACAATCTTGAAAAACTAGTTCACTTGTTACGCTGGCTTTTAGAGAGTGTTTTCCTTTCATTTCAGGAGCAGAAAAACCCGGATCATTTTTTTCAACAATAAAACCTCTAATAACTCCATCCAGTTTAGCCCAGACTACTGCCAAATCAGATATTGTTCCATTAGTAATCCACATTTTAGCACCATTGAGTATGTAGTGATCTCCTACGTCTTCTGCTTTGGTAATCATATCACCTGGATTTGATCCATAATCTGGTTCTGTAAGTCCAAAACAACCAATCCATTCTCCACTAGCCATTTTTGGTAAATAATAGTTCTTTTGTTCTTCACTACCAAAATCCCATATTGGATACATAGCCAAAGATCCTTGTACACTTGCAAATGAGCGTAATCCACTATCTCCTCTTTCTAATTCTCTACAAATCACTCCATATGCGGTGTAAGAGAGTCCAGGGCAGTCATATCCCTTTAGAGGAGCACCTAAAACACCCATTTCACCAAGTGCTACTCGCCATTCATCTGGGAAGACTCCTTCGCGGCACGCATTCTCGATATTTGGTATGACTTCTTCATCCACCCAATCGCGAACCATGTCACGAACCATTCTTTCCTCATCACTCAATAATGAATCAACTTCATAGAAATCTAATGCCTCATAGCTCATGTTTCTCAAAACGTCCTGAAGGCATAATACAAATGAAAGTATCCTTAAGAAAGGTACGAATTATTCCAAGAATTAATCTTGTGATTATTCTCGATATTAATGATATTTTTTTTATGTAGTTAAAATTTTTACTGTATCAGTTAGTTATTGTTTTATCATTATCATCCGGCAGTATTGAATAGCAAATTACCTCCCGACCAATTATGGAAAGATTCGACGTTAAGCGTGGATTAGTGAAGCAGATTACAGAAGAAGGCGGTTTAGCTACGGTAGCAAAGAAATATTTCGAGGTTGTAAATGATAATGGAAACAACTCTTTTTCCGGTTCACATGATATCATGACATCCATAGAAGCTCATTTCAATGATTCTGGAGCATTAATTGTTGATGTTAAAAATATACCACCTAATTTTGAAGATAGAGAAGCAATGAAGATTGCACAAGATAGTAGAAAGAGATGGACACAATTCCTTGATGAAGTCACAGGATATAACTCAAAACAAAGAGGAGATAAAGCAAAGGAATGGGCTAAGAAATCAAGTAAAGCCAAGTCCGCTGTTTCACAAGCATTACATTTCATGAAAGTATCATCAAATGTTTCAGAAGAAATAAAAGAAAAAGCCGATGCTCTAATTTCTGAAATAAATTCATGCTTGGAAAATAATGATTTTACAAAGGCAGCGAGTCGTGGTGAAAAATTAAATAAATTATTTCAATAATGGGGTTTAAAGATGAATAAGGACCTAAGTGAATCTTTAGAGTCCGAACTAGAAGAAAAAATCAATCGGATGTTTTCTGGTTGTGAAGAAGTGGTTGGTATAGAACATATTGTCAAAATATTATCTGGTTCTAACACTCATTCTGGAGGGAATTTGATTAATGCATATATAGGGTTAGAACCAAGTGGTAAAGCACATTTGGGCTGGTTGGTTCTGGCTGAAACTATGCAAAATCTGCTTAAGGAGGGAGTTAATGTTACAATTTTACTCGCTGATTGGCATGCATGGGTAAATGATAAATTTGATAGAGACATGTCCAAAATCTCTCTTGCCGCAGATTATATGTCAGAAGTGTTTAGAGTTTTATTAAACCACCCAGAAGAAGGAAAAGAAGCTGGCCAAATACAATTCATTCGTGCATCAGAAGTAATGGATAGTGGAAAATATTGGGAACGTGTTCTAAGATGTTCTAAGAATATGAGTTTATCAAGAGTAAGAAGAACATTTGGAATTATGGGAAGAGATGAAGATTCTTCAGATCATGATTTATCTGCCTTTTATTACCCTGCACTTCAAGCAGCAGATATATTTGAGTTAGAAATTGATATCGCATTAGGAGGCATGGATCAAAGAAAAGCACATATGTATATGCGTGAAGTTGCGGATAGGAATGGCTGGAAAAAAGCAACCTGCATCCACACCCCAATGCTTTCCGGTTTGAAAGGGGCTAGTGGTAGGATGGACTCATTTGATCATAAAATGTCAAAATCAGACCCTAATAATGCTATCTTAATTCATGATGATGAAAAGAAACTGATGAAGAAGATGCGTAAGGCTTTCTTAGAAGTAGGCAATCCATCATCAGCAATTTTTGAAATAGCAAGATTCGTAATATTGCCCAGATTAGGAGAAATAGTTGTGTCTCCAAAACCTGAATTCGGCAAACCTTCTACTTGGAAAGACATCGATGCCTTTGTAGCCGCGGTATCTGATGGCAAAATACATCCATTTGATGCCAAAATGGCAGTTGCGTCAGGTCTTTATGAAATTTTATCGCCAATTCAGGACTATTTCAACGAAAATCCCTCTGTTATTGAGGCCATAAATAAGATAACTGGCGCAACATAGTATCGTAAAAAGTAAGTGTTTAATGGCAATTATTAACAGAGATGTCATAACCTATTGGGTATCGGAATAATCGAAGGTGAGCATTATGACAGATGTCGGAATTGATGATATAGCAATTTATTTTCCAAAAACATATTTTGATATGAAGGATTTTGCTGAGTTTAGAGGTGCAGATTTTGGGAAATTAAACAAAGGTCTAGGATTAGCAGCTATGGCAATACCAGATGCTCATGAAGACACAGCAACAATGGGTGCAAACGCTTGCGCTAGACTTATTGATAGGAATGAAATCGACCCAAGAAAGATTGGAAGAATATATCTGGGTACAGAATCTGCTCTTGATGGTGCTAAACCTACTGCTACATACATAATGGATATGTTAGAACAACGTTATTGTGACGATTATGGTAAGAATTGCTTCCGCAATTGCGATGTTGTTGACATGACTTTTGCATGTATCGGAGCAGTCGATGCTATGCATAATACATTAGATTGGGTAGCCAGAGGGAAAGAAGAAGATAGAATTGGTATTGTTGTTTTCGCTGATAATGCAAAATATGATTTAGGATCTTCAGGCGAATATACTCAGGGCGCTGGAGGTGGTGCAATCCTTATCCGCCACAAACCTAGGTTGATTCAGATTCCTGATATTTGGGGAGTTTCAACTATGCCAGTACATGATTTTTTCAAGCCACGTCGTGAAGTTGAGATGAAAACAGTTGTTACGAATGTACTTGATTTAGCAGAAGAAGCAGGAGAACCAAAAAAAGAAGGTTTAGTTGAAAAGATTTTAGCGATATTACCTAGATCATCCAAAAGAGATGATATCATGTTTGAATCTCATACATTAAAAATTCATAAAGATACTCCAGTTTTTGATGGTCAATTTTCCAATCGATGTTACTCAGAATCAGTAAAAAATGCATTCATCGACTTCCGTTCAAAAGCAATAAAATGTGGACGTTACAATCCAGAAAGTGACGATATTTTGACAGAACAATGGAGTAGAATAATTGTTCATCTGCCCTATGCATTCCAAGGCAAAAGAATGTTCCCTGATGTTTTCCGACATGATAGACGACATCTTCCTATGTGGGAAAAAATAGTCGAAGAGATAGGATCAGAACCCTTCCCCGAAGATTTTGAAGATTCTCCTCAAGGTATGGAAGAGTTCGAAAAAGCAAATGACTCTTACAGGAGATTGATTTCCAAAACTGAAGAATTTAGGTTATTTTCTGAAAGTAGGATTGAAAAAACTCAGCGAGCCTCAAGTCTTGTCGGAAATCAATATACGGGCTCAATTTTCTTAGCCCTTATGTCTACGATGGAGTCAGATTTGACCGAAGGTGTCGAAATGGAAGGTAAACATGTTGGCCTATGTGGGTATGGAAGTGGAGCAAAAGCCAAAATTTTTGAAGGAATAATCCAGCCCGGTTGGAAAGAAG
>MDTA01031360.1_pt1 | contig 10113 bp, 4 predicted proteins | sample 811151 | NCBI WGS metagenome assembly MDTA01 (sample SAMN05326648, study PRJNA326480) | marine metagenome | isolation source: seawater | place: Indian Ocean: South | collected 2010 | reverse complement strand
CCTGGCTCTAAAAATGGATTACGATAGATTACAGATCTTTCTAGTCCGTTAATGTTGTATAATGGAATCATAGATGAATAATCTGGTCGCGTGATAGTTTTTGTTTTGGCAAACCGAATTGAAATCCAATCAAGGGGCTTATACTTAAGAAATATTGATGGCAGCGCAAATGCATTTTCCCTCGTGTGATAGTAAACGGTATCCGATCCCGCTGTACTAAATGCAGAGTTCAAGGAACGCATCCCATGGTATGATTGATAAATTGTTCTATTTTTCTCATATCTTATGCCAGTCACTAAATTGAATTTGCTACCAAGATTGGCATCTGCCATAAGGTAATACGCATTATAATTTTCTGTTCCAGTGTAATCAAAAATTAAAGAACCAGTGGCGTTATAACTGTGAATTATATCTCTAGGATAACGGGCTTTACTAAAGTTCTTTCTTATAAAAGAAAAAATTTGATTCATTTTATCAATATCTGCTACAGGGCCCAAATTAAATTGACCGTCTAAAAAATTACTATCGCTATATTCGTTGTCCATAATATATGGGTAAGGAATTCTAATAGTGCCTGAGGATATATCATTTAGCCAATCAAACGAATTAATAACAGAATCTCTCATAGTCTGAGCTATCGGATTATTGTCAACAAAACTAGCTGCTTCCGTGTCATAATCAAAATTTCTAGATTTTTTTCTATTCTTGTATCCAATTTTAAAACTTCCAGAAATTTGATTACTTATATTGAATAAAAACTCAACGTTACCTCCATATGTTTTTTCGGTTTCTTTGCTTTTATATTCATTGTATTCGTAGTTACTAAAAAATATGGCATTTGTATCCTTAATTGTAAAATCTTGAATCGCATCCAAGTTTTTTCTTGTTACATCAGTCGTGTAAGCATTTTCTTGAGTGAAGTTGAAGACTTTAGCTGTATCTCCATTTTTGGACATTGCAAATGTCTTAAATATATCAATCCTCAAATTGGGTGTAAAATTATTCTCATATTTCCAAATTTCATTTACAACACTTAATGTGTTTTTTTGTTCTCCAGTACGTCTTTCAATACTTGTAAAATTTGTCAATGAATAAGCATTCGTGTATGGAATAGCGTTCTTTTTTATTGTACTATGTAAACCACTATAACTAATCAAGCCATTTTCTAATTGGTAATCAATAACATATAAATTGTTTATTCTATCATTCTGCCTGATGTTATGTTTGAGAGCTAGATAATTGATTTTTAAAGGGTTAATGGAATTTAAGTATGCAGGCATATTTTGATAGCTAGCACTAAGATTATGTGAACTTCGGTTCCTACTTTCAAAATCAAACTCTATTAATCCACCCAACTTATTTTTAAAGAAACGATTGCTTCCTCCCAAAATCACCTTGAAATCATCTTGAGTTTTTTCAAGATTGTTATGGATGTTTTGCAAAATAAGATTTCCATGAAAACCTGGTTTTGCATTTTTAAGTTTAAAGTTGACCGTTCCTCCGAGTACATCTGCCTCTAAATCAGGGGTCCCTGCTTTTATTACTTCGATTTCTTCCAACATATACTGAGATATCATACTAATATCTGTACTTCTATCATCACTATCTGTAGAAGCCAAGTTAACACCATTTACAGTTATTTTATTATATTTAGGCGACAAACCACGAATCACGACCTTATTCCCTTCTCCACTTTTTCTTTTAATTGATACCCCAGGAACTCTTGCTACTGCCTCGGCAGCATTTGCATCTGGCAATTCCTGGATTTTATCTGATGAAATGATATTCTTAATGGATTTTGATTTTAATTGCTTATTAATTGCATCCATTTGCCCCTTAGCTTGGGCTGTAACTTCAATCTTTTCTCCTTGAATTGATTTATACGATAATTCAAAATCCTGCTTGATAATCTTACCTGGGATAAAATTGATTTTAATTTCTTTTGATTCATAACCAATGTAAGTCACTTTCAAAATGTAAGCGCCAGGATTTATATTAGTTATTTTATAATTACCACTTTCTAAAGTTGCAGTACCTAAGCTTGTTTCTTTTAAAAAAACATTTGCGCCAACCAACGGTTTCTTATCACTACTATCTTTTATAGTGCCAACCAAAATTGATGATTGTGAAAAACTAACGTTTATAATTAAAAATATTGCTATTAATGATTTCATAATAAAAATTGAAAAAAGAATTCCCATTTAATAAATGATAAGGATAAAAGCGATGAAGTTTGGATTTTAATCCAGCATAAAAAAAGAAATTTCATTTAATAAATATTTTAGATAGAGAACGTAAATATCATTGTTCAATAAGGAGATTCCAAAAAGACCTTCAATCCATTGGTGATTTTTTTAAATACATTTAACTCTTTTCTCATATTTAAAGTTGTTTTTTTTACACTTTTATTTTTCACTGGCTCAATCACAGCATCAAAAAATGTTTTCTTTTTTTGGGGCATATTATTCTCTTTTAAATATTTCTATTATACTTTTTTTATTTTATTATGATGATAAAATTAAAATGTTGAGCAACAATTGCACAGACATAAGCAAAAATCAGATTAATGCTTTTAAGATTTAATCGCATCTGGCAATTACTTATTGAATAAAGGATAAAATAGTTAATAATAAATCACCAAATATGTTATCCAGAATTAATATTAATCTACTTTCATTTTACACTATTGTATATTTTAAACTTTAGTTGAGGTTTTAAAAATAATATTATACAAAGAAATTCTTATGAAAAGAATAATTAATGAAATTGAATGGTTAAATAAAACTCTAGGTCCTGGTATACTGTTCGCAAGCACAGCCATTGGAGTATCTCACCTTGTACAATCTACACGAGCTGGTGCTGATTACGGTTTTGGTCTACTTTTTTTTATCTTAATAGCTAATTTATTCAAATATCCATTCTTCGAATTCGCATCACGATATGCTAATTCTACTGAAACCAGCATAATTCATGGTTACAAGCAATTAGGTTCTTGGGTTTTGTGGACATATTTAATCATAACCCTGACCTCAATGTTTTTCATAACCTCTGCAGTAGGTGCAGTAACATCTGGGTTTCTACAAAATTTATTTCAAACAACTGAATTAGGAATATGGAATCATCTTATATTATTTTCAATATGTGGCAGTATGTTATCACTAGGAAAGTATGACTCATTGGATGGTCTAATAAAAATAATTGGTTTTACACTACTTGTATCTACACTATTAGCCTTTGTTCTAGCTCTATTCAAAGGGCCTGCAAGCATCCAACTATTTCCTCTAATTGAATATAACAAAATTGACATTCTTTTTATTATTGCATTAATGGGATGGATGCCTACAGCTGTTGACCTATCAGCATGGAATAGCCTTTGGACTTTAGAGAGAATCAAACAAACAAATTTTAAACCTAGTCTTAATCAAACTATTTTTGAATTTAATCTAGGATATGTCTTTTCCGCGTCTCTTTCTTTATGCTTCCTCACTTTGGGCGCATACCTAATGTTTGGCACTAATTCTTCATTTCCTAATAATAGTGCTCTTTTTGCAAATCAAGTAATCAAACTTTATACACAATCAATAGGCTCATGGAGTTATTGGATAATCTCAATTGCAGGATTCAGCATCATGTTTGGAACTTGCATCGCTGTTTTTGATGGGTATGCTAGATCAGCAAATGAATGCATAAAACTTGTTCAAGATCAAAAATATAGTAGTAAAACTTATTATGAAATTCTAGTCTGGATATTGGTAGCAGGTTCGCTCGGGATAATAATATTATTTGGTAATAAGTTAAAACAACTTGTAGACCTCGCTACAACCATATCATTTGTAATTGCACCAATAGTTGCCTTAGCAAATTACAAACTTGTATCTTCTTCTTTTATCAATAGCGATGCAATACCTCCTCGTTGGCTTCGGAAGCTTGCCTTTTGTGGCATAGTTTACCTTATTGGATTTATGCTTTTATTTATCTATGCAAAAATAATAATGTAAAATTCTTCGGTAATCTTTAAAGATAAAAAAAAATACTAAATGAGTAGTTTTGAAGAAATATTATTCATAATAAATCTTCGTAATTTTAGCTACTAAATAAAAAATAATATTTAATTAAAAGGATTTTAAAGTTGAAATTTCAAGCTCCTCGAAACTATTTTATTTTATGTATTTTCATTAATAGCATCGGATTCGCATATTTAGGCTCTGACTTGGGTCAAAATTTTTGGCATAATACTCGATCTGAGAATCATTTAGTGGTTGCAGATTTAGATCGAAATCATCTTGTTTCTGCATTAGAGTTAGCTCCAAATGTAAATACTAGTCTTTCATCTGATGTAATATTAAGTATGCCTAATCATAATATTGAAAATAAGGCTTTTCGATTTTTCGAAACAGAGGTACTACCCTTATCCTTAAAAATAAAGTACCCTGCTATTAAGAGCTATATGGGAATTGGAGTGAAAAACCCATCTCATAGAGCAAGTATCGTTTTATACAATAATGGAATTTTCTGTCTACTAATTGATGAAAACGGCAGCTCGCATATCAAGGTAGATAAACATTATGGTGCAGTTATCAGACATACTGACAATTTTAAACATAATGAATGTAAAATAAGTAATAATGGTACTATTTCACGTGACTTAAATGATGATCTGTTTTGGGATTGTGTTGGCACAGATCAACCTTGTTATCCTGTTGGAACAACGCTAACAACTTATCGTTTCGCTGGTATTATGTCAGAGCGTGCTACAAACGAAGTCTCAGACGGAACTGTTGAGGGAGGATTAGCTTGGATGGTAGCTATGGTTAATCAAGTCAACCTTCTATGGGTTAGGGAATTAGGTTTTAAATTGGAAATGGTTGAAGAAAGTGACCAACTCATCTTTACAAATGATAACCCTGCTCCAGACATCTTCCAACAAGATCCGTCTTGCCACTCATCAGGAGACCCAAAATATTGTGAGTTAGAAGAAGTCAAACCTTATCTTGAATCTATTATAGGCCCAGGTGGAGACGATACACCTCAAAACGAGAGAACATGGGAGTATGGAGCCCATTTTGATACTCGTTATAATGGTGGAGTTGCTTACATGCCTGGCTCAACGTCAACAAATAATGCTAGCTATGCTGTATTCAACCATGAAATTGGACATAACTTGGGTTCACCTCACAATATATCCATAGAGGGAGGGTGGAGATGCACTATCGGAGGGACCATAATGGGTTCTCGTGTACGTACACTTGAAGGATTCAGCGGTGATCAATATTCATCTCATACTATTGAACTTGCAATGAATTATAGAAATGATCAAATGATATATCAAGATCTTGGCATTTGGGGAGGTAACTACGTGACAGGTGCAAGTGAGGAGGAGACTGGGAATGTGATTCCGGATTTGGTTGTTCCTGAATCAGGGATTATCATTCCAAAAGAGACACCATTTTTTTTAGAAGGAACAAGTGTCCCATACGATACAGATTACACGTTTTCTTGGGAGCAGAATGATGCTTCAGACGAAAGTTTTTCAATGAATCCCTTAGATACCAGTTTACCTTTTTTCTTACCAGATAAAGGTCCATTATTTGCTACAGTAGACCCAACTAGAGATGGTTACAAAAGATATTTTCCTTCCATCCAAACAATATTGAATAATAATTATAGCACTGAAATAAATGACTATGGTACAATGCTAACTGTTGAAAAACTTCCCTTTGCATCAAGAGAGATGAATATGCGATTAATTGTTAGAACCAACAATCCATATGCTGGTTCATTAAACCATAAAAATGTAGAGTTTTTTGTTGCTGGAACGGCTGGTCCGTTTCGTGTTACTTCTCAAATGGATTCAACCATTTGGGAAGTAGGATCCGTACAGCAAGTGACTTGGGATGTTGCAAATACAAATGATCCAGATAGTGTAAATTGCCAGAACATTGATATAATAATGTCTTTAAATGGAGGCCAAACCTTTGACTTCATAATAGCTGAAAACATTCCAAATACTGGATCTCATACGCTGACCATACCTCCAAGCCCTCCTACCGTCTCAGGTAGATTGATGGTTCGGGCTAATGATAATATCTTTTTTGATATAAATAATGGAAATATTACCATTTTAAATAATAATGTCCCTTCTTTAATACTTACACAATCATCAGTGAATGTTCAATTAAGTGCAGATTCAATTGAAACATTCAATATGGAAATCACAAATGATGGAGAAGTAGGATCCGTGGTAAGTTTTATTACTTATCCAGGGAAAGAATTTATTTTTCAGCAAGACTTTTCAGATGGAAATTTACCTGATGGTTGGTCGATTTCTTCAAATGCAGAATGTGAAAATCCAGGTTGGCATATTTCTGAAGATGCTTCTAGCTCATATTTTACAATTCCAGCATTTAATGGTCAATATATCGCTACGAATGATGATGCTTGTGGAGGTAGCAGTGATGGTAGTTCTGATATGTTATATACAAATCAAATTTCCCTGCCAAACGGACTCATTGAATTATCCTTTGATAGATTTTTCACAGCGGGTTTTAATCAAACGTTCCATATTTATGTTTCAACGGATGGTTGGAGCACTAACCAAGAAGTTTTTTCTTTAGGATATGGTGATGGAAATGACGGTTGGGTATATGAAAACATATCGCTTGATTCTTATGCAGGACAAAATATTGAGATAGCCTTTCATTCTAATGATAATGGCAATTGGGCTTCTGGAGTGGCTCTAGATAATATTTATCTAGGAGTTACACCTACATGGGTCTTCTCTTCTTCAAGTGGTATCATAAATTATCAAGAGGTAGAGTCTTTTGACTTTACCATTGATACTCAGGGGCTATTAAATCAAATGTATTTCGGAAGTATTATTATTGAAGACCCATATCAAAATCTTTCAGATACATTGGAGATTTCTCTTTCTGTCACGGATGTTGCCAACATTAATGAAAATGAAATTCCAAATGAATTTATACTAGTACAAAATTATCCAAACCCATTTAATCCTTCTACAAAGATTGAATTCACGATTCCAGTTTCTGAAAATGTTCGTTTGGTCATTTATGATGTTTTGGGAAACCAAGTAAGTGAAATGATTAATAAAACACTGAATGCAGGAAAATATGATTATATATGGCTAGGTAAGAATGATGATGGTATAAAAGTTAGTGCAGGGATTTATTTTTACAGAATTGAAGCTGGGTCTTTTTTGAAAACCAAAAAAATGATACTACTTAAATAGTTCTAAATGATACTTTGATTTTTCTTGTAAGGACGTATCAAAATTGAATGGATAAAAAAATATGGTTTATTTTGTCCATCTAGATAACAAAGAAAACTAATTCTATCCAAATTTATATAAGATTAATTAGGTTTAAAGTAATCGCCCTCTATTATATGGGAGTTATCCTTTTGGAAATTGGGAAAAATTTGCATCCTATTTATCTCCTTTCCTTATCGATAATTATCTCTAATATTTTCACCAATACTGCCTAAATCAACTAAAATATAATCACCTTCAGTACCTGAATCATTTAGATATTGTAGGAGAAATACTTTGTTTAACTATTTATAAAAATTAAGGCGTACATTTATAAACTATATGATAATTAGTGAGGCCATGCTAATCTTAATCTGAACAAGAGAATATCACATTCTTCCACAAACTTTTGTAGATTGAATCATGCTAAAACATTATCAACAATGGATAAAGAGTTGTTTTTTTACATTTATATTTCTTATATCTGCTTTAATTAATCAATTAAATGCTAAAAAAAATCTTTTTGGTAAAGTAACTCTCCCACTTGGTAAAGTAATGGTATTAGGAGAAGAAAAACAAACCTGGCAAAAAGCTAAATTCAATCAAAGTGTTTTTAATAATGAAAAAATAAAGACACTAAAGAAATCACGTTGTGAGGTCAAAATTGACAAGACCCAAATTGTCAGGATAGGAGAGAATGCAGTAATTCGCCTTGAAAACCCTAATGATAAAGACAATGGTATTTTCATAGAATCAGGTCATGCTTGGCTAAATGCAAAACCGGGCAAAGGACAGAAAGTTAGAGTGCGAACTCCTACAGCGGTTGCTGCAATCCGTGGAACAATATATAGGCTTGACTGTACAACTAACCATTCTACTTTTAATGTTTATGATGGTAACGTGGAAGTAACCCCATTCAAAGAAGATGGAATTACCCTTGAAGACACATCATTTAATGTTAAAAAAGGTGAGTCTTTTACTTTAGTTAAGGATTTTGAAAAATATAAAAAAGAGCAGCAAAAAGCACTGCGTGAATTTCAAAAAAAACAACAATCTGATTTTGATAGCTTTATGAAGGAACAATCAGATGGATTCAAAAAGTTTAAGACTGATCAGCTAAAAGGATTTGCCAAGTTCAAATCTGGACATTTCACCAGAAAAAAAATTGATAAAAAAGCAGATAGAAGCTCAGAATGGGTTAAATGGAATCGCAAAAGAGATCGATTAAATAAATAATTGAAATAATTCGAAAGTCATTTTTAAATGTGTAAATACAAATGAAAATAAGCAGTGTCTGATACGCAAAAACGAATATTTTCTGGCATTTTATTTGCTTTATTCTTTTCCACTTTAATCCATTTTGGTTTAAGTAAAAACACATTCTCGCTTACTGGTTTAATTGATAGATATGAAAATCTATCATACGATGCAAGGCTTAAATCATCAGTATCAGACATACCAGAAGCCTCAATTGAGGAAGTGGTCATAATTGATATTGAACAAAATTCCATTGAATCATTAGGCCATTATTTTGAATGGCCTCATTCTTATCATGGACAACTCATAGATGTGGTCTCATCTGGAAATCCTAAAGCATTATTATTTGATATTATTTTTGATAAAAAGGATAATAATGCCTATTCACTTGTTCGTGATCTTGTAAATGAAAACACACCACAGGCTTTAAAAGATTCAGCATCAGTATATTTGTTGAAAAATAATCCTGATAAATTTGTTTCTAGTACTTTAAAATCGGTATCAACATACCATGCTCTTGTTTTCGAACCAGAGGACACTCTCAATTTCTTATACAAAATGGATGATGTCCCGCACGGATATGATGATTTAAAACATACAATTACATTACCAGAAAATATTGCAAAAAGACTTCCAAATGCACAGCGATTAGGTAACACCTATGTAGAATTATTAAATGCATCACACGGCGCTGGTGCTGCTAATTTCCCTCAAGATGAAGATGGAATTATCAGAAGAACTCCTACAGCTATCTACTTTGAGGGACCTCAAAAGACATACTTATCACTTTCACTTGCAGCAACAAAAAACATATTAAAAATACCGGATGATGGATTCATTTTTGATTTTGATAATAATTTATTAATCCTTAAAAACGAAAATGGGAAAATAGTCAGAGAAATTCCCATTGATGATAAGGGTCGTATGTATGTGAATTACTTTGGTTATCATAAGACTTTCTACTACATCCCATATATGTACGCTTTTGATCCAGAAATGTTAGACCCTGCATTTTGGGAAGGAAAAACTGCAATTGTTGGGTCATCTTTACCAGGACTAATGGATCTGAGAAGTGTTCCTGTACAAGAAACCTTTCCTGGAGTTGAAATACATGCAAACGTTATCCATGGCATAATAAATGATACTTTTATAAAACCGGTATCTTCAACATTAAATTTTTTAGCCATTTTTTTATTATCAATAATTATTGGTACTTTAGCAGGCATGCCTAAAAAACCAATGTATGGTTTTTTATTTGCCATTATTGGCTCTTGTTGTTGGATTCTTTTTGCGTATAGTCAATTTGTTTCCCATTTGATTATTTGGGAAATAATACGTCCCGTTTTATCAAGTACACTTACTCAACTTAGTGTATTCTCTTATGCATTCATTATTTTGGATAAAGACAAACGCTTCTTAAGGTCTACCTTTGGCACTTATATATCACCCAAATTAATTGACCAAATGATAGATCATAAAGCAGAACCTCAACTTGGTGGTGAGGAAGGATATCACACTGCGTTCTTTACGGACATTCAAAGCTTTTCAGCTTTCTCAGAAAAATTAACTGCCAGTGAACTTGTCGCATT
>MDTA01143618.1_pt1 | contig 10114 bp, 5 predicted proteins | sample 811151 | NCBI WGS metagenome assembly MDTA01 (sample SAMN05326648, study PRJNA326480) | marine metagenome | isolation source: seawater | place: Indian Ocean: South | collected 2010 | reverse complement strand
TACAATGAAGAATCTGAAAAATTATTATATTATTCGATTGGAAATAAAATAATTCATGGAAATAGTAAACATTCATCACCCTGCGATGAAATTACTATCAATTTTTTTAAAACAACAAAAAAACAAACAAAAAATATAACCGTTGACCTTTATAAATTATTCACCGATTTTCATCTTAATGGAAGTGTTCCATTCGTAAAATGGATTGGTTCAAATAATGAAAATAAATATTATAAATTATTCAAAGATTCAATCATTTACGAAGGATATGGAGATTTTGAATTTACCGATAAATATATTGATTTTAAAACATGCCAAGAATGGATCAAAGATTTCTATAGAAGTAAAAAAAAATCCCTTGAAAAAATAAATCGATTTGATATTATCCATAAAGAAGATGTTCTATCCTTTAAAGTATTCTCGGATGAAGGAACATACTCAACACTTTCGATTTCAATCGATGGTTCACTTGATTTTATAATTAAAAAAGATAATGAAAATAAAGGTATTTCCTCCAAAGAACAAATAATTCATCTGATTCATTTATCCAATAATCTAATTCAACAAATAAATGAGGAAAATAAATACTCTGAAAATAAAATTGAGGATTTTGGAACAGAAGAAGAAATTGAAGATATCTTTTTAAAAGATACAATTGATTTTATCGATGCGAAAATATCCTACAAAAAAGGAAGGTATGAAGTGAAAAATGGTGTAGAAAATAATGATGAAAAAAATGTCGGTGAAGAATTAATTCCCCCATTTGTAATTGGTGAAAAAACAAATTTATTTATTCCGATTCTAAGAAAAGTATGTAATAATCTAACGATGTTTTTCCGTTATATGAACGAAGATGATAATGAAAATATAAAAGAAAATTGTATCGGTTTACAATATAATCGTTCGAATAATTTTACAAATATAAATACAATTCAGTCACTCATTACGGTGTACCTAAATAAAGAAATATACAAAGAGGAAAATAAAATTATTAATGACATCACACGTGTTTTTAATATTGATGGTAAAACTATTAACGATGAAATTGCCTCGATTAAAGAAATTGAAAGTGATCGAGAAAAATATAGAAAAGTAACCGTTGTTGATGAAGATACACCCGATATTACTATCTCCCTTAGGAATAATTTCATCGATTTTGAAATCAGAAATATGAAAAGTTTTATGGAGTTTCAAAGAATTACCTCTCTAACAAAAGTGATTATGATGCTATTTGAAAAATTTGTAAATAATGATGAAATATTCCAGGATACACCAATTGGTTCACTTTTTATTGATGATAAATTAAACATAAAGAGCACTATTATTGAAGAAGAAAAAACACAAGATAAAGCAATTGATATTCTAATGAATATGGATTCAGACGAAACTTCAGAATCGTTTAGTTCTTCGGAATCATCCATGGAATATCAATCTGATGAAGAATCCTCCATGGAAGAAGAACAAGAAGGTGGGGGCGCAAAACTAAGATCATATTATCTCAAAAGACTTAAAGAAAATGATAAAAAATTATTTGACCCTGGTAAACCTTGGACAGTTAAACAAAAAAATGGAGATCTCTATGGTTACGCAAAACAATGTGGAGCAGCAATAGATAGACACCCAATATCAATTACTACAGAAGAATTAAAAAGGATTAATTCATATGATAAAAAAGTTTCAGGGAAGGATTCTTACTCAAAGTCAATTGTCGTTCCACGAAGAAGTAAGGATATCCATTATATCTGCCCACAATATTGGGATGTATCTAGAGAAATTCCCCTCACAAAAAGTTATGTAGAGAAACATAAAAAAGATATAATCAAAAATAAAGAGAATAAAGGAAATAATACGATATTAGAAAGAAAAGGAAAATATTGGGACGGAATACCAAATGATAATTCACATAAACATATTTTACCCGGTTTCTCAAAACTTATTATACACCCCGAAGGATATAAATTACCATGTTGTTTCTCTAAAAGAGGATTAGAAAAAGAACATGGAATTGATATAAATGATGAACAACCCAAAGAAGAAAAAAAGAAACAAAGGAAACATAAAAAAACCGATAAAAAATTATGTAAAATTAATACAAAAGAATCACTCCCCATTAGCATAGGTCAATGTTCGCAATTACCTAAAAAATTAAAGATCCTTCTATCACAAGATAAAATATTTGAATATGACCCCAACTTATCGGTATCCAATGGTTTTATAAGAAAAGGTATTCAACAAAGTGATAATGATTTTGTATTCAAAGAATCATCTTTTATAAACTCTTATATTGAACTTATTAACTATGATGGCGATTCAAGGACATTTATTAATGATGAATTATTAAAACCACTTCTATCAGATATTAAATATTATCAATATTGCCCGACCTTACATAAATTATTCAGAAAAAAATATGTCACCCAAAAAGATAAGGAAGACATTATACAAAATTTTCTAAAGAAAAAAAATATAAGAGAAACATTTGGTGAAGATAACATTAAAACACTCAGGAATATACTCAGAAAAGATGAAATATCCATACAATCAAATCGAATCGGTTATATATATTCTTTACTCATATCATTCAAAACATATATCGAATTCCTAAAAAGTGATGAAGAAAAGAAAGACGAATATATTATACCTGCTCTCAATTCAATATTAAAAGATAAAATAAATATCATTGTCTTTGAAAAGGATGAAGAACAAATAATAACAAAAAATACAGAACATAATGGTTCAGATAAATATTGTCTGATGATAAAGGAAGGTCATTACTATGAACCAATCGTTTATCGCGTGAATCTATTCAAAGAACAATATGAATTAAAAGTTCTATCGAAATCTATATTTTCTTCATTTGAAGTATTTGATAAAGATTTAGTTAAGAAACATTTAACTTCCCCCTATCCACGAGGAAGAGACTCCAATCTAAGATCAGGCATCACCCCGACAAGAATAAATAACCTTAATTGTAAAGATAATGCGAAATATTGTAGTGAATGGATACCCTATAAAGATCTTCAAAAAGTTAGAAAGGGTTCCGATATAAGATGGATTAACAATACCATCGAAGGTTGTCCAAATAGTGGTAAAAAAAATTATGACAAATTTGTAAAGGAAATCGATGATACCATAGTTACAGAAACAGGAATCAAGATAAAAATAAACAATGTTTTTGTAAAAACAAGGAAACAAGTTGATCCTAAATTAAAAATAGGTTTACAAGACAAAAATAAATGGTTGTGGATTGATAGAGATTGTGACAATATCCATGACAAGGATATTGAATCACTTATAAGAAAGAAATATGATAAATTAGGTGATAAATTATTACTCGATTTCTCAACAAAAACTATCAAACTAAAAGATGAAAAAGATATACTAAGAGCAATGGAAAGTAATTTCTTTATCGTAAATAAAATACTCTCCAATCTAGAAAAAATAAGAAACAACAATACAATTAACTATCCCGAAGATTCTTGGATGGGAGAAAATCCAAAGCATTATATTAATAATTATTCAGAAATTACACATATCCTTTATAAAAATATAGTCCTACCAATAGATCCAATCAAATTAACACCCCAACATGAAGGATTAGATATAATTTACGATATTAACGATTACCCCACATTTAAAGATGTCAAGGAATATCTCAGAACACTAAACTTAGAAATAGAATCAATTATTCTAAATTCAAATAATGAAATCATTTGTTTATCTATTAAAAATGGTATAATTCCAATTAAAAAAGAAATTATCAAAGACTTCAATCAATATGAGGTATTACGGTCAGAAATTAACCCCTTTGAAGTTGATAAATATATTATGAGTAAACTTGATATGGATGAAAAATATATCAACCGTTTTAAAAATGAAAATGATTATAAACATAAATTATTTACGAAAATATTGAACCTTATCAAAGATGATGAAACAATTGAATCGGTATTAATAGGCATTATCGAAGACCAAATATTAATAAGAAAACACAAAATAGAAAAAATAGTAAACCTTATTCATAAAAAGATTTTATCAACGATCGATCGCAATGAATTTAAAGAAATATCTAAAAAATTAATACAAGAATTTGCGTTTAAATTAATCATATGTGTTGATAATGGTGACCGTATTTCAACAATTCATAAGATTATGGATAATGTCGTCAAATATTCAGATTTAGAAAAAAATACACCCACAACAGAAATTTTCATTAAAAATATCAAAGATAAAGAGTTAATGTACAGTCATCTACGTGATATTTTTATTAAAAAGAGCGATTTTATTAATATAAGAAAAGAAAAATTAATCGTAGACAATCACCGTATAAAAACAACTAAACTTCAAACAACCCCTTATTATATTCATAAACTATTTGGTCCAAATTCATCAATTCAATTTAATATAGATGGTAATGGTGGTGATTGGTATAATCTTTCATTAGCACTAATCTCCGTCGATATAATACCGAGTCACTATGCGAATGAAATAAGAGAAATAGAGGGGATCGTAGAAACACCAAAAAGAAAAATAAAATATATAGGACACATACAACGTATAATCCTATATAAACTTTCCGAATTAAATGATATCAATTTAAAAGAAAAAAGAGACACATTTATAAGATCTTATAATAAATATAATCTACTAAGGTATGGAGATAAACACCAAATGTTTAATACTATTAATGATATCATGAAATATTGGAGAAGAGAATCAAATGATAATTTAGAACAAAAACAAAGGATCAATAAACCCGATATTGAACTAATATTAGAAAGAGTACAAGAAGAAAATATAGAAGATTTTGGTATCTTATTAATCTCGTTCTCGAAAGGGAAAGAAATGGATATAAAATTCTATGGGACAGAAAATATTAACCTAAACACAAAAGTCTCATTATTACATCACACACTTTATAATAATGATTATATCCTCTCAAATATTATTGTTGAAGGAAAAGGATTTCTAACCATTCAAGAACTCTATGATTTATCTCCAATCCATAAAAAATGGATAAAAGTTAATGAACTACAAGAAGAAGATCAAGAAGAGAAAAAAGAATTTCACAGAGAAAGAAAAGAATATCATTATGATAAAGCCAAATATCATGAAGAAAAAGAAAATCAATAATTTTTTTCTATACTATGTAAATTACATTCTATGGATTATTTCTCAAAACCTTTTAATATATGCTTACTACGGAATCATATATTAAAAGACCCGATTATAGATTGGTTAAATATTAATGAATCATTAAATACTAACTATAAAAGGGATAATAATACATTTTACAAAGATTTTATTTTAAAAGAATGGGAAGAATATAAACTCAATTTTTTAAAAACATTAAAACAAAAAGCAAACAAAAATATCCCTATTAATTCATCTGTAGAACAAACACATGAAATGATAAACAAAAAAGAACCATTAATTCTCGGGGCACATCTACTATACAAAGATATGATTGTCTATTGCGATATAGTCATTGATATAAATCTCTTTGTTTCAATTTTCCCAAAAATTAAAAATTATCCACTTCATCGAATCAAAAATAAATATATCTTAATTAACCTTAGTTATTCAACATTAAACTTAAAGAATGACCTTAAAGAATGCCTTAATGAAGGAGTTCTCCCCTACAAAAAATGCGTTCTATATGGATTTTCGAAATGTATTGAACCCTTCCTCGATTATCACCCCCATTCATTTATTATTGGAAAAGAGTATTACTATCGAAAAACAAAATTACCAAATGATGAATTCATATCTCATGTTAATTATGATGAAAATATTATCCATAAATTTAATAAAGCATATCAATGGATATGTTTACTACGAGATAGATGGACTACGTTAAACATCGAAGAAAAACCATCCCACAAAGAATTGTATCCAAATATGAATACTAAAGAATCTGAATGGGAAAATGAAAAACTAAAAATTGCAAATCAAATCAAAGAAATTACACTTGTATGGAATATAACCTATGATGAAAGATGTAATTTACATGAAAAAAATATATATTGTTGGGATGACCCCAAATTGCTCACAGAACTCAAAGAATCTAAGAAAAAAACAATTCAAGAACAAATGATCCACATGAATAAAAATGATGAAATATTAATTTACCCAAGGAAAAATATTTCGACCCCTCTAAGAGAAGTTCTTCAAGAAAAAGAAACAAGTAATATTTTTTTTGATGTTGAGAGTTTTCTCACTATCGATGAAAAAGTCGATTTCTTCAATCAAAAAGAAGAAAAATTTACCAACCCAATACTTGCTATTTTGGGGTTTTTTTATAAAGATAGATTCCACGAATTTACAATACAAAAATACAATATTGAACAAGAAGAAATTATTGTCCAAAGATTTGTCAATGAATTATGGAAAATTTTTAAAAATTATGGTAGAATAAATATATTTCACTGGGGTCACGCAGAATGTAAATATATGGAATACATTCATAAAATATATCCAAATATATCATTTCCAGAATATATATTAGTCGATCTCCTTGATCACTTCAGATTAGAACCTATTATTGTACAAGGAGTTTTCCAATTTGGATTAAAATCAATTGGCAAGGCTCTTTATAATAATGGTCTCATTGAAACAACATGGGATAATAATAATGACAATGGTTTAGAAGCAATGATAAAATTTAAAGAAATATGTAAAAGAAATAAAAAGATACCAATTAAAAGATTTTTAGAAATAAAAGAAATCATTCATTATAACCGCATTGATTGTAAGGTCCTCCAAGAAATATATTTTCTACTTAAAAAAAATTATGATTAATGCTTTGGGTTTATTATTTTTTCTACCAATGATTAATTTCTCTACAGAAAAAGGTATTATATGTTTTATAGTCATTATAAATGGACTATTATGTCATACAACAAGATACTTTAAAACATATGGATGGAAATATATAAGAAATTATGATATTATCTGTAATGTGTTAATGGGTTCATTCATAATATATAAATCTAATTTTAACCCAATTTTAATATATATTATGGTTCATGCCTGTATAATATTTATCCTTAATTACATGTATTATGGACACCATTATTTATTACATATCTTAGGTGTTCAATTACCTCTTTCTATTGCGACTTATATTTTTTAAGTTCTCGTTCCAATACTTTATTTTTCTTAGTCAAGACTTCAATTATTTTTTGCTGATTTTTGATTATTTTTTCAAATTCATCTGTCTCCTTTTTTGTAATACACTCCTTCGTTTCTACAAAAAATCGTGTATTGTAAAGAGTTCCTCCATCCTTATTAAAATAAGATATTGTAACATTTTTATTTTGGTTACCACACTGAATACATAACGCATTATCAATCATCCTAATATATTCTCCTCCATCATAAAAAAATTCAGATCCCTTGTCTAATGTAATATATTTTACTCTATCGCCCCGTTTTAATTCAAAAAGATCTTCTATTTCTTCGCAATTTTCCAATTTTTTTTTTATATATTTTAAATCTTGCGACATTATTGATTTATATCTTTTAATATTTTATTTTTATACCATTCCACCGCCTCTTTAATCGATTTTTCAGATAAATAAACATCTTTTTCGATATGTTCTTGTTTGTACATGATTAATAAATTTATTGTTTGTTCAAACTTCATTTGCATAAATTCCTCATTATTCATTTTATAACGAAGGACATTTTTTTTTAATTTGTAAAACGTAAACTGACCAAACCATTACTTATTCTTAATATATTGTAATTCATAGCAAATATTGTATCAATACTAACATTCGATGTAAAATTTAATTTACAATCATCGAAACTAGAGAAATTACAGGTACCACTTGGTTGGTGTTCTTCTGGATTTAAACAAAATGAGTAAACATATATATTCTTCTTCATTTTACTATAACTTGATTTTGAATAATCACGACTTGCTATAATATTTACCTTTACATCCGTATCATCAGGTGTACTAGTTGGGTCTTCTATATTAGGTGAAAAGCCAAGTACCTTAGTTGATGTATTTATAGAACTAATTGTCACAATTTGTGTTATATAAGGACTAACATTTCTACCCAAAGATATTATATCCCCGACTTTCATTCCAATGGTATCTAGTGTTGTGTCAACATGATACTCAATCGAATTACTACCTAATTTAATATTTTCTCCATTCGTGTCTAAATCCCCGGCATTGTCTTTATGTTTCAAAATCGTGGAAGGTATTGGTGTTTCTTGGAATATAGGTTCTTCATGTTCTTTTATATTATATGATGGTATATTTGTATGATGCTGATATGGTTGTTTTAATGTATAATATTCTTTATATTGTTCTGACAAACGTTCAATTCCATTAATTGTTATATTTATTTTCTCATTACTTATCTGATTTACATTATTACCATCTTCAGTCCAAATTATTTCTTTTAAAGGATGATTGAAAGAATTTAATTTAAATTTGGATGAAGGACTTTGATTAACCGTATCGATTGTTTGAACTTGTTCAATTAAATATTCATGTTCATTTTCACCAAACCTTTTCCTTTCTTCCGAATCTAAAAAAATATTATCACACCATACTTCACATAAAGAAGTAATTGATGTAGATCCTCCGCGGTTTATTTTTGAATTTATACCCCACTCTATTTTTAATATGATATCATGGTATTGAATAGATATAAGAGGTAATGATAAACCTATATGTCTACAAAACCAAAAATTTAAAGGTATTGTAACTGATGACTGGTTCGTTGATACCTTATTTGTTGTATTAAACCCTCCGGTCATATACTTGTATCCCTCTTTTTTGTTATGGTCGATGGTTAATTCATCCCAAACCTTCATCCATTCATTTGTTTGTCTATCCATAAGAGTCCCCCCAATAACAAGGTCAACACTATTAATTAATTCTGTAGCATTTATACCCAATATATGTTGTGGACATACTATATATATTCCGTTCAAAAGGTCTGCTGTTTTAGTTATCTTTACAGTTGAATTTGTAGTTGTATCTTCAGTTCCTAAATCCCCATCAATGATTTGTTGTACTGTTTCAATTGCAAAATTTGTATGTCTTCGATACACACTTTTAAAAAACGTTATTTGAGGATTCCCCGTTATATAATTATCCTGGACACCACTTGCTGTTAATTGTAATATCCCTCCTCCCATTATAATAATATATATTAGTATCTATTATTTTATTTTTATTAAATTAAAACGATTCAATTAAAGTTTAAAATTATATTTTTATTTTATTATTAATACTAAAGATAAAGAATATTATGTCAGAAGATGGATGTCTTAGAGATGCCGTTTTCAATACTTTTCAGGTTGTATCTGGGACTGTAGAAGATGCTTTTCCAGGTGGGAAAGGTGTTATGAAAGGTCTTACTGTAGAAAGTCAACACGAAATATCCATGGGGAATAATCGTGTAGAAGATGTAGGGGCACCCACTTGTGAATGTGATGCAACCAATAAACATTATGTAGATAGTATTTTCCCAGCACGTTTTATAGACTGGGTTTCAGATGGTCCTCCACAGAATATTGGTGAAAATACAAGTCCACAATTTGTAAATCTAATACTAACAGGTGGTCTTAAAATTGAAGGGACTACTCAAAATGCGGTTAGAACAAATTTAAATGCGATTGACCCTGATCAAGAAAGATATATAAACTTAGCAAATGCCGACGGAACCCTTATACCATTTTCTCAACCATCGACAACTACTATCTCTGCAACACCCGAAGAAATTAATTATCTATCAGGGACAATTCTAGGGTCTGCTTCCGCAAATGATATCCTTTCCGTAGATGAGAATAGAGATATCACAGGAATTAGAAATTATACAATGGATGGTACATTTACCAATGGAACTTTAACAATCGATGGTGGTAATATTACAGGGGTTAGTTCAGTTACTGTAAATTCGTTCATCTTTGAAGGAAGTTCTGTCGATGATTTTGAAACAACCATTGGTGTTATTGACCCCACCGCGGATAGAACAATCAATTTAGCAGACAGTTCCGGAACACTTGTCCCTTTTGCTTCACCATCCACAACAACTATTTCCGCCACACCAGAAGAAATAAACCTCCTTTCGGGAACAACATTAGG
>MDTA01167730.1_pt1 | contig 10115 bp, 9 predicted proteins | sample 811151 | NCBI WGS metagenome assembly MDTA01 (sample SAMN05326648, study PRJNA326480) | marine metagenome | isolation source: seawater | place: Indian Ocean: South | collected 2010 | reverse complement strand
TTCTGAAATTTTTCCACCTGCTGCAAAAAAAGTAATTTTTGATTTAGAAAAATCAAAACTATCAAGGTTATAAACTTCATGGTCTTCACCATTAAAGTTTATTTTTTTTCCAGCACTTTTCTTTGATGCAACTAAAAATATTTTGTCAAATTGAAGTTTCTTTTTCTCTAAAACTTCAAGAGTTTTTCTTCCTACATTTCCAGTAGCTCCGACTATTGTTATATTCATGGTTGTTTATGTTTATACTAAATGAAAGGTAAATCGCAAACCTTACCGTTGAAAGTTTCGTTATTTATATCAATTTTTACTAATTGTGATGGCTTCCAGAATGGTTTATTTATCATCCCTATTCCTATCACTTTTTTAAAGTGTGGGGAATAACATGCTGATCTTAGCTCCCCTATAAGTTTGTTTTTTTCATCTTTTATATCTAAAGATTTAGTTATACTTATTTCGTCAGTATCAATGACTAAGCCCATTAGTTTTTTTTTAATTCCTTCCAATTTAATTTTTTTTAATTTTTCTTTACCTAAAAAGTTAATTTCATTATCAAGATTCACATATTTATCAAATCCACATTCAAATGGGTTATCATTAATATCCATATCATTACCATAAGAGAGGAGTGCACTTTCTATTCTTTCAATTAAATTTGGGCAACCTGGTTTTACATCAAATTCTTCTCCAACCTCAAATAGACGATCATAAAGTGTTTGTCCAGACTCTGTGTTTTCAACATAGACCTCATATCCACCTTGTTTTGACCATCCTGATCTTGCTATTAAATGTTTTGCTCCATTAAAATTAAAATAATTAAACCCAAAAAATTTTAATTCTAAAATTTTTTTTCCAAAGATTTTTTCCATAAGCTTAAATGATTTTGGTCCTTGAACAGCTATTATATTTACATCAGGCTCTATAATTTTCACATCAAGTTTTTTTCCAATTGCTAGACCTTTGGCAAATAAAATTACGTCTGAGTCTGCTATCGATATCCACCATCGCTCTTTATTTAATCTTAAAACCACAGGATCATTTACTATCCCACCATTATCATCAATAATTGGACAATAATAACATCTCCCATCTTTAGACTTTGATAAATCTCTACATGTCATTAACTGAACTAGTTTAGCTGAATCAGCGCCACTAATTTCCACTTGTCTTTCTCCTGCAACATCCCAAATTTGCACATTTTTTTTTAAGTGATGATAGGATTCTTCCAAAGATCCAAAAGCCGCAGGAAGCAACATATGGTTATAAACTGTGTAAGCAGTTACACCCTGTTTCTCAATTCTAGAAGTATAAGGAGTGCTTCTTATTCTTCTGGATTTTACAATTGCATAATTCTTCATAGTTTTATTTATCTAAAAATTCTTTTACTAATTTTCTCATTTCAAAAGCTTTTTCAAAAATAATCATATGACCACAATTATTAATTATTTTAATTTCACTATTCTTTAATATCTCACCAATTTTATTTCCATTCTCTTTAGAAACCATTTTGTCTAAATCTCCAAATATACATAATGTTGGACAATTAATTTTTTTCAAAGACTCTTTGCCATCTTTGTAATTGTTACAAGCATTTAAGTCTACTGCCAATATTTCTTTTATTTCCCTTGAAGAGTTGATTATTTTTTTTACAGGATTTCCTCCAATAAAGGCTTTTGATCCTTCATAACCCCACTTCATCATTAGTGTTACAGCTTTTTCATCACCTGCCTCGGCCAGATCAATTAAATCTTGATTTACCGGCAGCCTATAGGATCCAGCAACTAAAATAAGTTTTTCGATTGAATTTGGAAATCTCGAGCTAAAATCAATACCTACTAAACAACCCTGTGAATGACCAATAAAATTGATTTTTTTTATATCAATTGTTTCAATTAGATTTTGAATCCAGTTTGAAATATCTGAAATAGATTTTAAAGATGGCCCTTCAGAATTGCCATGCCCTGGCAAATCAATAGATAATACATTATATCCATTGGAAACATAATATTGCTCATGCAAAGACCAAACAATATGTGTTAACCCACTTCCATGCACAAGCAAAATAGTAGGTTTTTTTCGATCTATTTCCATGCCGCCCGTTGAGACGAACACGTTTTTTCCATTTACGTGAAGTATCAGTTTAAATCTCCTTAGCTTTTTTTCTTAATTCAAATTTCTGAATTTTACCTGTTGAAGTTTTTGGAAGTTCACAAAACTCTACCTTTTTTGGCACTTTAAAACTCGCAAGAGTTTCCTTACAAAAATTTATTAATTCTTTTTCTGTAATAGGCTTATCTTTAACCATTTCAATAAACGCACATGGAACTTCTCCCCATTTTTCATCTGGTTTAGCAACTACTGCTGCAATTGAAACTGATGGATGTTTGGCCAAAGTATTTTCAATTTCAATTGATGAAATGTTTTCACCTCCTGAAATAATAATATCTTTAGATCTATCTTGAATTTTTATATAACCATCTGGATGCATAACCGCTAAATCTCCAGTATGAAACCATCCTCCTTTCATAGCTTTGTTAGTGGCATCCTTGTCTTTAAAATAACCTTTCATTACGACATTACCTCTTATCATTATTTCTCCTATTGTCTTACCATCTCTAGGAACTTCTTGCATAGTTTCTGGGTCCATAATTGTTACTCCCTCTGTGTTAGGATATCTTACTCCCTGCCTAGCTTTAATTTCATTTTGTTTCTCTTCCTCAAATCCATTCCATTCTTCATTCCAGGCACATTGTGTTACGTGACCATATGTTTCAGTTAAACCATAAACATGCATAACTTCAAAACCTAGGCTTCTCATTTTTTTAAAAATGATACTTGGTGGTGGTGCTCCAGCAGTTAAAACATAAACTTTTTGTTTTAATTTCTTACGATCATTTTCTGGTGCGCCTGTAATCATATTAAGCACAATAGGTGCACCTCCAAAATGGGTTACATCATATTTATCAATTAATTCAAAAATTTTTTTTATATCAATATTTCTTAAACAAATTGTTTTTCCATTTAACATAGGAACAGTCCAAGGGTAACACCAACCATTACAATGAAACATGGGAACAACAGTTAAGAAATTTAGTCTATTAGGCATATTCCAAGCTGTAGCACTCCCAGTGGACATTAAATAAGACCCTCTATGATGATAAACAACTCCTTTTGGATTTCCTGTAGTTCCAGAGGTATAGCTTAATGAAATAGCTTGCCACTCATCATCTGGCATTTTCCATTTATAATTTTCATCACCTGAATTTAAAAAATCTTCATACTCAATATCACCAATTTTTTCTAATTTTGATTGGTCTGCATGCTTATCGTTGATATCAATTACTATAATTTTTTTATTTATTGAGCTTAAAGCTTTTTTTACTTCTTTATGAAGTTGCCTATCTACAACCAAAACCTTGGCATCACTATGTTCTAAAATATAAGCAATTGTTTTTGCATCTAATCTAATATTAATTGTATTTAATACTCCTCCAGTCATGGGAACCGAGTAATGGGCCTCAAAAATTTCAGGAGTATTAAAGGCTAGAAATGAAACTGTGTCACCTTTTCCAACTCCAATCTTCTCAAGTGCACTGGCGAATTTAATGCATCTTTTGTAAATCTCTTTCCAAGTATATTTTCTATCCTCATAAACTAGCGCCTCATAATTAGGATAAATATCTTTCGCTCTTTGTAAAAAAGACAGTGGTGTTAAAGGTACAAAGTTTGCTTCATTCTTCCCTAGATTTTCTTCAAATTTACTCATAATTAGTTGAATTTATAGTTCATAATATACTTGCTTCCACTAAGTGCAGATAAATAGTGACTCTCTACCCTGGGCAAAACTCTATTAAAGTAAAAATTTGCAGTTTGTATCTTGTCCTCATAAAAATCTTTATTATTTTCATAATCTTCATAACTTACTTCTAAGACTTTTATCCATGAATAGCCTACAGCAACTAGACCTAAAACTTTTAAATAGTCGTTACATGCTGCATTAGCATCATCTTTTGATGAATTAGCCTTTTCTTTAATCCAATTTGAAAAATCTTCCAATTTTTCAACATATTGTCTCAATTTTTTACAAAACAAATTTACTTTTTCATTATCATTACTAAGGTCTTTTTTTAAAGATGAAATATATTTATCTATAACATCTCCATTTTTTGTTACTAATTTTCTAAAGACAAGATCGATAGCTTGCACTGAGTTTGTTCCCTCATAAATTGGAGTAATTCTATTATCTCGATATAACTGTTCAATCCCCTGGTCTTTGGTATATCCATATCCACCATGTATTTGCATTGCATCACTGGTAATTTCCATTCCCATTTCGGTAAATAAAGATTTAACAACTGGAGTCATTAAAGATACTAAATCAGCCGCATGATTTTTAACTGTTTCATCTTTATGATTTAAGCTTACTTCTGTTTGTTGTGATAGCCAAAAGCACAATGCTCTTTGACCTTCTATAATTGATTTCATATTTAGTAATGACTTTCTTATATCCGCATGTTCGATTATAAAGTCTGCGGATCCATTTTGAGAATTTTTTTTGTTACTTTTTCCTTGTTTTCTCTCTTTTGCGTAACTTAAAGAGTTTTGATAAGCAATTTCTGAAATTCCCAAACCTTGAATTCCTACAACTATCCTTTCAAGATTCATCATTGTAAACATCGAGTTAAGACCTTTATTTTTAGGACCTATCATATATCCAACTGCTTCATCAAAATTTAAAACACAAGTTGCTGAACCCTTTATTCCCATTTTAGTTTCTATTGATCCAGTAGATACTCCGTTTCTAGGACCAATTTTTCCATCATCGTTTACAATAAATTTTGGCACTAAAAATAAGCTAATTCCTTTTGTTCCAGATGGGGAGTCTTTTGCTCTAGCAATTACCAAATGTATAATATTTTCTGTAAGATCATGATCACCAGAAGTTATAAATATTTTTTGACCACTCAATTTAAAAGTTCCATCTGTTTGTTCAACTGCTTTTGTTTTAAGAAGTCCTAAGTCAGTACCACATACTGGCTCTGTTAAACACATTGTTCCACTCCACTTTCCTTCGACCATTTTTGGTAGAAATTTATTTTTTAACTCTTCTGAGGCATGATGATTAATGCAATTATATGCTCCAATACTTAATTCACTATACAACTTAAAAGAAAGACTTGCTGAAGAAAGCATTTCATCAAAAAATGCACTTACAGTTTTTGGCATTCCTTGCCCTCCATATTTAGGGTCACAAGATAAAGATGTCCAACCATCATCAATAAACTTTTTATAAGCTTCTTTATACCCAGGTGGAGTTCTGACTACTCCATTTTCTAAGACAGTAGGATTTTCATCTCCAGCTTTGGCTAGAGGAAGTATAATATTCTCACTTAACTTAGCGGCTTCTTCTAGAATATCTTTTACCAAATCACCTGTAACTTCTTTATATTTTTCAATTTCATTATAATGTTCATTATTTCTAAGTTTTTCATAAAGAAAAAGCATGTCTTGAAGAGGTGCATTATAAATTGGCATATCAGTATTTTAGGTGAATTAACAAATTATTTCAATTTTGAAATAATCGCATCTCCCATTTGGGCTGTGGATACTTCTTTTTTACCCTTAGATAAAATATCTCTTGTTCTTAAGCCGTCATTTAATACTTCTTGAACAGCAAATTCTAATGCATCAGCCTCTTTGTCCAAATTTAAAGAGTATCTTAATGCCATGGCAAAACTTAAAATAGTTGCTATTGGATTAGCTATATTTTTTCCAGCTATATCCGGTGCGGATCCATGTATTGGTTCGTACATTGCTCTCATTTCCCCGTCTTTATTTTTGACACCTAGAGAAGCTGAGGGTAACAAGCCTAGTGATCCGGTTAACATTGATGCTTGATCGGACAGCATATCTCCAAATAAATTATCAGTTACAATGACATCAAATTGTTTTGGATTCCTTAACAACTGCATCGCACAATTATCTGCCAACATATGATTAAGTTCGATGTCTTTATACTCTTTTTCATGTAAAGATTGAACTTCTTCCTTCCAAAGTTGTCCTGCCTCCATTACATTAGATTTCTCACATGATGTAACTTTGTTAGATCTTTTTTTTGCTAAATCAAAAGCAACTCTTGCTACTCTAATAATTTCACTACTTGTATACGTGTGAGTATTAATTCCTTTCCTTTCGCCATTATCGATTGGTTTAATTCCTCTCGGCTCTCCAAAATATATTCCACCTGTCAACTCTCTTACTATCATTATATCTAAACCTGAAACTATTTCAGGTTTTAATGTGGAAGCGTCTACTAATTGTTTAAAACAAATTGCAGGTCTTAAATTTGCAAACAACTTTAATTCTTTTCTTAACTTTAAAAGAGCTCTTTCAGGTTTTTTTGAAAATTCTAAGTTATCCCATTTGGGACCACCTACAGCTCCTAAAATAACCGCTACTGACTCTAATGCTTTATAAAAAACTTCATCAGTAATTGGGGTTCCATGCTTATCATAGGATGCACCTCCTGCTAATCCTTCTTCAATTTCAAAATCTAAAGATTTTTTTGAATTAAACCAATTAATAACTTTTTTAACTTCCCTAACTACTTCTGGTCCAATACCATCGCCGGGTAATAGTAAAAATTTTCTTTTTTTAACTTTTATCATGTAATATCCAAGGTCTTGAATTTTTTAATTTTTCTTCAAAAGTTTTTATTTTTTCTGATTTCTCTAAGGACAATGCAATATCGTCTAATCCATTAATTAAACATTTTTTCCTAAACGGTTCGATTTCAAATTTTATTTCATTATTTCCATAAATTATTTTTTCTTCTTCCAAATTTATAGAAATTTCTTCTTTTCTATCAGAATATTCTGCTAGTTCTTTGATTCTTTCATCATTTAGAATAATTGGTAAAATTCCATTTTTGAAACAGTTATTATAAAAAATATCAGCATAGCTTGAACTTATTACACAAGTAATGCCAAAATCCAACAAAGCCCATGGAGCATGTTCTCTTGATGATCCACATCCAAAATTATTTCCAGCAATTAAAATTTTTGAATTATTAAAGCGCGATTTATTCAATATAAAATCTTTATTTTCATTTCCAGAATTATCGTATCTCATTTCGTGGAACAAATTTTTACCTAATCCAGTTCTTTTAATTGTCTTAAGAAACTGTTTGGGTATTATCATATCCGTATCAATATTTACTATCGGCAAATAGGCTGGAATACTTTTTAATTTATTAAATTTTTTCATTTTTTTTGATACTTTCTTACATCGTCAAGATTGCCTGATATTGCTGCGGCTGCGGCCATTCCTGGACTAACTAAATGCGTTCTTCCACCTCTGCCTTGTCTTCCTTCAAAATTTCTATTTGATGTAGAAGCACATCTTTCCTCTGGTTTTAATTTATCAGCATTCATAGCTAAACACATTGAACATCCAGGCTCCCTCCATTCAAAACCTGATTGAATAAATATTTTGTCCAAACCTTCTTGCTCAGCTTGTTCTTTTACTAAACCTGAACCAGGTACAACCATTGCTTGGACGTGGGATGCTTTTTTTCTATCTTTTAAAATTTGTGCCGCTTCTCTAAGATCTTCTATTCTTCCATTAGTACAACTTCCTATAAATACCTTATCAATTTTAATATCTTTTATTTCTGTATTAGCCTTCAATCCCATGTATTTTAAGGATCTATTAATTGAATTTTTTTTATTTATATCTTTTTCATTATCTGGATTAGGTACTTTTCCATTAATAGGAACTACATCTTCAGGTGAAGTTCCCCAAGTAACCATAGGTAAAATTTCATCAGCACTGATGCCTATTTCTTTATCAAACTTTGCATCATTGTCGGTTTTTAAAGAGTGCCAATAATTAAGAGCTTTTTCCCAATTTTCATTTGTTGGAGACATAGGTCTGCCCTTTAAATAATCAAAAATTTTTTCATCTGGTTGTATTAAACCTGCTCTAGCTCCACCTTCTATAGTCATATTGCAAATTGTCATTCTTTGTTCAACTGATAGATCTGAAATTAAAGATCCAGCGTATTCAACAACGCATCCTGTGCCACCTGCTGTTCCTATCTTTCCAATTATTTGCAATATTACATCTTTAGATTTAACTCCAACACCCAATTTTCCATTTACATTTATTCTAAAATTTTTTGCTTTTTTCTGTACTAAAGTTTGCGTTGCCAATACATGCTCTACCTCGGAGGTGCCTATACCAAATGCCAATGCTCCAAACGCTCCGTGTGTTGCGGTATGACTATCTCCACATACAATAACATCTCCTGGTTGAGTAAATCCTTGCTCAGGTCCAACTATATGAACAATTCCCTGTCTTTTATCTGTCATTCCAAATAATTTAACTCCGAATTCCTCACAGTTTTTTTCTAGAGTTTCTACTTGAATCCTCGAATCCTCATCATCAATTCCATTTGATCTATCAGTGGTTGGGATATTGTGATCTACTACAGCTAAAGTAAGATTTGGTTGTCTTACTTTTCTGTTAGCATTTCTTAGGCCCTCAAATGCTTGTGGACTTGTAACTTCATGAATGAGATGTCTATCAACATAAATAAGAGAGGTACCATCGCTCTGTTCATGAACAAGGTGGTCATTCCAAATTTTATCGTAAAGAGTATTAGGCATTTAGAAAAAAATTATTTTTTCTTTTCAGATGTGTCTTTTGTTTTATTTTCTTCTTTTTTAGTTTCAATTTTTGCTTTAGGCGTTTCAGATCGCTCTTTATTTATCTCATTTTGCTGTTCTTGAGAAACTTCTGTTGTTTCATTTAAATCTTCTGTTTTAATTTCTTCAGGTTTTGCATCAACTTCTATACCTATTTTCTTTTTAATTTTTTCAACAATTCTAGTTGATTTACCAGTTCTATCTCTTAAATAATAAAGTTTTGCTCTTTTTACTTTTCCTGATCTAATAACTTTAATTGAGTCTACTATCGGACTATAAAGTGCAAAAGTTCTTTCTACGCCTTCACCGAATGATATTTTCCTTACTGTAAATGAAGAATTTAAATCTCTATTTTTTTTTGCAATACAAACGCCCTCAAAATATTGAATTCTATCTCTTTTTCCTTCTGTAATTCTTACACCTATTTTCACAATATCGCCTGGTGAAAAATCAGGGAGTTTCTTCTCTGCTGAAATTTTTTTTACAGTTAACTGATTTATTTCTTCAATATTTTTCATTTTAAGGTTTATCAATTTAATTTTTTTTATATTTTTGCCATAAATCTGGTCTTCGGACGCGTGTTATAGCCTCAGATTGCGATAAACGCCAGTCTTTAATTTTCGCATGATCTCCTGATAAAAGCACGTCAGGCACCCTTTTTTTCTCCCATATTTGGGGTTTAGTATATTGGGGATATTCTAGCAAGTTATTTTCAAAGCTTTCCTCAATTGTAGATTTTTGATTTCCAATCACACCAGGTATTAATCGAAGAATTGAATCTAAGACTACATATGTAGCATTTTCTCCTCCTGATAATATAAAATCTCCAATACTAATTTCATCAATTTTTCTAGAATCTATAACTCTTTGGTCTATTCCTTCAAAATGGCCACAAATAAAATTAATAGTATTTTCTTTAGAAAGTTCCTTTGCAACATTTTGATTAAAAACTCTTCCCTTAGGGGATAAATAAATAGTTTTTTCAGTATTTTTTGTATTTTCGTCTAGTGATTTTGCTATAACATCTGGTCTTATTAACATTCCAGATCCACCTCCATAAGGTGTATCATCAACACTTTTATGTTTGTCATTTGCAAAATCTCTTATATTTACAATTTCTAAGTTCCATATTTTTTCATTTAACGCCTTTCCATATAAGCCTTGGCTAAATGGTCCAGGAAAAAGCTCTGGATAAAGTGTAAATATTCTAGAAGTAAACATATTTATTTTTTTTCTTCTGCCTTAGGAGCATCAGCTTTTTTTTCTTCTGCCTTAGGAGCATCAGTTTTTTTTTCTTCTGCCTTAGGAACTTCTTCTTTATCTTTTTTTCTATCCTTCTTTGGTATTGCCTTTTTTGGATTATTTCCTTTTTCAGGCATTGGCATTATTTGACTTTCACCTAATAATCTT
>MDTA01166968.1_pt1 | contig 10115 bp, 10 predicted proteins | sample 811151 | NCBI WGS metagenome assembly MDTA01 (sample SAMN05326648, study PRJNA326480) | marine metagenome | isolation source: seawater | place: Indian Ocean: South | collected 2010 | reverse complement strand
CATTCCTCGGTAGCTCAGTTGGTAGAGCAGTTGACTGTTAATCAATTGGTCGCAGGTTCGAGTCCTGCCCGAGGAGCCAATTATCCAGTTTTTTCTAGTGACACCGAATTTCTCAAAACTTGAAGAATTTTTTCTTTTTGAATTTTCGATAAAGAGGCAAAAGTTTTGCTCAAAAATGAATAATTTAGATCGTCTTCAATAGCGTTCTCGCCTTCAAAATCTTTGAAATCTTTGAAATCTTCATAAAAATAATTAATTGGTACTTTTAAATATTGCGATAATTGCATTAATCTGCTTGAACTTACTCCATTGGTTCCTTTTTCGTATTTTTGAATTTGTTGAAATGTTACGTTGATTGCTTGAGCTACTTTTGTTTGCGTTAAACCTAGGGATAATCTTCTCATTCTTAACTTTTTTCCCAAATGAATATTAAAATTCTCTTCCATGCCAACCCCCTTTTTTTTGATATTCAATATTAAATCTGAGAATATTTCAACAGATAAAACAAGATTTTGAGAAAATAAAATTGGGTCAATTACGCCTTAAATTACTTAAAAAACTAAAAATATTTATTGACTTACTGATAAAAAAAGAGTGTGAGAATAGAGTTAATTATAATTTTTTAATCTATATTCCCACTTTCCTCGCTTAGTAAATGAAGCTTTAATCCAAAGATATGAGTTTTCTTCATACCAAATATCTGTATTTAGCTTTTTATTATCCGGTAAACTTTCATCAGAAGAAGAAAAATTGAAATGTAATGTTTTATATTCTTTTCCATTTATCTTAATTGTTTTTTTTCCTAAAAATTTTACGTTTTGCTCTATTATTCGTCCTGAGATTGCACTTATTTGAGCCTTAGCCTTTACAATTTCATGATTCCACCAAGTTCCAACAATATAATCAGCTGGTGAATTACCTTTGTATGAAGATCCATCAATAATTAGTTCTTTTTTACTCTCATCGAAATTAATATTTACGTATTTTTCTTTTTTGTTTTGATTAGTTTTAGATGAAAAAGAGTCAAAAATGTTATTCTTATAGATTTCTTCACTGTCTGCAAAATACGTATATAAATCAACTCCTAATTTTGAAATTTTAAATTTTACCTCACTTTTAACCGAAAGATTTCCATCGCTTCTATTGAAAAAATAGTTGTGAAATCCTATTAATTTATCATTTCTAAAAAGTTCATATTCTAATTTATTATATTTTGAATAATGATCAACATGGGAGTAAGCATTGCTAAAATGAAGCAGTATAAATACAATTGAAAGAATAATTTTTTTCATATATTTAAAATTATGGAAAATAATAATATTTTAAAACAAATTGGAAATACACCATTAATAAGATTAAAACAAGCCTCAGAATTGACCAAGTGTAATATTTATGGAAAGGCTGAATATTTTAATCCTGGAGAGTCCGTAAAAGATAGAGCCGCTTTATTTATAGTCGAAGAAGCGATTAGAAATAAAAAGATTGAAAAAGGTGGAACTGTTGTAGAAGGCACCGCTGGGAATACAGGAATAGGTTTAGCGGTTGTGTGTAAAGCTTACGGTTTAAAATTAAAAATTATTATTCCTAAAACTCAGTCAGAAGAAAAAAAAACAACATTAATTGAATTAGGGGCAGAATTAATTCAAGTCGATGCAGTTCCCTACACTAACGAAAATAATTATATAAAACAATCAAAGAGACTAGCAGAAGATTTATTAAAAAATAGCAAACATGGTGTTATTTGGGCTAACCAGTTTGATAATATTGTGAACACAGAGTCTCATATAAAAACTACATCAGAAGAAATATGGAATCAAACAGCGGGTCAGGTTGATGGATTTGTTTGCTCAGTAGGAACTGGAGGTACTTTAGCTGGTGTCTCTATCGGACTTAAAAAAAAGAATAAAAATATTAAAATTGCATTATCTGACCCCATGGGTTCGTCTTTATATTCTTATATAACAAATAATAAGTTAGTCTCATCTGGTAGTTCTATAACAGAGGGAATTGGAACTAGCAGAATAACAAAAAACTTTGATAAAGCACTGGTTGATTTAGCCTATCAAACAGATGATATAGAGGCATTAAATTTGATTTATGATTTAATGGAAAATCAAAAAATAGTATTAGGTGGATCTTCAGGTATTAATATTGCTGGAGCTATAAAACTTGCAAAAGAATTGGGTGAGGGAAAGACAATAGTAACTATCTTATGTGATCACGGAAAGCGCTATGCTAGTAAAATTTTTAACAAAGATTTTTTAAAAAGTAAAAACCTTCCTATTCCAAAGTGGTTATAATATTTGACTTAAAAATAATTTTGTTCTTTCAGACTTAGGGTTATCAAAAAAATCTTTTGTGGATGCTTTTTCAACTATACGACCTTCATCCATAAAAATCATACTATCAGCTACTTCTTTTGCAAATCCCATTTCATGTGTCACAACAATCATAGTCATTCCACCTTTAGCTAAATCAACCATTACATCTAGAACCTCTTTTATCATTTCAGGGTCTAAAGCCGAAGTAGGTTCATCAAATAACATGATTTTTGGTTCCATACAAAGTGCTCTAGCTATAGCTGCTCTTTGTTGCTGTCCTCCGGAAAGTTGACCAGGAAATTTTAAAGCTTGATCAATAATTTGAACACGTTCTAAATTTTTTTTAGCAATTTCCTCTGCTTCTTTTTTTGGAAGTTTTTTTACCCAGATAGGTGCTAAAGAACAATTATCTAAAATTGACAAATGTGGAAATAAATTAAATTGTTGAAAAACCATTCCAACCTCTGCTCTGATATTTTCAATATTTTTTGTATTTTCATCTAATTTAATTCCATCAACTACTATATCTCCCTTCTGATGTTCTTCTAATCTGTTAATGCATCTTATTAATGTTGACTTACCTGAACCAGATGGTCCACATACGACAATTTTTTGTTTTGGTTGAACTTCTAAATCAATGTCCTTAAGAACTTGAAATTCTCCAAACCATTTATTTAAATTGTCTATTTTAATTATGGGCTCTGACATTATTATCTTTCAGTTTTATATTTTAATTCTAAATTATAGCTATATTTACTCATAGCATAGCAAATAATCCAGAATATAATAGCAGCAAAAACGTACCCTTCCATTGCAAAACCTAGCCATTTTGGATTTGTTTTTGCTAAATTTAACATTCCTACAATTTCTAGGAGTCCTACAACAAAAATTAACGGCGTATCTTTAACCAGTGCTAGAAATGTATTGGCTATTCCTGGTATTACTAGTTTTAATGCTTGAGGCAAAATTACAAATATATGCATTTTCCAATAACCCATTCCTAGAGACTTAGCAGCATCATATTGGCCTCTTGGTAAGGCCTGTAAACCACCCCTAATCACTTCAGCTACATATGCTGCCTCAAATAATGAGATAGCAATAATTACTCTTACAAGTTTATCCATGAAAAAATCTTCAGGTAAAAACATTGGAAACATTACTGAAGACATGAATAAAACTGTTATAAGCGGTACACCTCTCCAAAATTCTATGAAACCAATAGAAAAATATCGTATAGTTGGTAATTCAGATCTTCTTCCTAATGCTAAAAACATCCCAACAGGAAAGCAAAAAATTAAGCAAAAGAAAGAAACTATAAAAGTTAACGATAAACCACCCCATGCTCCTGTTTCGACCCATTCAAGTCCAAAAGCTCCTCCTGAAATCAGGTAATAAATCAAAATAAATGCTATAATTGGGTATATAACTACATAATATAAAGTTAAAAATTTCTTTAATTTCTCTGATGGAAAATACCCAACAAAAGCCAAGGCAATTAAGAGAATAAAGGAAATATTAATCCTCCATTGAAACTCATTAGGATACATTCCGTAAATAAATCTTCTTAACCAAATTTTAATATATGTCCAACAAGCACCACTACCGGTACAAGCGTCTTTGGAGTCTCCAGCAAAATTTGCATCTATAAAAAACCATGAAGCTATAGGTGGAATAGATTTTATTATAGTAAATATAATTAATAGAGTTAGAATAGCGTTAAAAGTACTAGTATTAATATTCTTATTTAATAAATCTAATTTTTTAATACCGGAGAATTCAATTCTTATCAAATGGAGCCCTAAAGTTCCTAAAAATAATGGAAGTAAAAAACCAATTATATTTGGTAAAAAAGAAGTTGTATTTATGTCAAAAAAGGCACCTAAAGACACATCAAAAATAGCTATAAAAATTAAAATAGAACCAGCAGACAAATAAGTTGTTAAATTTTGAGTGTTAGGATTTAAAAAGTTAAATTTATTCATTATTTTTCCTTTATAGCTATACTCTTGTTATACCAGTTCATGAGAGCTGAAATCGCCAAACTAATAGATAAATATGTAAGCATTGTGATAGATACTATCTCTATAGCTCTTCCTGTTTGCATTAAAGCGGTACCGGCAAAAACTAAAACTAAATCTGGGTAGGCAATTGCGGCAGCCAAAGAGGAATTTTTTGTCAAATTTAAATATTGATTAGTAGTTGGTGGAATTATAATTCTTAAAGCTTGAGGCATTATAACTAACTTTAAAATTTGATTTGGATTTAATCCTATAGAAGCAGCAGCTTCTTTTTGACCTTTGCTAATTCCTTGTATACCTGCCCTAACACACTCTGCAATAAAAGTTGCCGTATATAAAGATAATGCCAAAGTTAAAGCTATAAGTTCTGGAGGAATACCTGTTCCCCCTTGATATATAAAAGAAGTAGTAGATATTTGTTCTAAAACTGGAATTTCAAAATTTAGAGAAACTCCTCCAATTAAAAAAGATAAAAAAGGTAAAAATACGAGCAACCCTAAAGAAATAGAAATTACAGGTAATTGTTTACCCTGATTTTCTTGTAATTTTTTAGCATAATTTTTAATTAAAAATATTGATATTATTGCTGCAATTAATGAATACAAAAATATATTAAAATTTTCCCATATAAAACTTGGAACAAATAAACCTTTTATAGTTAGAAAAAATACACCAAAAATCGCATCCGCCTCCTGAGGCAATGGTAAAGCTCTTAAAGCAGCAAAATACCAAAAAAATATTTGTAGCAATAAAGGAATATTTCTAAAAAATTCAACGTAATAAGCTGCGGATCTTTCAATTAAATAATTTGGAGATAAACGAGCTATACCAACTATTACTCCAATAATTGTTGAAAAAATTATTCCTATAAAAGCTACTAACAAAGTATTTAATAAACCCACTAAATAAGCTCTGGCATAAGAATGAGATCCGTCATATTCGATTAAAGAAAATTGCACATCAAATGATGATTCTTGAGATAAAAATCCATAACCGAATTCAATACCCCTATTATCCATGTTTATTTGTGCATTGAATGTAAAAAAGCCAAACACTAAGATTACAGCAAATAACGTTATTATTTGTGGAATAATCTTCTTAATTTTATTGTTCATAAAAGAAATAATAATAAAAAAAAGGGCTAGATAAATCTAGCCCTTTTAATTTTAATTTACAAGATTATCTTGCAGGTGGTACATAAAGTATTCCGCCTTTAGTCCATAATTGATTTGGACCTCGATCAGGTAAAATACCTGGATCAGCTATATTTCTTTTATAGCTTTCTCCATAATTACCAACTTGTTTAATAATTCTTAGGCTCCAGTCATTATCAAGACCAAACGCAGCGCCTAACTCACCTTCTGCGCCAACTAATCTTTTTATAGCTGGATTCTCAGATGATTTCATACTGTCAGCGTTTGCTGAATTAATACCGTATTCTTCAGCTTCAATCATTACGTTTAATGACCATCTAACAATATCTTCCCAAACTGAGTCTCCTTGACGAACAACCGGTCCAAGAGGCTCTTTTGAGATAGTCTCTGGTAATACCATGTGTTCACCTGGATTCTTCATTTTGGTTCTCTGTGCAGCTAATCCTGACTTGTCAGTTGTGTAAGTATCACATCTTCCAGCGTCATAAGCAGCTACTACTTCATCTGCTTTTTCAAAAGCTACAGGCTCATACTTAATACCTTTAGAATTAAAGAAGTCTCTCATATTTAATTCCGTTGTAGTACCAATATTTGTACAAGCTGATATACCATCTTTAAAATCATTTACTGATTTTATGCCTGAATTTTTTCTTACCATGAAACCTTGTCCATCATAAAAATTTACTCCAACGAAAGTTAATCCGATGTCAGCATCTCTTGATAATGTCCAAGTAGTGTTTCTTGAAAGAACATCTATTTCTCCAGATGTTAATGCTGTAAATCTTTCTTTGGCACTCAAAGGTGTAAATTTAACTTTTCCTGAGTCACCTAAAACTGCAGCAGCAACTGCTCTGCAAAGATCTACGTCAACACCTGTCCAATTTCCTGATGCGTCAGCATTAGAGAAACCAGGCAAACCTTGTGAAACTCCGCATCTCACAAAGCCAGTTTTTTGTGTTTTCTTTAAAGTTTTAGATTTTTTTGCTGCAAATGCTTCAGTCTGAAAGCTAGCTAATAAAGCAATTGATACTGCAAAATAAATAAAACTTTTTATAGATTTAATCATATTATGATCCCCTATGTTTTATTGTTAACAATATTTTTGAAATAAAATTTCAAAACAATGGATTATGATAAAAAAAAATAGTTATATCAACGTATCAAATTAGCCAGACTAGTTTTTAAAAAAAAATTGCCGTACTACATATAGAAGATATTTTTTTAGAATGCTTAAATATAAGAAAAAACAACTATTTGGCGCGCCCTGAAGGATTCGAACCTACGACCCTCGGTTTAGAAAACCGATGCTCTATCCAACTGAGCTAAGGGCGCTCTTTATTAAATATAATCTATATTTACTTAAAAACATACTAAGTGGTCAATATAAATCGGGGATTTAATCCCAAATTTTTCAGACATTTCATGTTGATGTATGTGATGAGAATGTACAAAAACAGGTAAATGTTCACCGCTGTTTGTCTTAAGTGTGTATATAAAATTAGTGCCTCTAAATTTTCTATCTATTACCTCTAATTTTAATTTACTTTGATCATCGTGGATTAAATCCTCTGGTTGTAGAAGTAGTTTTACATTGGCACCAGATGGAAAATTGTTTGATAATTTGCCTCTTATTTCTCCTAATTGATCATGTTTCAATCTATGAACTGCGCATTCGCTATCTATAACTTTAACATCTATAAAAACCCCTTTGTTTAAAAAATTTGCAACTTCTATAGAGTTTGGTTCGTGGTGAACATTATATGGAACATCATATTGCTTTAGTTCTTGATTTAAAATTATACCACACTTATCAGCCATTGAAAAAGCTTCGTAAGAGTCGTGTGTTACTATAATGGTTGTTAAATTTATTCTTTTTAAAAGTTTTTTAACTGAAACTTGTATTTCCTCTTTCAAACTTTGATCAATGTTTGAAAAAGGTTCGTCTAATAATAATAAATCAGGTTTTGACATTAAAGATCTTGCTAATGAAACTCTTTGGGCTTCTCCTGCACTAATTTGATGAGGAAACTTTTCTAAAATAGGTTCTATTCTAAGTAAATTTATGATTTCTTTGGTTTCTAAAGCTGAACCATTGCCATTAAATCTTTTTTTTCCAAAATTTATATTATCTATAACTTTATAATTTGGAAAAAGAGAATTGTCCTGAAATGATAAGGCAATATTTCTCTCTTCAGGTTCTATATGTATATTCTCAGAAGATAAAATTTTTTCCTTCAGAACTATTTTACCTTTACTAAGTTTTTGTAAACCTGCAATCGTTCTTAAAATTGTTGTTTTGCCTATTCCAGATGGACCTAGAAGTGAAATAATTTCACCTTGATTTTTTATTACAAGATTAACATTATTTACTTTATTTTTCTCACTTGCAGTAAAACTGCCATTCAGAATTTCTAAAAAATTCTTAGTCATTTTAAGATTATATTAGTTTTTTTTTGAAAGTATATATCTAGATGAAAGTAAAATTAATATTGTAGACCAAAATATAAGAAAAAGAGATGGTAAGGCTGCGGCTTCTAATAAATCTTGTGATGCATAAATATAAGCCTGGGTTGCAAATGTTTCAAAGTTAAAAGGCCTCAATATCAACGTTATAGGCAACTCTTTGATTACTTCCAAAGAGATTAATAACATTATAAGAATAATATTAGTTTTTAAATGAGGTATGTGGATCTGTAAAAACGTTTTTATCTTTGAGTACCCTAGAAGATAAGCACTTTCATCTATTGAATTATTGATTTTGTCATAGCTTGATTTAATTCCATTAAATGATAATGAAAAAAATCTAATAAAATATGCTAAAATTAATCCTAAAATAGATCCAATAAATATACTTTTTGTGCTTTTAAAGTTAAAATTCTCAGAAAAAAAATCACTCATATTTGAAAAAAAAGTAATAAAAGCTACTGCTAGTATTACGCCTGGTATTGCATAACCAGAAACAGAAAAATTAGTAAGATAATTTAAAATCTTACTTTTTGAAATTCTACTCCCATAATTGATAAATAAAGAAATAACTACTATAGAAATACTAGCTAACAATACTAGAAACAAAGTATTTAAATTTATATTTATTATATTTATATCTTGAAAATATTTAGGAAACTTTATCGTCCAATATATCATTTGTGAAACCGGAAATATAAAGCTTATAAATAATATTGTTGAACAAATTATTACCGGTAAAAAAGCTTTTTTCCCATTTAATTTAATTTTAGTGATCGGCTTAAATCCTCTTCCAGGTTGATGATATTTTGCTTCTCTTCTTGAATAGATTTCAATTGAGAACAAAAAAAGAATAAAAAGCAAAAGAATGAAAGATATTTGATTTGCAGTGTTTAAATCATCAAAAGAAAGCCATGAGTTATAAATTCCTGTTGTAAGTGTGTTAACACTAAAGAAAGATACTGTTCCAAAATCTGACAGACATTCCATTGAAACCAAAGCCAAGCCTGCAATTATCGCTGGTCTTGCAGAAGGTAAGATAATCTTGAAAAAAGTTTCTTTTTCAGAAAGACCTAAGTTTTTGCCAACTTCTATGTAATTGTTTGATTGATAGTAAAAAGATGCTCGTGTTAAAACGTAAACATAAGGAAAAAGTGAAAATGAGATAGCCAATATAGCTCCGCTAATTCCATCAATTTTTGGTATAACTAAATTATAATTATTTTCACCAAAAAAATATGTCATTAATGAAAAAGCAGTGCCATAATTTTCAAAAAAAGCTATAATTGAAAAAGCATAAATATATCCGGGTACTGCAAAGGCTAAAATTAATGCCCAACTAAAAAATCGTGAAAAAGGAAATTCATAAAAAGATACAAAATATGCTGATAATACTCCTATTAAGAATGTAATTAATATAACAAAGAGTAATATTGTTAGCGAATTAAAAATATATTCAAAAAGAAAAGTATTTTTTAATACATAAAAATAGTTACTTGTTTCATTAAAAAAACTTAAGAATACTGTTATTATTGGTAAAGCTACAATTAAAGCAATAAATACCGAACTAAAAAACCATATATTATATTTTGTCATTTTTTTGCAGAACTAGTAAGCGTAAAATTCTTATTTTTTATAATTAAACATAGACGAAACGATCTTTTTAATTTCATCTATTTTGATCTCGGATATATTTCTGTTTGAAATTTTTTCTTTCATTTTTTTAGCTTCAGACAAACAAGGCGAACAACCAGTCTTTAACTTATTTAAGTTAATTTCTTTTTTAATTGTTCGCCTCATAAGATTAACAAACGATCTATTTCCAGCCCGCTGCTGTCATAACTTCCAAAGCATCTGCTTGCCTTTTACCGTAATTGACAACTTTTGTTTTCAGATCTTGTTTAAAATCCAAACCCATGTTCACAACAAGTGGATGTGGTGAAATCCCTTTAATCATTGGATACTCAAATGTGTTGTTAACAATATGATTTTGAGCTTCTTCACTAAGAAGGAATTCTACTAACTTAATCGCATTAGCTTTATTTGGTGCGCTTTTAACAAGACCAGCGCCACTAATGTTCATATGAGTTCCTCTTCCATCTTGATTAGGAAAGAAAGGTTTTACTTTTTTGGCAGCTGCTTGTTGTTCAGGTCCTTTT
>MDTA01001286.1_pt1 | contig 10115 bp, 10 predicted proteins | sample 811151 | NCBI WGS metagenome assembly MDTA01 (sample SAMN05326648, study PRJNA326480) | marine metagenome | isolation source: seawater | place: Indian Ocean: South | collected 2010 | reverse complement strand
TGATGGCAAAGGTATGAAAATGTCAAAATCTATGGGAAACGTTATTTCTCCAGAGGATATATTAAAAAATTATGGCGCAGACATTCTTAGAGTTTGGGCTTCTGCATCTGATTATTCTGAAGATTTAAGAATAGATAAAAATATTTTGATACAGCACGCAGAGTCTTATAGAAAAATTAGAAATACCTTTCGTTATATGCTTGGAAATTTGAAAGATAATTTTGAAAAACAAGATTTTGAAAAAATTAAATTAACGGAATTTGATGAGCTAGAGCAATTTGTATTGCATAAATTATATTTAATAAGCAATTCTGTAACAGAAAACTTAGAAAGCTATAATTTCCATAAATTATACAAAGAGCTATTAAATTTTTGCGCTCTGGATCTTTCTTCTTTTTATTTTGATATCAGGAAAGATGTTCTCTACTGTGATAGTTTAAATTCAAAGAAAAGAAAGAATTGTGTTACTGTTCTTAACATTATTCTAGAAAGCTTATTAAAATGGTTTGCACCAATTTTAGTTTTCACTACAGAGGAGATTTACAGTTTAGTAAATAAAAAAAATGATAGTATTCATGAGAACAGCTTTGTGAAGATACCTCAAAATTGGAAAAATGATAAACTTTATGAAAAATGGTCAAATTTATTTAAAATAAAACAAGAAACAAATGTCGCTATAGAAGAGAAAAGAGCAAGTAAAGAGATAGGCTCAAGCTTAGAAGCTGAAATTAAATTAAGTATCAATAAAGAAAAATTCGAGTTACTTAATGATATTGACCTGGCTGAGTATTTTATAGTTTCTAAAGCAGCAAAAAAATTATCAGAGAAAGACGAATTAAAAATTGAAGTAATCAAAGCTAAGGGAAAAAAATGTGAAAGGTGTTGGAAAATTTTAGAAAATAAATGTACAAGATGTTCAAATTTAGCGGGAAGTAAGATCTGATTAATTTTCAAAATATAAAAAATAAAATATTAAAAAAAGAAAATATTTATTTTCTTTTTTTTATTTCGATAATTTTTGTTCTTGATAGATACTCAAAAAATTTAATATTAAATCTTTTAGAAAATGAAAAATATCTATTCATTAATAATTACTTAAATTTCAATTTAGTTTTTAATACAGGTATAGGTTTTGGCCTCTTAAGTTTAAATGCTGGAATTTATTACAATATGCTATCAATTTTTATTTTTTTAATAATTTTAATATTAATTTATTTTATGTTTAAATCCAAAACTAGTGAAAAGATATTTTTTTCCTTTATCATTGGTGGAGCAGTAGGAAATTTGTATGATAGAATTATTTATAAAGCGGTGCCAGATTTTATAGATTTTCATATCAAAGACTTTCATTGGTTTACTTTCAACATTGCAGATATTTTTATATCATTGGGTATTATATTCATGATAATAAATGAATTGTTAAATAATAGAGAAAAAGAATGAAAATTAAATATTTATTTATATTTTTACTTTTGATGTCATGTAATTCTATGAGTGAAGCAGGCAAAGCCTTAAGAAATGAAAAAACGAGAACAACGGATGAATTCTTAATTGAAAAAAGAGGACCTCTTTCTATCCCACCAAAAATGGGTGAACTGCCAAAACCAAAATCTAGTAGCAAAGATGAAAATAATAACGCAGGTATATTGGAGACGGATAACAAAAAAGAAAAATCTGAACTTGAAAATATTCTTTTAGAGGAGATTAGAAAAAATTAATGTACACAAATAAAAATTTAAATTTTCAGACCTTTTTTCCTAATGAAAAGTTTAAAAAAATCAAAGGTGTTAATCAGAGAAATTTTGAGATTTTGATAAAAAAAACAAAAGAGAGCGTTGAAATAAAAAATAATACACTCAATTCATTTTCAAAAGATTTTAAACTTAACTTCAAATTTGGAGAACTTAAAGATTATAAAAAATTTAAAAGAGTCATTATTATTGGATTAGGCGGGTCAATACTAGGAGCACAAGCAATAAACTCTTTTTTAAAAAGAAATACTAAAAAAGAATTCATCTTTATAAATGACTTAAATTTAATTCAGATAAATAAATTAAAAAATATTAAACATCTCAAAAATTCATTATTTATAATAATATCTAAGTCAGGCAACACAATTGAAGTTTTATCAATTATTGACTCACTTAAAAATAAAGCAAACTTTAATACAAAAAATTCATTAGTTATCACTGAAAATAAAAAAAGCTATCTCAGTAACTTTGCAAAAAAACTCAAAATTAGAATTATTTACCACAAAAAATATATAGGAGGCAGATATTCAATTTTCTCGGAAACAGCATTAGTCCCTTCTCAGTTAATGGGTATTGATACAATAAAATTTAAAAAAAATATTCTTAATTTTTTAAATAAAAAAAAATCTACTTTGATAAAAAATTTAATAAATTTATCAAAAATATATAATTCAAAAAAAATTAATTCTTTAATTTTATTAAATTATTGTCCTGGCTTGGAATATTTTTTATTATGGTGCCAACAATTAATTGCAGAAAGTTTGGGAAAAGGTGGACATGGTAAAACGCCTTTAATTTCAATCGGTCCAAGAGACCATCATAGTCTTCTTCAACTTTTTTTGGATGGCCCAAAAAATAATTTTTTTTACATTTTTTCTTTCAAAGGTAAAAAGAGTTTAAAAAAAAAGAAAGGGTTATTTATCGAAGCTATAAATAATCACAATTTAGAAAATATAGTTGAAAATCAAAAAAATGCTATGACTTCAATACTTAAAAACAAAAAAATACCTTACATTTCTATTGAAATAAAAAAAAGAAATGAAGAAACTTTAGGGGAATTATTTTCCTATTTTATCTTGGAAACTATATTGATGGGCCAAAATTTAAAAATCAACCCATTCAATCAGCCAGCAGTCGAGGAAATCAAAGAATTAACAAGACAAAATTTATTTAAAAAGAACCAAAAATAATTTTAGATCTTCCATAGTTTTTTGATAAGTCTATTTTTAAAATTCTATCTAAATTTTCATCACTCTGACTTTCTCTCTCTCTATGAATTATAACTCTGTGGTTTCTTTTAAATAATTTTCTTTTTTTAATCATACTTACAATTTCTAAGTATGAATTGTCTTTAAATGGTGGGTCTAAAAAAAATAAATCAAACTTTTTATTTTCATCTAGCTTATGAATATAATTTTCAATATTTTCTGGAACAAGTTCTGCATTGTTGAGTGCATTAAATTTCAATATATTTTTTTTTAGAATTGAAAAAGCTAAAGGATCTCTCTCAACAAATACAACATTACTTACATTTCTCGACAAACATTCAATACCGAAAGAGCCTACACCTGAATACAAGTCTAATACGTTAATTTTTTCTAGAACAAATTTTGTTTTTTTTCCGTGCAAAATTATATTAAATATATTTTCTTTGACATAGTCTCTAAGTGGGCGAGTAGTTGACGAATTAGTAAATGAAATTTTTCTTCCTTTGAACTTGCCACCAATAATTCTCATATTTTTTTTATTACTCTCCAGCCTATATCTTTTCTATAAAAACCATTTTTCCAATTAATTTTTTTTATTAAATTAATTATTTTTTTTCTAATATTGTTAAATTTTTGACCCTTTCCAACTATATTTAAGACACGACCTCCAGCTGAAAGAATTTTTCCTTTGTCTTGCTTTGTTCCAGCGTGAAAAATAAATAAATTTTTATTATCTTTAAAATTTTTGAAATTTATATTTTTTCCTTTTTTATAATTACCCGGATAACCTTTGGAACATAAAACAATTGTCATGCATTTATTTTTTTCCCATTTTAATTTTATTTTCTTTAATTGATTTTTTAGAGAGAAACTAATTATTTTATATAAATCAGTTTTAAGCCGTGGTAGTATTACCTGACACTCTGGATCACCCATTCTAACATTATACTCAATTAAATATGGCTCATTATTTTTAATCATCAAACCAACATATAAAAAACCTCTATAGAATTGTTTCCTATCTTGAAGAGCTTTCAGCGTAGGTTTTACTATTCTTTCAATGATTTTTTTTTCTATATTGTTCTTAATTATCGGCGCTGGAGAATAAGCACCCATACCACCAGTATTTGGACCTTTTTCTTTTTCATGTACTTTTTTATGATCTTGAGCGGTTCCAAAATTAACAAAACTCTTTTTATCAACGACTAAAAAATAGCTAGCTTCCTCTCCCTCTAAAAATTCCTCCAAAACAACCTTTTTAGAACTCTTAAATTTACCTTTAAAAATTTGTTTAGAAGTTTCAAAAGCTTGCTTTTTTGTTTTGCATATCACTACACCTTTTCCTGCAGCTAAACCATCCGCTTTTACAACTATTGGTAATTTAAAATTGTTGATAGAATTTTTAAAGTCATTTTTATTTTTACAAACTTGAAAATTTGCTGTTGGAATATTATATTTTTTACATATTGATTTCATAAAAGCTTTTGAACCCTCAAGTTGAGAGGCATATTTATTTGGGCCAAATACTTTTATTCTATTTTTTTCAAGAAAATTAACTATACCTTTAACTAACGGCTCCTCAGGTCCTACAATCACCATTCCGATGTTGTAATTTTTAAGTGTTTTGAGTAAAAGTTTAAAATCTAGGAAGTTTATATCTAGATTAATTGCTATTTTAGCGGTGCCAGCATTGCCGGGTATACAAAAAATTTTATTGATCTTTTTTGACTCTTTTAACTTTCTACATAATGCGTCTTCACGACCACCACTACCTATTAAAGCAATATTCATACTTAAAGATTTGTTATATATTACTTAAATTATGGGAGAAATAAAAGCAAAGTTAAAATATTTAGCTAACACCTTTGAAGTTATCAAGCAGGGTGATTATGTTGAGTGTGCGGTTTCCAAAAAAAAAATTCCTCTCGAAAATTTAAATTACTGGAATGTTGAGCTGCAAGAGGCTTATTTTTCACCTAAGGAAGTAAAACAAAGATACGAAAAATTAAAATAAATAATTTATTAAACATTATTTCCATCTATTATGTGTTAAAATCCACTGACTAGGATCCCTTAATATAAACTCTTCAATGATAGTATTAATTTTTTTTGTGACCAATTCCTTATCTTTTTTTTCACTTTCCGAGATATCGATTGGGTCTAATAATTCCATTTTAAATCTATCATCTTGACTTCTAGAAATATAAATAGGAACTATATCGCAGTTAAATCGAGAAGATAATTGCGCTGGCAAAGTTGTTGTATGTGCATTACCATTAAAGAATTTTACTCTTGGACCTTCACTCACTCTTTGGTCTACCATTAAGGCAATACTATAACCTTTTTTCATATACTCTAAACAATCCTTTACTCCATTTAATCCTTTTTTAATTTGATTTTTACATATAAATTTTTTTCTTAGATATTCCATAAATGGATTTAAAAACATATTATTTAATGGTCTATAAATTGTTGCTAGTTTTGTATTAGTCTTTGTCAATTCCATTGACATCAATTCATAATTAGCAAAATGCCCAGATATAAATACTACCGGTTTATTTCTTTTTATAATTTCATCGATAATTTTTTTATTTTTGATTTCAATATGGTCAGATTTTTTTTTAAATATATTTAGAAAAATATATTCAACAAATGTTTTCCCATAGTTAGACCACATCTTATTTATAATTATTTCTTTGTCTAAATCACTTATATCAGGTTTAATTTTATCTAAATTATTTAAAATAATCTTTTTTGATTTAAAAAAATTTCCTAATTTTATAAAAATAAATGAAAAAAGAATTCTGCTTAATTTTAAACCGATTATTTTAGAAATAAGATATACAAAATAAATAATAAATGATTGTAGAAAATAAAAAATTTTTTTTCTCATATATTTTTTAATAATTCTTTTTCAAAGCTTTTGTAATTAAGTATCTTTAAATCTACAGAAACATAATTGATTTTTTTCAAACCTGGTCGTTTAATCCTAAAAAAATCCTTTTCTGTAGTTAACAATGTTAAACCTTTATTTTTTGCCTGCGATATAAGATTTTCGATTTCGTTCTTAGTGTAATTATAATGATCTGGAAATGAAATTTCTTTTTTCACTTTTAAACCATTTTCTCTCAGTAGGTTGAAAAAGCTTTCTGGATTACCTATCCCGGCAAATGCTAAAATTTTTTTACCTTTGAATTTTTTTAAGTTCTTAACTACATATTTTGATTGATAAATTTCGATATTATCAGAGATAGATTTTAATTTTTTTTCAAAAACTATATTTCGTTTTCCATTAATAACTGCAATTTGGAAATTATTTATATTACTTAATTGTTCTCTTAAAGGCCCAGCAGGAAGTAATAAACCATTTCCAATAAGATCCGAACTATTAAAACATACTATGTTTAAATCTTTGATTATTGAAATATCTTGTAGACCATCATCCATTATAATGACATTATTCTTAAGGGTCTCCGCTTTAGAAATTGATAAAATTCTTTTTTTGTCATAAAAAAACTGATTTACTCTACTCTTTGTAAAATTAATCTCATCTTTGTGAGAACTATAAAACTTTCTTACAATTGCAGGCTTAAATCTTTTCTTTTTTAGCAAGTCATAAATATAGATACTTAAGGGAGTTTTACCCGTTCCACCAATGAAAATATTTCCAACGCAGATAACTGGAATTTTAGACCTGTACCCTGAAATCATATGTGTTTTTAGAAAATTAAATATTAACGTTATTAAACATAAAGGTAATAAACAAAACGATATAAAATTTATATTTTTCCAAAATTTAGGTTTTCTAAATCTCATTTACTTAATTTCAAAACCTCTTTTGTTGTTAAATTTAATATTTGGTCACCATAATGATTAATTTCATCGATGTTTATTTTATTTTTATTTTTGTTATTAAAGTCTTTAATCAAACTTTGAGATAGATCTATTTCATTAGCAATTTCATACGTAATTTTTTTTTCTCTTAAAAATTCATATATCTCCTTAAAATTTGATACATAAGGCCCATGATAAATTTTACATCCGCATTTAGCTGGTTCGATTGGATTTTGACCTCCAACCTTCATCACTTTTTTTGATAATGATTTTCCCATAAATATACTGTCACATTGGTTAAAATAATGAATCATTTCCCCAATAGAATTTATAATTAAAACTTCTGAATTTTTTGATATTTCTTCAAACTTGTTAATAATTTGGCTTTTAGTATTTAAATCAATTGCCATCCTATTTATCTCTTTTGATCGATTTATATGACGAGGAATAATTATTGTAATTATTTTAATACCATTTTGTTTAATTAAATTGTGTGCTTTTAATATAATTTTTTCCTCAAGCGGGTGGGTACTTGCTGCACACCAAACATTATGTACATTAAAAATGGACTTCAATTTGTAATCCTTTTTTTCATTACTGATATTTGAACAAAATTTCAAATTACCAATAAATTTAACATTTGTAGCTCCTAAAGATTTTAAATTATATTCCGACTCTTTGCTAGAAGCCAAACATAAATCGTATAAACCAAATAGTTTCAATGAAAATTGAGATATTAACTTCCAGCGATTAAATGTTTTCATTGTAATTCGGCCATTAAGTAACACTAGAGGAATTTTTCTTTCTGATATCTCCAGTAAGTAATTTGGCCAAACTTCAGAATCTACAAATATTACCATCTCTGGCTTCCATTTATTCAGAAATTTTTTAACTAAAAATTGAACATCTAAAGGAAAAAAACGGTGTTGAAAATTATTTTTATTAAATTTCTCTCTCTCTATCAGTTGACTAGAGCTCAAAGTTGTTGAAGTAAGTAAAATAAGTATTCCCTGATTTTCTTTGATAAGCTTTGTGATTAAAGGTAACACACTATTGGTTTCACCTATACTTGCTGCATGAATCCAGATTATTTTTTTATTTTCTGGTAATGTAGGCTCATTAATTAATATTTTTTCTTTAAATCTAATTTTATCTTCTTTCTTAAGGTACCTCCTGATAAAGATAATTGCTACAAATACTGGGAAAAAAAAATAAGTTAAAATTCTATAGAAGAAAATCATAAATCCTTATTTTAATTGTTTTTCATATAGCAATTTATAATAGTCACAGTTTTTTATTAACTCTTCGTGAGAACCAGAGTCTATTAGGATTCCTTTTTTAATCACAAAAATTTTATCTGCGTTATGTATAGTTGATAATCTATGCGCTATAACAAGAGTTGTCTTATTTTTTGTTAAATTTTTAATAGCGCTTTGAACTACTTCCTCTGACTCTGCATCTAATGAGGAAGTTGCTTCATCTAATAGAATTATTGGAGATTTTTTAAGAATAGCCCTAGCGATTGAAAGTCTTTGTTTTTGACCTCCAGAAAGTCTTATTCCATTCTCACCAATCAATGTATCGTGTTTTTGAGGCAAATCTTTAATAAATTCATCAGCGGCGGCAAATCTGCATGATTCCTTAAACTCTTCCTCAGAGGCATCTTTATTGGCATATAATATATTTTCTTTAACAGAACTGTCAAAAAGTATTACGTCTTGGCTTACAAGTGAAATTGATTTTCTTAATGACTTTAAATTTACTGATCTTGTGTTTTGCGTATCAATAAAAATTTCACCATTTTGAGGGTCATAAAACCTTGGTAGTAAGTTTATTATTGTACTTTTTCCAGCACCGCTATGACCCACGAACGCAGCCATTGAGCCGCCCGCAATTTCTATATTTATATCTTTTATCGCTTTATCATTAGAATTCTCGTATTTAAAACTTACATTAGAAAATTTTATATTTCCATCTAAGGGTTTAAGATCAGGAAGATCTTGATCGTTGTTAATTTTAATTGGTTGATCGATTACACTATAAATTCTTTTTGCTCCAGCTGCTCCTGAAAACACCACCATATTTATAGTCGCTAATGATCGAATAGGTTGATAAGCAAGCATCATTGCAGCTAAAAAAGAAAAAAATTGATTTACTTGTAACTCGCCAGAAGAAATTAATGATCCTGAAAAAAATATAAACCCAGCAATCATAAATCCAGTTAATATTTCCATTAATGGCGTTGCTCTAACAATGATCGAAGATATTTTTGCACCTTTATTAACCATTTCAAAAATAATATTTTTTGACTTTTGAAATTCGGCCTCTTCTTTTTGATAAATTCTTATCATTTTCGATGCTTTTAAAATTTCAGATAAATGGGCCGTTAATCTTCCAGAAATTTCACCAGCCTCAGAAACAGCCTTACCTATTCGTTTACCAAGGGATTTGGCTAAACCTGCTGCCAGAGGCATCATTATCAATGCAAACAAGGTAAGCTTCCAGTTTTGGTAAAGCATTACACCAACTAAAGCAATTAATGTCATAGAGTCTTTCATTGCATTAAGTATACCAGTGCTACACAATGAATTTACTTGCCCAGCGTCGAAGTTTATATTCGAAATAAATTTACCCGAATGTTTTTTTTCAATTGTTGCGATATCTGTATTTAAAATGTACTTAGCAACTTTTGTTTGAAGCTCACCTGAAATTTCTTGACCAGTTTTTATAAGCAAAATTCTTGCTAAGTATAGACAAATACCTTTGGATGAAAACGCTATTATTATTGCTAATGGGATTATCCATGCATAAGTTTGATTGTTTTCGATAAATATCTTTTTTACAGCTGGATCTAATAACCAAGCAATAGCTGAAGTACTTAGAGAGACTATTAAAGACAAAAAAAGTGATAAGAAAATACGATTTAAATACCTATTTATATGATCTTTATAAAGTCTTTTTAAAATAATTTTTAATTCTTCAAATTTCATTTTATAAAGAAAAAGCTAAAAACGTTAAAAATAAATAAAATCCTGAAAAATTATTTACCTTAAATGCTTGCATACATGTCACGGGTTTTTTTTTATTAAAAATATATATTTGGTAAAATAAAGTTGCAGAAAAACCTAATAACGGAAATAAAAAATAAATCGAATTCATATTTAAATAAAAAAATATAAAGAGAATAAGGAAACTAATTGTGTAACAAAAAAAAACAAATTTTTTTAACATTGATTTAAACTTAATTGATGTTGACTTAACTCCTATAATTTCATCATCTATAATGTCCTGAGCTCCATAAATAGTGTCATATCCCAATGTC
>MDTA01170367.1_pt1 | contig 10118 bp, 3 predicted proteins | sample 811151 | NCBI WGS metagenome assembly MDTA01 (sample SAMN05326648, study PRJNA326480) | marine metagenome | isolation source: seawater | place: Indian Ocean: South | collected 2010 | reverse complement strand
CCTGCAAGGCCATATACAGATAGGTGATAATCTTGACAATACTCATTTTAGATTTGGTAGCCCAACAACAGGCACAGGTACTAATTCACCTATAGCTTTATTAAGAAGTGCATCAACCGGAACACCAAAAGATGCTCAACTTATAATTAATTATGGTTCACAATTTCCGCGTGGAACACAAATTAATAGTATTCTAGAAGTTACTGGCAATGTCGGTATTGGAACAACTAACCCTGCTACTAAATTATCTGTGTATGATGGTTCGGATCAATTATGCAATTTATTCAAAGACGGCGATAATTCATCCGTTTTACAACTTGGTTACAATGGTAATCCTGTCTCCGGAGCTACAGCATCTGGTACATCAACAAAGATTCAATTTGGTGGACCCGGTGGTGACGCGTTCTACAGTTTGTGTGAAATTATCTGTAGAAAATATAAAAATGATGAAGGAAGTGAGTTAGTACTATTTAAGGGAAATGATGCGGATGATAGAATAAGATTAAGAGCACCCAAAATATTATTTGATACATATGATAGCTATCTAGACGCTGACGCAGCGACAACTAGTACTAAAATGATTATTGGTACTAATGGTAAGGTAGGTATTGGAACAAGTACTCCTGGTCAAAAATTACATGTAAGAAATAGCACCAATGATTCTGCAACCAACCATACTGAACACTTATTGCTTTTAGAAAGAAATTATACTGGCGATTTCGAAAGCACCGCCCACGCAGGTGGCGCCGGGATACAATTCAAAATCAACGACAACAACTTCGGCAGTTCAGGAGAAATAAATTATATTGGAGAAAATAGCGATAATGACGAAAGACATGGTGCATTACAATTTAAAGTATCCAATGCTGGTACAGTTTTTGAGGCTGTTAGAATAAAGCGCGATGGCAATGTAGGTATAGGAACAACTAATCCATCAGCTAAATTACATGTACATGGACCTACAGTAATACAGCGGGGAGAGGGAGTCGCATCGCCCGTGAGCGGGAATCTGGGGAAAGGAATACAACTTCTACCACAATACAGTGTTCATGCAAATGCTGGTGGAAGAATATTTTTTCAAGAAGACACTAATAGTTTGCATGGGATGTCTATTGGTTACAATGGTGGGGCTAATAATGATATTTGCACTTGGCCGGAGAATTCATTCGCTTTATCACGTCATAATGGCACCTTGGATGGTCAATTAGTAATGGCTATCAGTCGTGGAGATGGAAATGTAGGTATTGGAACCACTGTTGCTAATGCAGGCCTTCATGTACATAAATCAAAGACATATAATATATCAAATAGTTTAGGAAATGCCTATATGGATGTTAGCAGGAAAAATAAAACTATAGGAACTGATGGTGCCACCAATATAGCCTTATCTATACTTACTAACAGTCATATTGCAGCTAATGGAACGGTTTACGCTTATAGTGACCGACGTATTAAAACCTGTATTGAAGATGTTCCTGATGAATTAGCTTTAAATCAAGTAAGAGATATTCCATGTAAATATTATGAGTATATAGACAAGGTCGAAAAAAGTGCAAGTAAAACAATAGGCTTTATAGCTCAAGAAGTTGATAAAATACTACCTATAGCTGTAACTAGACATGTAGACTTTATACCTAATATTTATAGAATTTTAGAGAATGTAGTTTGGAATGAATCATCAATAAATGACGGACAAAAGAATGTATTTAAAATGAGGTGTGACTTAGATGATGATATAACTGGTGTTAAGTATAGATTTTTTGTGAATGATTCGGAAGATAACAATAGTGAAGTAATGCTTGAAATCACCGGAAATGAGGATAATACATTTACATTCGATAAAAAATGGAAACATGTATTTTGCTTTGGGAAAAAGGTCAATGATCTAAAACTTATTGATAAGCAAAAAATCTTTGCCCTTCATCATTCAGCCATCCAAGAATTAGATAAAAAAATAAATAGGTTAGATAATACATTTACTACTAATTCCGATGTAAATGATACAAGATTAATCAGTAATATTAGCGAATATGATACTAAAGATTCACTTGACGTAATCAATAACATACCTCTAAAATCATATAATAGTAAAGAAGGTGACAGTAAATTAGGATTTATATCAAATGATGTTCAACAAGTTATACCTGAATCAGTAGAAAGAACAAATCAATATAAACCTGATATAATGGAAATTATTAACGAACCAGAATATACAGAAATTAATCCAAATCAATTTGAAGTTAAATTTTCGTATCAATCTGGTTTAAATAGAGATACAAATATTTTGGTTAAAGCTGGATTAGATTCCAATTTGACAAACGAAATAAAAACAAAAATACATGGTTTAACTAACGGTAATTGTACAATTCGTCTTGATAAAAAATGGAACAAGCTATTAATTTATGGTACCTTAGTTGAAGATTCATTATCACATAATAACCAAGATATATATAAACACCATCATGGCGCAATTCAAGAATTAAGTAAATCAGTTATAGAAAAAACTGAGGAAATTTCACAATTAAATAATAAAACAAATAAATTACAAGAAGAAAATGATACATTGCGAAAGAGAATTGAAGCTATAGAAAAACATCTTGGTGAGCATTTTTTTCAATAATAAATTTAAAAAAAATTGATTAATATTAATCTCATTATTTAATATTAAAAAATGGAAAACCGTCTCACAGCAATCGAGAAGAAATTGGACCAAATCCTTTCTATTCTTAATGAAAAGGATTCAGTAGCTAAAATTAAAAAGAATACTAAACCATCGAAAGATACGCCTAAAGTTACAAAATCAGGAAATGCTATGATTAAAGTATATAATGATATTATAATTGTAAGTGGTAATACATATAGTAATAAAGAAGTAATTAAAAAAATTGGGGGAAAATGGAGCAAAGAAGATAAAGGATGGAAAATTAATGTAGATATGCGGGATGAATTAATTAGCCTTGTTAATATTCACTTCGAATCATCTGCTCTCAAGGAAATTAAGGAAAATCTACTAAAAGAAGAAGTAAAAAAATCACCTAAAAAGAGCCAAAGTCCAGTGAATGTAATTGATGATGCTGAATGCTTTATTGATTCTGATTCAGATAGTGATTAAATTAATTATTAAATATTTAAAGATTTTTTTTTATTATAGTATAGTGCATGGATATCAATTTTAACGAAGAAGTAATTGATTTTAAAGAAAAGGAAAAAATAATAATATCTAAACAACAACGTAATGGAAGAAAATGTTGGACTTTAATTGAGAATTTCATTGATAATTTAGATGATAAGGCTGATGCAAAAAAATTTGTTAAATTTGTAAAAAAAAAACAATGTTGCAATGGTTCAATACAAGAAAATTCTGTTATTCAATTTCAAGGTGATTGTATCAGTTTCTTAAAAGAAGCTCTTGTAAATAAATATGACTATGATGAAAGTGATATTATAGTGAAAGGTATTTAGCTTAATTAAGAATGAAATATACGTACTTTTAATGAACAATTACAAAAATCTAATATAGTAAAAATATACGTAAAATATTTATATTTTTAATATATCTATTTATATTAAATGGTATCAGCAACACTTTTACATGTAGGTTCTAAGGGACCAGAAGATAAACATCTATATGGTAATCCAAAAATGACTTATTTCAAGAATGTATTTGTAAAATCACGTAATTTTGTGATAGAATATTCTAAAATTCCAAAAACAGAAAGCTATGTAGATTTTGATAGAACATTCCGTGTTAAAATTCCAAAATCAGGAGATTTATTGGCAGGTGTATATATTGATTTTAAGTTAAAAGATTTATTGAGAACTGGGGCAGAATATGTAGCTTCTGATCAAACACCCGATGCATCAAAAAAGGCAAGATTTACATCATATGTAAATGGTATAGGATATAATATTATTCGTTCAATTAAGCTGTATATAGGCGGTGCTCATATACAAAGTCTCAACAGTGAGCTAATATTTTTAATAAATCGCCAGAATTCAGAATATAATCGTATACAAATGTTTGACCATATGACAAATTATATTGATAGTGCTGTTAGTAGTATCGGTGGATTTAGTATAGGTAATCATAATGTTAAAGACGTAAAATGCAGTCTATGGTTACCCTTTTATTTCAGCAAAAATCCAGGTCAATATATGCCAATTTGTGCGCTTAATAATACAGACGTAGAACTTGAAATAAGTTTGAGGTCTTTTGAAGAGTGTTTATTAAGACAGTATAACACAGATGATACTGCTCCAGGAATAAATGGATATAATCCAGCGGATGGTTCAAGTGGCAATGAAGGAACTAATTTAGGAGGTGATGTGAATAATCCCATACCAGCAAAATATACTCAATATGTTGAACCAGTCGAAGGTGGTATAGAATATTTTGATATTATTACTCAAAAAATTTATTTAGACGGTGACGACCAAAAATTATTTAAAATGTGTCCTAAATTAGATTATTTAATAGAAATCAATCAAATTGGTAATCAAGAAACTATAACAAATCCAACTAATGGTGATGAACACGTAATTGAAATAACAGCAAAACATCCAACTAAATATATAACATGGTTACTTCAAAGAGAGGATGTTTTAAAAGATAACTACTATGACAATTATACATATGATTTTGGGGCAAAATATGATGACGGAAGAGCCAATTATTTATTATCACATGAATTGCTTAAGGAATCCGATGTTTTAATAAATAATAACTCATTATTTGAGGGCATACGTACAAAATTTTTAACTAATATTCAGACATATGAAAGATTTAAAGGGATTTCATTTATGCCTATATATTTATACAATTTTTCATTATCTCCTGATGCGAATGACCCATCAGGTACTATGAATATGTCTATGTACAATAAAAAACATATTAGAATAAATTTAACAGATGTAAATAATTTTACAAATCAAGGAAAAAAAGAAAATATATTACTACGCTATTACACTACTTACTATAATATTTTATCTATTAGTGATGGATTAGCAGGTTTAATATATAATTAATAAGTTATATAATCTACTATAATATGTGTTATTATTATATATATTATGAATAGCAATGGTATAGTTCAATTTGATAAAATTGAAATTAAGAACATTAGCATCGGAAAAAAGTTTGAAGAGTGGCAACCTGAATTTCAAACCAAAGACCTGTCTGTAATGCAAGATTTATTCGTTAACAGAAATGCTAATATTTTTAATAACCTTGTTATAGGCCAAACGGCAGGTGATGGAAATGGAACAGGAGCAGTTAATATAAAAGGCTCACTAAGTGTATCTGGTAACACCTTTTTAGGTGAAACTGTACAAACAACTACCATTAAAAATAATATATTTGTTGAAGATAAGTTATCAATTGCTGGTTCTGTATCTTTAAGTTCATTTGAAGGAGAAAATATATCAAAAAATTTCATTGAGTTTAAATTTACAGGGCATAGTTTATATGATACAGAGCCTCAACAAATAAATCCGAATTCAAGTTTAGGACATTTATTATTTAAGGGTTCAAATAATGAAAGCTGGGAAGATTATGCAGATATAGAAGTTAAAGCAATAAATACATCTATTGAAAATGGAATTTCACATAAATCTTCTGTTGTTCAATTCAATGTTTTATCAGGTACTAGTCCTACAGAAAGCAGTTCAATGCATAACTTGTTTTCTATAGGTAATGAAAATTTAAGTCAAGGAAAAAATGCAGAAATAGTTGTTAATGAAGATGGGATTAATGCTAATTTTAGAGTTGAAGGTTCATCAAGTAGCAATTTATTATTTACGGATGGTATCAATAATAAAATCGGCGTCAATACCGATACTCCAAGTAAAACAGTAGATATTGTAGGAGATTTAGGTATATCAGGTAATTTGTTTGTAAATGATACCGAAATAACAGGTGTAAAAGTTAGTAGAAATACATCAGATAGTATTAATTATTTATTTTTATCCAATACATTATCTATCAATAGTGATAATAAAACAGGTGTAAAATTGGTTCCAAGTGCTAATAATGGTGGTTATCTTTCATGGAATAAAAATGAAACATCTACATTTAATTTAGGGTACAATGCATCTAATGATAACGATTTATTTAATTGGAAATCGAATTCTTTTAATGTTGCAACAAAAGTAAATGATGAAAATAATACAATTTTAAGTATCCCATTTGAATCCGGTAATATAGGAATTTCTAATTCTAATCCAAAAGTATCATTAGATATTGGTTCTAGTGATGCTATACAGCTTCCAGTTGGTGATTCCAGTACAAGACCCACTGGTGCAAATGTATCTGTTGGTCAAATTAGATATAACAGCCAATTAGGTATTTTTGAAGGTTATCGTGAATCTGATGGAAATCCAGAATGGGAAGGTTTAGGAAATACTGCAGCACCTGGGCAACTTCTTAAGAATACGCCAGATGGTAATGCATTTGTAGATGTATTAGATTCTAATCAAGTTATATTAGGTACCTCGGGTGTTACTCATTTTAAAATGCTAAGTACTGGTAATATTGAAATTGAGAAAAATATAGAAATTACTGGAAATAGTACAATACTTGGAGATTTAACTGTAAATGGTAGTATAAATGGATCATCGACAGAGGTTCAAATAAATGACCTTAGTAGTGTTGTTGATAAAACATATTATCTACCATTAATTGAAAACTTAAGCGGTAATAATGCAATCAATGCAGTTAACAAACTAAATATTAGTTCAACTGGACTGAATGTCGATACTAATCTTAATGTATCTGAATATCTTGAAGCAAGTAGTATAACAGGAGGAATAGCATTATCATCTGTTTTAATTAGTAATTTAAATACAACAAACTACATGGATAATACAGTTATTTTAACACCAGAACTCAAGAATAATACAGTTCCGTCCAATGCAGTTGTTGTACGTAAAAATACTTCTATCTCTGATACTGAAGATGTATTACATATTTGTGCTAAGAATGGTCTATCTGTTTTGACCAATAATTCAATGAACAACGGGGACAATGAAAGTATTCCAGCTATGATAATTAATAATAATGGATTTGTAGGCATTGGTACTACTAAAACAAGCGAAACGGCGACACTTAAAGTACAAGGTGATGTAGAAATTACTGGCTCTATTATAGGTGATTTACAAGCTAATACTGCGTCTGCTTCAACACTTGATATCAATGCATCTACTAATTCAGATTCTGAACATTATTTAATAATGGGCGAGAGTGTCATAGGAAAACAAAAGTTATACAGCGATTCTGGTGTAACATATAATCCATCTACAGACACGTTAACTACAACAACAGTTAATGCAGATTTAAATGGTAACTCAAGTAGTGCTGATAAAATTGCTATAACTAATGATGACACTTCTAATAGTAATTTAGCGCTTGTTTTTACTGATTCGAGTGATTTAGCGACAAAAAATGATTTACTTGTTAACTCTAAAATATCATTTAATCCCGATTCCAATACTCTTACCGCCGATAACATTACTGCCAATAAAATTGTTTTAAACACAGTTGATGGAGATATAACTTCTGGTGTTATACACGGAAATCTTAATGGTAATATTATTACAGCTGAACAATCTAATATTACAAAACTAGGAACTTTATCTGAACTTAATGTTAACGGTACAACTACTCTTACAGGCGAATTATCTGTAAGTAATTCAATACATTTACCAAATAATAGTACCAACTCCGAGGTATCAACCAAACTTACTTCTACTACCAAAGGTACTAAATTAGAATCTATAAATTCAGAAATAGAAATTAGTTCAGATAAAATTACACTTAATTCAACAAATGTTATTGATTCCAGTCAAATACATGTTACAGAAAGTATAGATAGTACAGATTCAAGTACTGGTTCAGTTATTATAGATGGTGGCATTGGTATTGGTGGAGATATCAATGTTTCGGGAAGTACAGTTATTGGTACCAATTTAACAATAGATACCGGTAAACTTACAATAGGTAAAAGTTCAGACGAGTCTAGAGTAACGTTGGATATTTTAGCTACAGATGCTATTCAACTTCCAAGTGGTACAACAGAACAACGCCCAGGTGCAGATATTCAGACTGATGGTCAGATTAGATACAATTCAAGTAAAAATACATTTGAAGGGTATAGTAACAATGCTTGGAAAACACTTATTGGATTGACAAATGATGCTGAAACTTCATCTATAAGTGTAGGAGAAGACGATACATTGAAATTATACACTAATAATAATTTAATTGCAGAGTATGCATCTGATGGCAAATTTAAGTTCGGAACAGCTGCAATCAGTTATTCTGGGTTAGCTGATTTTGAAATTCATTCTAAGGGAGCATTACTTATTCCTTCGGGTAATTTAGGCGAAAGACCAGCAAATGCAGCAAATGGATTTATAAGATTTAATACAACTGACAATCAATATGAAGGATATAGTGCTGAAAGAAATGATTGGGAAGAATTAGGCGGAGTAAGAAATGTTTCGCGCAAGACCTTTATTAACGCTACATCTAATGATGAAATAGAATTTTATTTAGGTAATAATGATGAAAGTGTATTAAAACATGTTATGCATGGTTCGGGTAATATAGGATTACTTGGTAACGTCGGCATAGGATTTGATAAAACTCAATCAGCATCATTAACCGATAAATTAAGAGTTAATGGCAATGTACGTATTGACGGTCCAAGTACGGTTGAAGGAAAGCTTACAGTTAACGATGATATAGAATTACAAGGAAGTGTAAATATTCTCAGTTTAACAGGAAGTTCAACAAGTCTTAATGTCGGCAGAAATGTCGTTATTGGTGGAAATATAAGTGTTGCTGGAACATCTACATTTAGCAATATTGAGTTGGGTTCAACCTCTGTAAATAGTCTTACTATTGATAATACTTTTGGTCTTGGAATGAATTCAGAAACTATCACAGATTCAAATAATATTAAAACTGATAATAGTGGTGATATTATAATTAATAACCATTCATTTACTGGAACAACGGCTACTCCTACTACTGTTAAATTATCACAATATTTACCTGTTTCTGCAAGTAATCTAAGCGAGGACATAAAATACTATCTTGTTGCCAAAAATTCTAACACGGTTAATTTATATACTGACGAAGATGCGACTCAATTAATTACATTTACTTCGACAATTGGGCACACAGAATCAATGAAAATAATAGAACAACCACTTGTATCATTAGATATTAATTCTACAGATGCTTTAAAAGTACCTGTTGGTAATAACACTACAATTGGACAAATGACTGGAACATCAGAAAATCCAATTCATGGTCAAAAGCCAGAAGGTGTTACTGGATATATACGTTACAATACAGATAATAATGAATTTGAGGGATATGGAAGCGATAGCTGGGGATCGTTAGGGGGTGTTAAAAATCCTACTGGAACTACTCAAATAATAGCAACAAGAGACGACAATACAATAAATCCAGATGAATTGCAAATGTCAACCAATGGTATTGAACGTGTTAATATAAATAAAGCAGGAATAGTAGATTTTAAAAATTCAAGTGCTATTAAAATTCCTGTTGGAAATGATACTACTGACAAACCAACGGGAGTTACTGGATATATACGCTACAATACAGTTAATAATGAATTTGAGGGGTATGGAAGTGATAGCTGGGGTTCATTAGGAGGTGTTAAAAATCCAACAGGAACCACAAAAATAGTAGCTACGAGGAGTAATGACGGTACTAACCCAAATGAAATACAAGTTACTACAGCTAATACTAGAGCTGTTACAATAGATGCAAATCAGAATATTGCTATTGGAACAAATCAACCAGATTCTAACTATAAAGTTGATATAACTGGCAGTACACGAATTTCAGAAAATATAGTCGTTAGTGGTGAAACTGATAGCACAAATTCTTCATCGGGTTCTGTAGTAATATCGGGAGGTGTAGGTATTGCTAAAAATCTTCATGTAGATGGAATAATAACTGGAAATTTAGCAGGTAATGCTACGTCAGCTGATACTGCTGGAAGAAGTTTCACCACTGATAAATTACGAATAACATCCACAAATGACAATGCAAACTATGACGTACCTTTTTTTAATAATGTTGCAGG
>MDTA01157382.1_pt1 | contig 10118 bp, 8 predicted proteins | sample 811151 | NCBI WGS metagenome assembly MDTA01 (sample SAMN05326648, study PRJNA326480) | marine metagenome | isolation source: seawater | place: Indian Ocean: South | collected 2010 | reverse complement strand
CATCCATGCCTCTGTACCACGCCCCTACAACTGATTTTCAGTTTTTATTAAAAGACTGGCTTGGACTTGATGCTCACTACGAAAAGCTCGGTATCAGCGACTTTGATAGCGAACTGGCTAATGAAATTATTGCACAGGGCGCAAAGTTTGCTCTGGACGTGGTTGCACCACTTAACCGTGAAGGCGATGAAGAAGGCTGTACGCTAAAAGACGGCAAAATTACCACGCCTAAAGGCTTTGCTGATGCCTATCAGGAGTACGTGGCAAATGGCTGGAATGCGATGTTAGGTACTGCCGAGTACGACGGGCAAGACTTGCCGTATACCATGGCTGTGCCTGTTCACGAAATGCTAAACGCGGCAAACTTAAGCTGGCGTTTAACCACCATGCTTACAGAAAGCGCGACACTTGCGGTTACTAAGCACGCCAGTAAAGAATTAAAAGATATCTATCTTGCCAAGCTAATTAGTGGTGAGTGGACAGGTACTATGAACCTGACCGAACCTCATGCGGGAACCGATTTGAGCTTACTTAGCACCAAAGCAGAGCCGCAAGGTGACGGTAGTTACAAAGTAACAGGTAACAAGATATTTATTACCGCTGGTGATCAGGACTGGAGCTCGAACGTTATTCACCTTGTGCTAGCTCGCTTGCCAGATGCACCTAAAGGCGTGAAGGGAATAAGCTTATTCTTAGTGCCTAAGTTCCTTCCAGATGCCAACAATGAGCCTGGTGAGGCAAACAGTCTGTCAGTGGGAAGCATCGAACACAAAATGGGGATCAAAGCGAGCCCGACTTGTGTGATGAATTTTGATGGCGCGACGGGTTACCTCGTAGGTGAAGAAAATCAAGGCTTGGCATGTATGTTCACCATGATGAACGATGCACGCTTCCAAGTAGGCCTGCAAGGTTTAGGAGCGGCAGAAGCCTCTTACCAAGGCGCGCTGACCTATGCTCGTGAACGCGTTCAGTCTCGCGCACCTCAGGGTATTCAAAACCCTGAAGGCAAAGCAGACCCAATTGTATTTCAACCTGACGTAGCGCGTATGTTACTTACGCAAAAATCATTGATTGAAGGCTGCCGTGCACTCTCGCTTTTCTACGCCAAATTTATGGATGTAGAGAAGCTAGGTGAAGGTAAAGAAAAAGAAGATGCCGACAAGGTACTTCAGTTTTTAACCCCAATCTGCAAAGCCTTTATGACTGATATGGGCCTTGAAACCACCAGCTTAGGCGTGCAAGTGTTTGGCGGTCACGGCTTTATTCGCGAATGGGGAATGGAACAGCTAATGCGCGATGTGCGTATTGCTATGCTGTACGAGGGCACCAACGGCATTCAGGCGCTGGACCTTATTGGCCGTAAGCTTACCCGTGATGGCGGACAAATGATGGAAGCTACGTACAATGCGTTTAACGCCTTAGTTAGCGACATTCAAGATGGTGAAGCTAAAGCGTTGGCGCAGGGTATTCTTGATGACTGGCGTGCCTCTTCAGCTGACTGTCTAGGTATGGATGCAACCACTGCTGCGGCAGCTGCCTGTGATTACTTGGCGTACAGCGCCTATTCACTGATTGGGGTACTGTGGTATAGCATGGCTGACAAAGCCCAAACTTCAGGTAACGCGGTACTTGCAGCGTCTAAGATGAAGACACGCGACTTTTACGTGGAACGTATCCTAGTGCGTCGCGATGCACACAAAGCAGCTTACAAAGCTGGCCCTGAAAGCACCCTTGCTATATCAGGCAACGAGTTCGATTACTTGTAAGCAATTCATCGTCACAGCCCACAGCATGTGGGGCTAAAACAAAAAAGGTCACTACACGTTATATAGAGTAACTTAGAAGGTGTATATTGTGTATTAAGGCAGATTTTTTTGCCTTTTTATTTGATAAGTACAGTAATAGGTATAGAGTGTATTATGTGTTCATTGTGTATAATGGAGTTTCAGATTGTCATCTGTAAAAGTAAAAGCAACCATCGTAGAGGATAATACGGGCATTAAAAGTCAGCTTCCAATCTTGATCACCGAGCAAGGTGAAGTTGGCTCCGTTACCGATTACTTGCTCAAGATGGAAGCGGATGGTTTGAGTAATTCCGTTATGAATGGTTTTATACAAGCCACTTCTTTACTTTTGGATTACATGGAAGCAAATAAGGGATTGTTTGCAGATCCTAAGATGCTATTTCAAACCTTTGCTAAGCGTTTGTATACAGGGACTATCGGGGAAGATGGCTTAGATCCTTCGGGCCTGTATTGGGTGCCAAGCTCAACTGATAACGTCAATAAACATATTCATCGATTAACGGCATTCACTGATTGGCTGGCTAACAAGCACGGCGCAGAGCCAATGAACCCACTACGTGATGCAACACCCCATGAGCAGCGTTTGAATTACGCTGCTTGGCATCGAAAAAATCAAAATGACTTCCTCGGCCATATCGAAGACAAAACAGTTAATAAGACGATCCGAAAGGCTCGGACGATTAAAGGGCGCACTCCCTTAACTAAAACAGAAGATGATGCCATCGCCTTTCCTGATAAGCATTGGGAGGCTTTCTTCAGGGAAGGTGTCGGTGGTGCAAAAGATCCGCGTGTGGCACTCAGAGATAAGTTAATCCTACTGCTAATGCACGGGGGCGGATTGCGTGAGAGTGAGGCGCTAACTCTATGGGTGACAGACGTTCTTGAAGATCCGTATGATCCTGAAAAAGCGGTGGTTCGAATTTACAACGAGGTTGACGGAAAAGCACCTGATGGCTGGCGTAGCCGCTCAGGGGTTAAAACCAGGGAAGCCTATCTGAAAGAGGAATATGCCCGTATTCCTCGTATCCGCATGAAAGGCACAGCGCACATTGGATGGAAAAATCGTGTAGTTGACCACCGTGATAACTATATACAGGTTCAGTGGTTTCCAACCGATTATGGCAAAGTGTTTATGTTATTATGGAAGAACTACCAGAAGTATCGAGCCAGCATAGAATGCCATCACCCGTATGCATTCATTGCATTTCATCATAGCTCTTTGGGCAACCCTTATACAATTCCCGCTTTTCACGACATTTATGAAAATGGACTAAAACGAATAGGCTTAGAGCCAAACAAAGCTGAAGGGCTAGACCCACATGGTCATCGTCATAACTATGGTAGACGATTAGAACGTTCAGGGCTGAATCCGTTAGTAATTCGTCGCTGTATGCACCATAAATCACTGGAATCCCAGATTCCTTATACTGGCAAAGGGCAACAAGAAATCTCTGATGAACTGACTCAGGCCACACTGCAACTGGCAAACCCTGAATCCAAAGTCAAAGCACTGGACTGGAAAGCACTGGTTGAGCATGGCTTTGACGATATAGACCCGCAGGGGTACTTCACAGGCAAACATCCAAAATTGAGAGGTAAATAATGGCGAAGAGAGGAAAGAAAGACGGACGCTCATCGGATTTAACCTTTTCTTGGATGCTAACAACGCTTGGCCCTGAATGGCAACAATGGCAGGAATTGGCCGCAGAGTGGATAGTGACACAACAAACTGGTATTCGACACAAGCAGAAGGCGTTAGCCCGCTTCTTTGAATCTTATGTTTCTAAATATGCAGCTTATACGGTTAACAATATAGATTTGTTTTTTAAGGGATACCAAGGACACAAATGCTCTAGCGAAGAGCTAGAAAAAACAGTAAGAGCAACTATCAATGATCCGGTGGGTATTTCAATAGGCGTGAATTATCCTTGCGACTTCATCGACTTTGTTATTGAAAAGGTGTTCTCGGAAGATGATGACAATGGCAACTTAGTGCCACTGGTTCAAAACCCGCTCAACAAAATCAAAAGGCAAAACTCCGCTACGGAAACCGTGCGTAATCCCTTGCCGTATCGGTATATTCAGGACTTGCGTCAAATTCTCTGCCCACTGCCTGATAAAGCAGAGCTAACGGCCATTGAGACAGACCTAAAAGGTGGAGAAACTTTACTGCCTGCTTATCACTACCGCCATTTCAAAGACTGGACTTGGGCGCAGCAGCAGTCTGGGCACGGCAAAAAAGGTGGTGAATGGTTTGAAGTAGAACCTGATTTAATTGATAAATCCGACCCTGACTGCGTGTGGCGTACCAAAGAAGTGACTCGCAAAGGTACAAAAATCACCATTCACCAAATCTGGTCGCCCGTAAAAGCGATGGTGATTTTCATGAAGCTTCACCTGCCACTGCGTACCTATCAGGTACGCATGTTAGATAGTGGCGAAGCGGATACTTGGCGTTATGAGCACGACCAATGGGTGCTAAACACCCAACATGACTTCGCACTTGGCAGTGAAAAGCGCTCATTTGGAAAAGGCATCTTCCGCCGCATTCACGACACTATGATGGGGCGATATTCCACAGGCTTATATATCAACACTAACAAGACCGCAGATCAAAACAAAGGTGAGCTAGAGTTAGGTTATATTATCCCGTGGCAAAATGAAGAAGTGCTTTACTGGCTAGAGAAATTGCGTAACTGGCAAGAAAAATATAACCCAATTGAAAAACCAACTGACTGCACCACATTATTGGCAAAGCACACAGGAGAACAGAAAAGTCAAAAACAACTAGAAAACATGGGCGAGATTGCGTTTCTGTTTCGTGATGCGTCAGCAAAAGGTGAGGATAAATCTAAACCAATTGCAGGTGAAACAAATATAACGTCTTTCTGGTATCAACTCTTATTGACGCTAGAAAACCAACTCGCAGAACAAGGCAATACCTTGGAGAATGGTGAGCGCTTGAAACTGGTTATGGATTATCCAGAAGGTACTACTGATGGCTCGAAGGTAGCAACACTCTTTCCCTTGCACAGCTTACGTGTCTCTCTCATCACGGCTTATACGATGGATACCCAACTGCCATTGCCTGTGATTTCGAAACTGCTAGCAGGCCATACACGCCTATTAATGACCATCTACTACAACAAAATTACACCGTCAGCTATGGCCGAAAAAATGGATGAAGCGGTGACTCAACTCGAAGAGAAGTCCAAGCAATCGGTACGTAACTTCCTTAAAGATGCCTCGATGGAGCAAATCCAATGCAAAATGGTTTATCACAAGGAAGACAGTATTCAGGCCGCTTTGGTCAATCGTAATCCGATTGGTTGGGAAGAACGAGCAACAGGTATTTGCCTAGTTGGTGGCAATACCGTGAAATCAGATGAAGTCAGCACTCTTGGCGGTTGCTGGAATGGTGGAGAGCTGATTAGAGATGCAAAAACAGCAGCAAACCGTTTTTATGATAGCGTACCGCACGGCCCTGAAAACTGTATTCGTTGCCGCTGGTTTATTACAGAAGCTTATTATCTTAAACCACTGAACGCACATTTTAATCAGCTCGGTTATAAGGCGCATCAGGCCGCGAACTTGTCAGTGGAGATTGAAGGTGAGTTAGAAGCGCTTAAGGACGAGCAATTCTTTTGTGAAGAGCAAGGCACCCCCTTTACCAAGCACAGTGAGCTACAAGCCTTACAGCGGCGTTATGAGAAGCAGCTAGTTGAAGCGGACGAATACACAAAGGATTGGACTGCTTGTTTTAAACTCATTTACAGAATCATCCAAGTTGAAGAATCGCGTGCTAACGGTGATACCAAAGATAAACTGATTGCAGTAGGTTCTGAGCAAGATATCAGCTACGCCTTAAAGTTCGTGGAAACCGAATCAGAGCTATTGCACCTTTCGTTATTGTGTGACGATGCTGAATTCTATCCTGATTTACAGGACGAGCTTCGCAAGACTCCTGCCATTCAAAAGCGCTCTATGCAACTCAGTCGTGTGCTGATGAAAAAAGGCTTTGAGCCAATCTTCTTGGAAATGGACGAAAAACAGCAACTCATTGCGGCTAATGCCATGCTACGTCAAATGGCAAAAATCGCTGATCCTGATGACAAATTAGAGGGTTTCCGTAAGGTCGCCAATTACATTGAAGCAGGTGAATACCTTGAAGAAAACAAACTGTTTAATGCAGGTATTAATGCACTCTCTGATAAAGCTTTACGCCTAGAAAACTTCACTCAACCTGCGCTATTGGAGGGTTAATGGACATTAATATTGATGTAATCTTGGATGACTTAAAAGACGGTAAAGTACCGAGAACCCAAAAGAACCTAGACAAGCTTAACGATATCTTGAAAGCCTATGCCGAATCAGGTCAGCGTGACTTCTCTATCACCCAAATGGGGCGAGTATCAGCAGCCGAAGGTGGCCCTGGCTACGAGGCTTTACGCGCAACGAAAAATGAACACTACCGCAAACTCATTGAGGCGTGGGCAGCGAAGAGTAAAACAACCACCAAAAAGCCGTTATCGGTAACATCACGATCTAAGTCTATTCCACAAGACAATAAGCTTTTAGAACGTATTCCAGATCCTGCGGTGCGAGCTTTGTTTGGTCAAATCATTGCTGAGCGTAACCGTTACCGCAAAGAGGTCAACCTGCTTAAACAGCACGCGAATATCACCATTGATAAACGTCCTGTTCGTCAGTTTGATACAAGTGCAGAGCCGAGTGTTGAAGTGTTACCTTCACTATCTGGCATCTTGACCGAATCTGAAAAGAAAGCCTTAGCCTACGCCATCTCTGACGAGTGCATGGAAAAACATGACTGGCAAACTACGCAAGCAGGCCAAGTGAAAGACATGGAGTACAACACAGAAATCTTCCCTAGAGGCTTTGCGACAGGTCTACGTAAGTTGTTAGGCGAGGTAGATCAATAATGGCAAATGGGCAGCAAAAAGCACAACAAAACCTTGAAGCATTTGAGGTATGGCAAGCCACTCAAACTGATGATGACTTTAAGCAAATAGCCTTTAAAGGCAAGCTTAATCGCATCGAAGTAGCAAAAGGCGTGGGTTGCGGAAAGTCTGCCCTTAACCAGAATCCTGCACTTAGAAATGCCCTCAAGGCGCTAGAAGACAAACTGCGTGATAAAGGTGTACTCCCGCCACTGACTGAATCAGCAAAAAAAGATGCAGACAAACCAAAGCAATACGACAACACGGCTAATCGCAAGCTGCTCGACTCTAAAAGAGTATCTACTTTGGAAGCTGAAAACATTGAGCTAAAAGCCAAGATTAAGGAGTTGGAGAATAAGCTAGAGCGGTTTGGCGAACTGAATGAAACCTTGTCAGAAATGGGGTTCATGCCACGATGAATGTTGCACTCCATCAAGACCAAATGCGTGTCACGAGCATTCCTTACAGTTCTACCAAAATGGTGATATTCAGTGGTGTGCCACTGGCAAAAAACTCATACAAAACCAACAGTGGCAAGTATTACGTCACCATCAAAGCAGATCCAGATACCATCCCCGTTCAACCAGCCCTCGGTCAGCACTGGTGGGTTAAAGGCTCTCGTTTAATAGAAGAGGTGGAAACGGGTGAGTTCGTGATGCAACAACACACTTACGAATCTCCTGAGCAAATCGAATGCTGTCTTCCAGAAACGGGCGAGCAATTGATTCGCTTTATCGCCAGAGAGGCTGACTTTAAAGGTATCGGCGAAAGTAAAGCCAGATTGCTCTGGCTGCTTCTTGGCAAGGATTTTCACTCGATAGTTAGAAAAGATACTCCTGAATCAAGAGAGCTGCTTAGAAGCGTCCTAAGTGAAGATTCTATCAACGCGCTATTTGAAGGTTACGCCAAATATAAAAATCTGGCTCACTGTAATTGGATGACCGAACACAAGATACCAGCAAGTGTTCAGCAGCGCTTATTAAAGCATCATGGAGAAGAATCCATTGAGGCTATAAGACAAAACCCATATGTTCTAATTGGCTTTGGTATGTCATTTAAGGATGTCGATAAACTGGTCGAATTAGACCAGTATAAGATCACAAAAAGTGATCATCGCAGACTAAGCGCGGCACTTGAAACTTCCATTCGAAAAGAAATCGAAAAAGGCCACACCTATACAACACAGGCAAATTTGCGACCCTATTTAACTAAACTGTTAAACGATAAGGAACTTGTGATCCAAGCGTTCAAAGCGGGTCACGATAGAGCGCAATACATCCTTAACCCTGACACTGGCACCTACCATCCAACGGCACAGTTGCTGATGGAAAATGTCGTTGCAAAACGACTTAAAGCATTAGCCAGCCAAAAGAATCTTTTTGACTAATATGCAAATTCTGCATATTGCTCTGCTGTTGATGAATTGCCATACAAGCTAGCCAAGAAACAGATTGAAGCAGTAACAACATGTTTAGATAACGCAGTGAGTTGCATCACTGGCGGGGCTGGAACAGGCAAAACAACGGTACTTAGAACAGCTCTTCGTGCTTATCAACAAATGGGATTTGAAATACATGCAGTGGCGTTGAGTGGCAGAGCCGCTATGCGCTTGCACGAATCGATAGGCTTATTCACCTCAACTATTGCTAAGTTGTTGCGTGAAGATCCTATCGAACCAAATTCAGTTCAACAAAAGCATCTTCTGGTAATAGATGAAGCTAGTATGATCGACTTGCCAACCATGTATCGTCTGGTCAACCACATTCATCCGTCAGTACGGATCATCTTTACTGGCGATCCTGATCAACTCCCACCTATTGGCTGCGGTAAGGTACTTGCTGACATCGTTACATCTAAAGCCATAGCTAACACTATGCTGGATATCGTGAAGCGTCAGGAAGGCTCAACAGGTATTCCTGAATACTCCAAACTCATTAATAAGGGTATCGTTCCTGGTCAACTAAGTACGGGTGCTATTTGCTTCCACGAAACGACAAAGAACGACATTGCTCAAGTCTGCTGTGACTTGTATCAGCAATCACCTGAAAACAGTCGTGTTATGGCACCAACCAAAGCGCTCGTTGCTGATATTAACAAGCTGATTCAAGCAAAGATTAACCCAGATGGAAGCAGGTTAGAATTTGAGTTACATGGCGAGGCATTTTTTCAGAATCTTAGGCTTGGTGACGCGATCCTGTTTACACAGAACCAGTACGATAAAGGCATTCAAAACGGCTCTCTCGGTACACTAACCAGCGTTGAATCATCAGGTGAAAGCTATGGTGAAGTAATGTTAGATACTGGCGATAAGGTTGAGGTCACGCAGTCTGTTTTAGATTGCATGGAACTAGGCTTTGCAATCACTCTTCACAAAGCCCAGGGATCACAATTTCCGAGGATTATCATTGCTCTGCAAAGCGGCAAGATCGTAGACAGAGCGTGGCTCTACACCGCAATCACAAGAGCCGAATCTGAGATTCATATTGTAGGTTCACGTCAAGACTTTGAACGCACAGTGTTAAACGAAAGCCATTCAGACAAACGTCGAAGTTACTTGTCTGAATTACTGAGGTTAAATGATAATGAAAAATGAACACTCAACTAAGATTTGCAGTATCTGCAACTCAGAAGCACAACAAGACTGTCAACTAGACGGGGTAATCGATGAACAGCATATACGCTTAATTCTGTGCGACACGTGCTTTAAGACAGCGCTGGCTGCGCTGAAAGAAAAGAAGAGAATCGACAACATGTTTAACGAGGATTAATTATAAGTGAGCAAAAAGGATATGGAATTTCATTTAGAACTACACCTTAAATGGGGGCCGAAACACGGCTATTCTTCTGTAGCTGACTTGTATGGTGTTGATGAAATTATTAGGAATTATGCCAACGTATCACGCGAGGTTGACGAAAAGATTTATGAACTTCACTTAGATTGGACTCAATTAAGAACACTCGTTGAGACAACTCTGAGTACAAAGAGTAAATTTTATAGGGAGATGGATGGCGAAACATATAAGCTAGCCTCTAAAACTGAGAAATTAGTCGTCCCATTGATTGTTGTTATAGAGGGTGATCTCTCTTTAAGTAATACCTTTCCAGATATTGAAAAATTACTTACAGAAATATACTTCGTCTCAAATATATCTGTCCCAGGCATATTAGATCTTTATCAGCCAGAGATTTATGTTAAAGGTGAGTGTGTTTATGAGCCTATAGCTCTCAGCAGCTTTTATTTTGAAGAACTGGGCGATGGAATTAGGGGTTCTAGGGATTTTCCCCTCTAAAAAGACATAATCCTCTGTAGACCACACCAATAAATGGCTGCGGAGGTGGGTTACTACTTATAAGT
>MDTA01211079.1_pt1 | contig 10119 bp, 7 predicted proteins | sample 811151 | NCBI WGS metagenome assembly MDTA01 (sample SAMN05326648, study PRJNA326480) | marine metagenome | isolation source: seawater | place: Indian Ocean: South | collected 2010 | reverse complement strand
TAAAATTATGAATGAAAAAAACTCACTAGGGCTGAATAAATGCTTTTTAGATCTAGATAATCCTTTTGAATTATTTGAGAGTTGGTTTGAGGAGGCTAAAAAGAAAGAAATAAATGATCCAAATGCTTTAGCTTTAGGTACAGCAAGTAAAAAAGGCATTCCCTCTGTGAGAATGGTTCTTTTAAAGGGATTTGATAAAAATGGTTTTGTATTTTATACGAATTTGAAAAGTCAAAAAGGAGTTGAAATAAAAGAAAATCCTTATGCAACTATGTGTTTTCATTGGAAAAGTCTTTTAAGACAAATAAGAATTGTCGGAATTTTGAGACAGGTGAATGATGAAACTGCAGATAATTATTATAATTCTAGAGCTTACGAGAGCAGAATTGGTGCCTGGGCCTCTAAACAAAGCAGTATCTTAAAAAATAGAGATGAACTTTTAAAGTCTATAGAGGAATATAAAAAAAAATATAAAGATAAGGATAAGGTTCCAAGACCAAATTACTGGTCTGGTTGGAGATTAGAACCCGATAGTATTGAGTTTTGGTTAGACGGAGATAATAGGATCCATGAAAGATTAAAGTATACCTTAGATAAGAATAGAAACTGGATAAGAAGTCTTTTAAGTCCTTAAAAATTTCTAGATAAGCTGAATGACGTTAAATTTTCAAGTATAGTTTTTTCCTCACAATCCTTAAAAACTGACAATGAGTTTGATGCCATATTAATATAATGATGTGCTTTTTTATAACATTCTTTTATAATCTCGAAATGTTTTATCAAATCTAAGACATATTTTAAATCAGACTCATCTCTCACTTCTTTTGAAAAAATTTTCTTGAGATAATCTTTTTCACTAATATTTATTTTTTGAAATAGCAAAATAATAGGTAAAGTGATTTTTCCTTCAAAAAAGTCTTGTCCAATTTTTTTTCCAAATAATTTTAGTTCAGAATTATAATCTAAAGTATCATCGGCAATTTGGAATGTTAAACCAAGATTTCTTCCATAAAATTCTAAAGCTTCTTTCTCTTTTGTTTTCATATCTGATAAAATGGCACCTACTTTTGTTGATGCCGCAAATAATTCTGCAGTTTTAGCAGAAATTATTCTGAGGTAAGTTTCCTCTAACATATCTACCTCACCCTTATGTTGAAGCTGCAAGACTTCTCCTTGTGCAATTTTTGAAGAAGTAGATGATAAAAGTTTAAGAACTTCAATATTTCCATCCTCTACCATCATTTCAAAACATCTGCTTAATAAGTAGTCACCAACTAATACAGATGAGTGATTATCCCAAATTTTGTTTAAAGTTTTTTTTCCTCTTCTCACAGCACCATTATCTATTACATCATCATGCATTAAAGTTGCTGAATGAATTAACTCTACACAAGCAGCTAAATTTATATCTCTTGTTCCTTTTGAGTAACCACACAATTTTGCAGATCCCAAAGTTAGTAATGCTCTTAATCTTTTTCCACCAGTATTTAAATGATAATCAGTCATTTTTTGAACTAAATCTACATGACTAATTAATTTTGACTTAATTTTTTCTTCAACCAACATTAACTTATCCTCAACGGAGTCTTTAAGTTGAAAATAAGAATTATTTATTTGGTTTTTTAATTGAATTACGCTACCCATTTAATGGGCAAATTAGTATAATTAGTTTCTATTGATACTTATCAATTGACGCACCTAAAACTTCAATTATAAGGTGTCTTTATATTCATTTAAAATTCTGTAAAGATTAAATATGCTCACTTTTTTTAAAAAGAAAAAAATTATCTCACATATTAAGCTAAGCGGTGTTATTGGTAATGTTGGTAAATTTAAACAGGTTATCGATTTTTCTAGTCAAGAGGAAATTATTTCTAAAGCTTTTTCATTAAAAAAAGCATTATGTGTTGCAATTACCATTAACTCACCTGGAGGATCACCAGTTCAATCTCATATGATCTATAGTCTGATAAGACAAAAGGCAGAAAAAAGTAAAAAAAAAGTAATCGTTTTTGCAGAGGATGTAGCTGCTTCTGGTGGCTACCTAATTGCATGTGCTGGAGACGAAATATACGCAAACTCTAGTTCAATTATAGGTTCTATAGGAGTTATTTACTCATCATTTGGGTTTACGGAGTTAATTAAAAAAATAGGTATAGAGAGAAGAGTACATACAGCAGGGAAAAATAAAAGTACGCTTGATCCTTTTTTAGAGGAAAAAAAAGAGGATATTGAAAGATTAAAAAACATTCAATTAGATTTACATAAAGATTTTATTGATGTTGTAGAAAAAAGTAGAGGCTCAAAATTAAAAAAAACTGAATTGGAGTTATTTTCTGGAGAGTTTTGGTCTGGAAGAAAAGCAAAAGAACTTGGTTTGATTGACGGAGTTGGTAATGCTCATCACATACTTAAAGAGAAATTTGGTGAAGATATAGTAATTAAAAAATTTGAAAAATCTAAAAGTTGGTTGAGTAAAAAATTATCTGCATCAAATAATCAATTAGATCAGATCGCAAATATATTAGATGAAAAATCTGTCTGGCAAAAATATGGCCTCTAAAAAAGCTAAAAAAAAACCAAAATTTCAAAGTTTTCAAGATACGATAATTAATTTACAAAAATTTTGGAGTAAAAATGGCTGCATAATTTTGCAACCTTATGATATGGAAGTTGGAGCAGGAACTTTTCATCCAGCAACTACATTAAGATCTCTAGGGCCAAAACCTTGGAAAGCTGCTTATGTTCAACCATCAAGAAGACCAACTGATGGTAGATATGGAGATAACCCAAATAGATTGCAACATTATTATCAATTTCAAGTTATTATAAAACCCTCTCCTTCAAATATAAAAAAACTTTATTTAAATAGCTTATCCATGATTGGTATTAACCATAAAGATCACGATATAAGATTTGTCGAGGATGATTGGGAGAGCCCAACACTTGGTGCTGCTGGACTTGGGTGGGAAGTTTGGTGTGATGGAATGGAAATTACACAATTTACATATTTTCAACAGATGGCGGGCTTTGAATGTAAACCTGTTTCAGTTGAAATAACTTATGGTCTTGAAAGAATTTGTATGTTCACCCAACAGAAAAAGAATGTTTATGATTTAATTTGGAATAATAACGACATTGAATATAGAGAAGTTTTTCATCAAGCTGAGAAAGAATTTTCAGCATATAACTTTGAACATGCTAATACAGAAAATCTTTTCAAAATTTTTGATATGCATGAATCAGAGGCCAAGTCATTAGTGGAAAAAAGAATATCTCTGCCAGCATATGATCAATGTTTAAAAGCAAGTCATGTTTTTAATATATTGGATGCACGTGGAGCTATTAGTGTTGCTCAGAGAGCTGAATACATCGGAAGGATAAGAGAAATAACAAAATCAGTTGCCTCAATTTGGATAGATACTCAAATATAGAATGTCAGAATTTTTTTTAGAGCTGTTTAGTGAAGAAATTCCGGCTGGACTTCAAAAAAATTTCAGAGAAAAAATTTTTGAGGATTTTAAAAATTTATTTCAAAAAAGATTAATTAAATCGAAAAAAAGCTTTTCAATATCTTCTCCCAATAGAGTTGTCATTGTGTTTCAGGGCTTAGACAAATTAATTAGAATTGAGTCAGAGGAAATTAGAGGACCTAAAATAAGTGCTCCAGATCATGCATTAGAAGGTTTCATTAGATCAAATAAAATTGAAAAAAGAGATTTATATAAAAAAAGAACTGATAAAGATGAGTTTTATTTTTATAAAACAAAATTAAAGATACTGAGAACTCACGATTTATTGACTGAATTCATTCCAAAAATCTTGGGAAGTTACCAATGGAAAAAATCAATGAAATGGGGAGAATTTGATTTAAATTGGGGCAGACCATTAAAATCTATTTTATCAATTTTTGATAAAAAAATAATAAATTTCGAATTTCATCACTTAATTTCATCCAATTCAACTTTTATAGATAATGATATTGAGGAAAATAAAAAGACTTTTAAAAATTTTAAGACTTATGAAAAATTCTTTGAAAAGAAAGGAATTATTATAAATCAAAATAAAAGACTGAAGATAATAAATCAAAATTTTTCAAAAATACTTATAAAAAAAAATCTCAAAATGAGTGAAAATCCCAAACTTCTTGATGAAGTAGTAAATTTAGTTGATAGTCCAAATATATTATTATGTAAATTTGATAAAAAATTTCTGTCGATTCCGAAAGAGATTTTAATTTTAACGATGGAAACTCACCAGAAATATTTCCCAACTTTTAATAATAAAAATGAAATAACCAATGAATTTTTAATAGTAACAAATAAAAAAGATCAAAAAGGGCTCATTAAGATTGGAAATGAAAGAGTAGTTGAAGCAAGATTGAGTGATGCTGAATTTTTTTGGAATAAAGATAAAAACTATAATCTTGTAAAAAAAGTTTCAGATTTAAAATCAATGAGTTTTTTTAAGGGGCTTGGAACTTATTTTGAAAAGGTTCAACGCATGAGAAAACTTGCAGGAATGTTGTCGGATGAGTTATTAATAAGTAAAGAAAAGGTAGAACTGTCAGCGTCAATTTGCAAAACAGATTTAACATCTGATTTAGTTAGTGAGTTTCCTGAACTTCAAGGTATTATGGGAGGATATTTTTCTGCACATCAAGGATTTGAAAAAGATATCTCGTTAGCAATAACAGAACAATATTTGCCTATTGGATTAAGCTCAAAGATTCCGAAAAAACCTTTTAGCGTTGTATTATCAGTTGCTGATAAAATTGACACTATGGTTGGTTTTTTTGGCATAAATGAAAAACCCACAAGTTCTAAAGATCCTTTAGCACTAAGAAGAATCGCAATAGGAATAATTAGAATAGTAATTGAAAATAAAAAAGATTTAAGAATAAATGACTTAATGAATTATTCAGCAACTTTGTATGAGGATCAAGGTTATGAATTAATAAATAAAGATTTACAAAAAGAATTAATTATTTTTTTGAAAGATAGATTTAAATATTATCTCAAAGAAAAAGAAATTCGTTACGATATAATTGATGCTTCTTTAACATCATTATCTCTAAACAAACTTTTCTCATCTTTTGAAAGAGCGAGATGTTTAAATAAGATTATAAATAGCCAAACTGGTATAGACATAACATCAAGTTATAAAAGAGCTTCAAATATATTACAGGCTGAAATGAAAAATATGAGAGTACAAATAGACAATACAACTGATCCTGGCATTTTTAAAACTGATTTTGAAAAGAACCTTTTTAAAAAGATAAATGAAATTAAGAAGTATTTTTCAAATGTTAATAATGATGAAAATTATGAAAAATCATTGGTAATTTTAGCTGAGGCTAAAAAAGAAGTATTTGAGTTTTTTGATAACGTAAAAGTGAACGAGGATAATGAAACTTTGAGAAAAAACCGATTGGAACTTATCAATATGTTATGTAAAACGTTTCAAAATTTTATAAATTTTGAATTATTAAAAGCCATCAATGACTAAGTTTATCTTTAATTTCAATTCAAAAGATTCAAAAAGAATCAAAAACCCTAAAAATTTTTTAGGTGGCAAAGGGGCTAATTTATCAGAGATGGGTAGAATGGGTCTGCCTGTACCTCCTGGTTTTACCATTTCAACAAAAGTCTGTGAAATATTTTATAAAAATAAAAAAAGATTAAATCCAAAATTAATCACTCAAATCAAAAAAGAACTTAAAGTAATAGAGAAAGATGTATCAAAAAGATTTGGAGATTTAAAAAATCCTCTTCTTTTATCAGTAAGGTCTGGAGCAAGAGTTTCAATGCCAGGGATGATGGATACAATTCTTAACCTTGGATTAAATGATAAAACAGTAATTGCTTTATCTAACAAAACATCAAATGGGAGATTTGCAAAAGATAGTTATAGAAGATTTATTCAAATGTACAGTAATGTTGTCTTGGGTGTAGAGAGTTATCATTTTGAGGAGTTAATTGAAAATTATAAATTAACTAAAGGTGTGTTGTTAGATACTGATTTAGACGAAGAAGATTGGGATGGTTTAATAATAGATTTTAAAAATACAGTTCGAGAAAAAACAAATAAAGAATTTCCTCAAGATGTATATCAACAATTATTTGGGGCAATTAGTTCGGTATTCTTATCGTGGGAAAGCAAAAGAGCAAAAGTTTATAGAAAACTAAATCAAATTCCATCTGAGTGGGGTACTGCAGTCAATGTTCAGTCTATGGTGTTTGGGAATATGGGAAATGATTGTGCTACCGGTGTTGTTTTTACAAGAAATCCCTCAGATGGATCAAATGATATTTATGGAGAGTATTTAATAAATGCACAAGGTGAAGACGTAGTCGCTGGAACCAGAACTCCACAGTATATTACAAAAAAAGCCAGAAAGGAGGCGAAAGCCTCAGAGGTTTCAATGGAGGAGTCAATGCCTAAAGTATATTTTGAGTTATCAAAAATTTTAAAGCGTTTAGAAAAACATTATAAAGATATGCAAGATGTTGAATTTACAGTTGAAAATAATAAACTTTGGATATTACAAACTCGCTCAGGTAAAAGAACATCAAAGTCAGCTGTTAAAATTGCTGTTGAAATGGTTAAAGAAAAGTTAATTACTAAAAATGATGCAGTTTTAAGAATAAATCCAAATTCTTTGGATACCTTGTTACATCCTACCTTAGATGAAAGAAGTTCAATACAGGTAATTGCTAATGGTCTTCCAGCATCCCCGGGTGCAGCAAGTGGAAAAGTGGTTTTTACTTCTGAAGAGGCACAAAGATTGAATGATATGATGCAAGAAACAATTTTAGTTAGAGTTGAAACTTCTCCAGAAGATATTCAAGGGATGCATGCCGCAAAAGGAATCTTAACGGCAAGAGGAGGAATGACCAGCCATGCTGCAGTAGTTGCGAGAGGAATGGGAAGACCATGTGTCTCTGGATCTAGTGAGATCGACATTAATTATGATCAAAAAATTTTTAAGACATCATCTGCAGAGGTAAAAGAGGGAGATATAATTACAATAGATGGTTCTACAGGAAGAATTATATTAGGAAACGTTCAAACAGTAAAACCTGAAATTTCAGGAGATTTTTCCAAACTAATGAAATGGGCTGACGATATAAGAAAATTAAAAGTTAGAACAAATTCTGAAACTCCAACCGATACTAAAACTGCAAGAGATTTTGGTGCAGAAGGTATAGGTTTATGCAGAACTGAACACATGTTTTTTGACGAGGAAAGGATTTTGTCAGTTAGAGAAATGATTCTCTCTAGAACTCAAGAAGATCGAGCTAGGGCATTAAAAAAACTTTTACCTCATCAAAAAAAAGATTTCGTAGAAATATTCAAAATTATGCATGGTCTACCTGTAACTGTTAGGTTATTAGATCCTCCATTACATGAGTTTTTACCCAAATCTGATAAAGAGATTTTGGAAGTAGCTAATGTAGTTGGAGCAGATAAAAAAGAAGTGGAGTCTAGAATAGAGGAGCTTCATGAGCAAAACCCGATGCTTGGTCATAGAGGTTGTAGATTGGGCATTTCATTTCCAGAAATTTATGAAATGCAATGTAGAGCAATTTTTGAAGCTTTATCAGATCTTAAAAAGAAGAATCAAAAATCGGCATTTCCAGAGATAATGATACCGCTTGTTTCGACAGAAGCAGAAATTAAGATTATGAAAGAATTAGTTATAAATACAGCAAGAAAAGTTCAAGATGAAAATAAGGTCAAGATAGAATTTTTAGTTGGTACCATGATAGAATTACCTAGAGCTGCGATCAAAGCAAAAGATATTGCAAAACACGCAGAATTTTTTAGTTTTGGGACTAATGATTTAACTCAAACTACTTTTGGAATCAGCAGAGATGATAGTGGAAAATTTTTGAATGACTATATTGATAATAAAATTTTTTCAATTGATCCATTTGTATCCATAGACGATGGTGTAAAAGACTTAGTGGAAATTGCAGTAGAAAAGGGAAAAAAACAAAATAAAAAAATAAAACTAGGAATTTGTGGAGAACATGGTGGAGATCCGATGAGCATTCATTTTTGTTCAAAAGTAGGTCTAAATTATGTTTCTTGTTCACCTTATAGAGTGCCTATTGCAAGATTAGCTGCTGCTCAAGCTGAATTAATGAAAAAGAAAAAAAATTAATTTGGCTTAATAATTAAAATTCTAATTTAAAATCTATTGATGGAGCACTGTGGGTAATACATCCTATGGAAATTCTATCAACACCAGTTGAAGCTATAGATTTTACACTTTTTAAATCAATGTTTCCAGAGGCCTCAGTTTGATAATATTTTTTTGCTAATTTAACACCTAATTTTAAATCTTTTAATTTCATATTATCAAAAAGGACACAATTAAATTTTAATCCGATGATTTGTTTTAGTTGATACAATTCATCTACTTCAACTGTTATTTTTTTACCTTTTTTATTTTTAATAGCTAAAGAGACTATACTTTTTATATTTGAGCTAGATATATGATTATCTTTTATTAAATATTCATCGCTTAAATTAAATCTATGATTTGTACCACCTCCAAGTTTGACAGCGTATTTTTGAATAACTCTTAAATTTGGTATTGTTTTTCTTGTACAACATATTTTACATTTTTTTCCAACCAATTTTACAAATTTATTTGTTTTTGTAGCTATTCCTGAAATATGAGATAAGAAATTTAAAGCGACTCTCTCAGCAATTAATATATTTTGAGCATTACCTGTAATTACTGCAATTAATGAGTTTTTTTTTACGAATAAACCATCTTTTTTTTTCAATAAGAATTGAATTTTTTTATCAACAAGATAAAAAGCATATTTTGCAAATAACAAACCCCCTATTACAGCATCTTGATTTAAAATCAATTTTACTTTAATTTTTTTATTATTTTCAATCAGACTAGAAGTGATGTCTCCCGATGGATATAAATCTTCGTTTAGAGCTAGTTTAACAGTATTTTTAATAAAATTTTTACTAAGTTTTATTTGAGACACAAAATTTATCTGCCAATAGCAACCATTTTTTCTACTGACAACCGAGCTTTATCAATAGTTTTCTTGTCCATAGTTATTTCGCCAGTTTCATTCATTAAACAATCTAATATTTTTGGTAAAGTAATTTTTTTCATATGAGGACACATGTTACAAGGTTTGACAAATTCTACATTTGGATTTTCAACTTGTATGTTGTCACTCATTGAACATTCAGTCACCATCATTACTTTTTTAGGTTGGTTATTTTTAACATAATTAATCATTCCTGAGGTAGATCCGGCAAAGTCACTCGCTTTGATTACATCAGGGGGACATTCTGGATGTGCAATTATTTTAATTCCTGGATTATTTAGTCTTATATTTTTTATTTCATTTTCATTAAATTGATCATGCACAATACAAATACCTTTCCATGAAATTATTTCAACATCAGTTTGAGAGGCAACATATTTTGCAAGATAATCGTCAGGTAAAAAAATTACTTTTTTTACACCTAATGATTTAACAATTTTCACAGCATTTGCTGAGGTACAGCATACATCTGTTTCAGCTTTTACATCTGCAGATGTATTAACATAAGAAACAACAGGAACTCCAGGATATTTTTCTTTTAACAATCTTACATCATTACCAGTGATTGAAGATGAAAGAGAACAACCTGCATTTAAATCAGGCAATAATACTTTTTTGTTTGGGCTCATTAATTTTGCTGTTTCAGCCATGAAATGAACCCCTGCCATAACAATAATATCTGCTGAGGTTTTGGATGCTTCAACTGCGAGAGCTAAGGAGTCAGCAGAAAAATCTGCAATACCATGGTAAATTTCTGGAGTCTGATAATTATGAGCAAGAATAACTGCGTTTTTTTCTTTTTTAAGTTTATTTATTTTATAAATGTAAGGAGCATGCACGGACCACTCAATTTCGGGCATAACTTTTGATATCTTTTGGTATATTTGGTCAGTCGCTTGTTTTACTTCTTGATTAAATTCCATAATGAAATTTATCAATTTGAAACCTACTTGTCATTGATTTAATGTGGGTCATATTTGCGGTCATGCTGAAATTGGTAGACAGGCACGGTTGAGGGCCGTGTGGACCT
>MDTA01108881.1_pt1 | contig 10119 bp, 9 predicted proteins | sample 811151 | NCBI WGS metagenome assembly MDTA01 (sample SAMN05326648, study PRJNA326480) | marine metagenome | isolation source: seawater | place: Indian Ocean: South | collected 2010 | reverse complement strand
TTATAAACCAGTGTAATTTTCAGGTGTTATTGCATATAGCTCAGCTTTAATCTTCTCTGAAACATCTAACTCACTTATGAACTCATGCATTGATTCTTGGTTAATTTTTTCGTTCTTTCTAGTAAGTGCTTTTAAAGCTTCATAAGGATTAGGATAAGCTTCTCTTCTTAAAATAGTTTGAATAGCCTCAGCAACAACTGCCCAGTTGTTTTCTAAATCCTTATCAAAAGCTACTTTATTTAACAACAATTTATTTAACCCTTTTATTGTTGAATTCAACCCCAAAAAGCTATGTGAGATGGGCATACCTACATTTCTCAAAACAGTACTATCGGTCAAATCTCTTTGCATTCTACTTATTGGAAGCTTTCCGCTTAAATGTTCAAATAAAGCATTAGCAATACCCAAATTTCCTTCAGAATTTTCAAAATCTATGGGGTTTACTTTATGAGGCATAGCAGAAGATCCTACCTCACCTTTTTTTATTTTTTGTTTAAAGTAATCTAATGAAATGTAGGTCCAAAAATCCTTGTTTAAATCAAGTACTATAGTATTTATTCTTTTTAAAACATCAAAAAGAGCAGCTAAATGATCGTAATGCTCAATTTGAGTAGTTGTCTGAGAACGGCTGATGTGCAATTTATTTTTCAAAAAACTATTGGCAAATTCAACCCAGTTAATGTTTGGATAAGCAACATGATGAGCATTGAAATTTCCTGTTGCACCACCAAATTTACCAGCATAGGTTATATCTTGAAGCTGATTAATTTGAATTTGAAGTCGTTCAACAAACACCATTATTTCTTTACCTAGTCTTGTAGGCGATGCGGGTTGACCATGTGTTCTAGCAAGCATAGAAATATCCTTCCAATCCGTTGCTAGTTCTTTAAGTGTGTTAACAAGGTTAGACAAACATGGAAGAAAAGCTTGATCGATAGCATCTTTTAATGACATCGGAACAGCTGTATTGTTAATATCCTGAGATGTTAATCCAAAATGAACAAATTCTTTCATATCACCAATTGACATTTGCTCCATTTTTTCCTTTATAAAATACTCAACAGCCTTTACATCATGGTTAGTTGTTTTTTCAATCTCTTTAACTCTCAAGGCATCTTTTTCAGAAAAATCAAGATAAATTTTTCTAAGAGATTCATTATTAGAAGAATCATATCCTTTTAGCTGTTCTAGTGGAATTTCACATAAAGCAATAAAATATTCAATCTCAACCTTTACTCTATATTGAATCAAAGCATACTCAGAAAAATAAGAGGAAAATGGTGAGGTAATTTTTCTATATCGACCGTCTATTGGTCCAATAGCTGAAAGCTCTGTTAAATTCATACCAGTAGTTTAATTCTTGCAAAAGTATAAATACCTATACCATTAGCACAAAGAATCATTAATTTAATGACTTAAATTTTTATCTATATCATGTGGAAGGATTTTAAAATCGGATTAAATGCATATTTAAAAGCAATACCATTTGTGTTGAAAAACGGTTTTTGGATGTATTTTATAATTCCAATAATTATTTTCATTTTCATCTATTACTTGGGGTTTTATTTTAAAGACATGCAACAATTGTATAAGGCTCCAGATGATGCGGGTTTTTTCAAATCCATATATTATTTCTTTATATCAGGAATCTTTCTATTGTTATCGTTCACATTTTTAAACTTTATTAGATACATCATAATCATTCTTATTTCCCCCCTTCTATCAATTGTTTCTGAACGGACTGAAAGAATTCTTACTGGCAATAAATACACTTACAGTTTATCTCAATTAATTAAAGACGTTAAAAGAGCACTGAATCTTATAATTAGAAACATTGTCTGGGAAATGTCTCTTGTGGTTCTTGTACTAATAACACTAAAAATTATAAATATTTATTATCCAATGAATGATTTACTTAATTCAACCTTTCGTATTGTTGCCGTTGAGTTCATCGCCTTTTACTATTATGGGTTTGGATTCATTGATTATATAATGGAAAGATTGAAAATGAATCATAAACAAAGCATCTATTTTGTTCGAAAACACAGAGGGTTAGCTATTGCACTAGGACTTGTTTTTACCCCTTTATTTCACTATAGTAATTCCTACCTTTTCTTTTTAAAAGAACATTTAGAAAATGAAAGTGATTTATTTATTTTAATTCTTATCGCCTCTTGTATAATAATTGCTATTATTCCTATACTATCAATGGTGGCAGCAACAATTGCAGTTTTTGAAATAAACGGTCTTAAAAAAAAATAATTTACTAGCTAAATACCTCTTATCAATAAAAGCAAAGTTGTCTCAATTTAATTATATTTGTTTTAAACGAATTAAAGAAATATGAAATTTTTAGTATCTATCCTTTGTATGTTTTTTATTTCCTTCTCGATTTTTTCCCAGTCCTCAGATACAACAAAGACTTTCATTGATAAAACTAAGATGCAAATTAAGCTTACTGACGCTAAGCACAAATACTATGAGCACAATTACAGAGCTTCTATAATTGCTTTCAAAGAAGTACTTGCATTAGATGGTAAAAATGCAAAAGCAAATTACGGAATTGCTCAATGCGAATATGCCATGAAAAACTTTGCTAAAGCAAAAGACTACATAACCAGAGCGTATTCCATAAACAATAAAGTTGATCCTGATGTTCATTACCTTATGGGTAACATTTATTTTAGAGTTGGAGAATTGGAATTAGCAAAGCAATATCTGATGAAATTCAAGTCTGAAACAAAAGAAGCCAAACTTGAAGAGTACGATGTTGACTTAATTCTTAAACAAATTAGCTATGCCAAAGAAGCAATTAAAGCTCCCATTGATGTTACGATAAATAATATGGGGGAAATTATTAATTCTAAGGCTCCTGAATTTGCTCCTTGTATTTCACAAGATGGCAAATACATGGTTTTCACTTCTAGAAGAGCAAATACAATGGGAGGTGGTATAGACATAAATTACGACCATATGTACTACACTGACATCTATTTATGCGAATGGGATGACTACATTAAAGATTGGGGAGAGCCAAGTAATATGCTAGGAAAAGTTAATACCGAATATCATGATGGCGGATTAAGCTTTACTGCCGACAATTCTCTACTTATCTATCGAAACATATATAACGTTACTAGAAGTGGAGATATATACATCTCCAAACAAGCAAAATCTGGTAGTTGGGCAACCCCAAAACCAATTGCTAATAAAGACAAAAAAATTAGAAATAAAATTAACTCAAGCTATTTTGAAAGCTCAGCAAGTGTAACTGCAGATGAGCAGTACATTTATTTCGTTTCTGAACGACCAGGGGGTCAAGGTCTTGCTGATATCTATTTTGTGAAAAAAAGTGGAAAAACTTATACCGAACCAGAAAATTTAGGAGCATCAATTAACACTGCAAATGACGAAAAGTGTGTTTTTATACATCCAGATGGAAACATACTATTTTTCACCTCTAATGGTAGAAATGAGAGTTTAGGAAGCTACGACATTTATTACTGTACTGGTGGTCATGGTAAATGGAGTGAACCAAAAAATATTGGTTATCCTATAAATACCTTCATGGAAGAAAAAACAATTTCTGTATCAAAAGATGGTAAAACAGCCTATGTTGGAGCGTATTATGATATTGATTCTAAAGGAGATGCAGATTTATTTAAAATAGACATCTCTAAATTAAATTTAGTTAAGTAACATCAATCTTAACATATTTAATGCCGATAAGCTACTTATAAGAATATTTCTCTCACGATTATTTCCAAGACTAAACTTCTTAGAAATCACGTTCTCTTTATTGGCTACTGCAATCCAAACTGTTCCAACAGGTTTTTGCTTAGTTCCACCGGAAGGCCCTGCTATTCCAGAAGTAGCAATAGCATAATCAGTATTAAAAGCATTTTTAACTCCTATAGCCATTTGCTCAACCACTTCTTTACTAACAGCACCATTGTTTTTAATCAAATTAGGACTAACATTTAACAACTGCTCTTTTATTTCATTGGAATAGGCAACTACAGAACCTTTGTAATAAGCAGACGAACCACTTATTGCCGTTATTAAATGAGCTATATTACCACCTGTACAGCTTTCTGCTAGAGATAAGCTTGAACCAGATCTTTTGAGTAATTCACCTACTACTTCTTCCAAACGGTCTTTTTCATAACCAAAAATATAATTGGGTATAAGACTTTTAAGCTGGTTGATAAAACCGTCTATTTTTTTTGCTAACTCATTTTCATTATTCCCAAAACCAGTAATTCGCAACTTAACAATTCCTGGAGAAGGAAGGTAAGCCAACTTCAACCCCGAACTAACCAATTCAGTTTCCCAATCTTTAATAATTTCAGCTAAAAAAGACTCACCTATTCCCTGAGTTTTTATGGTTTTATTTACAACATTAGAAGTTAAATATTGTGTCTTTAATTTGGGGAGTATCTCTTCCAAAAAGATACCCTTCATTTCGTAAGGAACACCAGGAAGAGAAATAAAATCTACACCATTTTTTTTAAACCACATACCACAAGCAGTTCCTCTATCATTTCTTAGAGTTTCACAATTATTGGGCAGCATGGCTTGATCACTATTTACCTTTAACATTTTTAATCCTCTACTTTTAAAATAGGTCTCTATTTTTTGCAGTACTTGTTTATTAAGCACTAATTGAGATTCAAAAAATTCACATAAGGTTGTTTTAGTAATATCATCATTCGTAGGACCTAAACCACCTGTTAAAATCACCAAATCAGATCTATTTAAAGCAACATTTAAAGAAGAAATAATATGTTCTCTATCATCTCTTATTGATGAAATCTGGGTAACCTTTATTCCCAGTAAATTTAATTGCTCACCTATCCATGAACCATTGGTATCTACAGTTTGCCCAATAAGTAACTCATCTCCAATGGTAATTAACTCTGCATTCATTATTCCTCTTTAATAAGACAAAAATAGTTTTATAGTTGAATGTAAATGAAAATAGTTTGGCAAAATTATTGTTAAGTTTACCTTTAAATATAAAACCATCAAAATGAAAACCTCTTTTAATCAACTTCTATTTCTTTCAAGTTTCTGTCTATTGTTATCTAATTGTAGCAGCCAAATTAACCTTAATAAAATTACCAAAACAGTTACTGAACAAGTCCTTGACAATGGTTCAGGATCAACTAGCAATCCCCTTTCCAATGAAGAAGTAATTACTGGTTTAAAAGAAGCATTAACTGTTGGAATTGAAAATGGATCCAGTAAAGCTTCCAAACTTGATGGATTTTTAAAAAATGAAAAAATTAGACTTCCTTTTCCAGAAGATGCACAAAAGGTGAAGGAAAAAGCACTTCAGCTTGGTCTAGACAAAAAAGTGAAAGAATTTGAAACTACTCTAAATAGAGCTGCTGAAGAAGCCGCAAAAGAAGCCGCCCCAATTTTCATTAGTGCAATTAAAGAAATGTCTATTGGTGATGGTTTTGAAATACTTAAGGGAGCTGACAACGCAGCAACTAACTATTTAAAAGACAAAACATCATCTAAGCTAAAAGTTGCATTTTCGCCAAAGGTTGAGAATGCTATAAACAAGGTGAATTTAACTAAGTACTGGGAACCTCTAACCTCAGCATACAATTCAGCTTCTTTTTTAACTGGATCACAAGAAATCAATACAGATTTAAATGAATATATCACCAATAAAGCAATTGAAGGATTATTCCAACTTGTTCAAGAAGAAGAGCTTAAAATTAGAAAAGATCCAATTGCTAGGGTTACAGATATTCTTAAAAAAGTTTTTGGAAGTTTATAATGCCTTATAAACCTAGAATCTTCAAACACTTTACTTTTTTACTTATTTTTAAATATGAAAGAAAGTACGGTAAGTTCTTCTAACCCAATAGCTCCTTCAGAGTTAATTATTACTGAAGAAGGTAGGATATACCATATTAACTTGAAAGATAGCGACATAGCTGATGATGTTATTGTTGTAGGAGATCAAGAGAGAGTTAAACAAGTATCTAAACATTTCTCAACAATTGAAGTTAAGATTTCAAAAAGAGAATTTATTACTCATACAGGATTTTACAAAGGTCATAGAATTACTGTATTGTCAACTGGAATTGGCACAGACAACATAGACATTGCAATTAATGAATTAGATGCTGCGGTTAACATTGACTTTACTACCAGAAAACCAAAAGAACAAAAACGTAAACTTAACATTATTCGAATTGGAACAAGCGGATCTCTTCAGGAAGATATTCCTGTCGACAGTTTTGTAGTCTCTTCTTACGGATTAGGTTTTGATGGTCTATTAGGTTTTTACAAAACTTATTTTGAAGACGATGAGCTAGCCTTAAAAAAAGCCTTTGTAGAACAAATTAAATGGCCAAATGAAGCCAATAATCCTTATTTCACCAAAGGAAATTCCAAGCTGATTAATAAAATTGGGCAAGAAATGCATAAAGGTATTACTGCAACTGCCAATGGCTTTTATGGTCCTCAGGGAAGATCTCTTAGACTTGCTACTGCTGTACCAAACTTGAATGAACAGCTCAATAGTTTCTCTTTTAATAAGCATAGAATAACAAATTTTGAGATGGAAACTTCAGCCTTATATGGATTATCTAGCCTTCTTGGACACAATGCCTGCACAACATGTGCTATTATTGCCAATAGATTAAAAAAAGAATATTCTAAAGACTACAAAAAAACGGTAGACCAATTAATTGAAGTGGTATTGGAAAGAATTATTGCTTAGTTTTCAACAATACTATTTTTCCAAGAACTTATTTTATTCAATAACGTAGTAATCATAGTGGATAATTCTAATGAAATAAATGCGTTGGTTAAGCTTATTGACGATCCTGATGAGTTAATTTTTAAACATGTAAAAGACAAGCTAATGAATCTAGGGGTAAACATTATACCTCATTTAGAAAAAGCTTGGGCAAATGAAAATTTAGGAGATGTTTTTCAGCATCGTTTAGAGTCCTTAATTCATGATATTCAACTCAACAATGTTTTTAAAGAAATTGGGAACTGGATACTAAATTCCAAAAATCTTCTAGAAGGGGTATTGATATTAAACAGATATAAATATCCCAATCTTAATCAACTAGACATAGAAAATAAAATCAATCAGATAGTTAGTGATGTAAATTGTAAATTGTCTGATGAATTAACCCCGCTAGAAAAAATTCAAGTTATTAATGCCATTTTATTTGAATTGTATGGGTTTAAAGGGGATAAAGCAACCTATCATGACCCTGAAAATTCTTACTTTAATACTGTTTTACAAAAGAAAAAGGGGAACCCTTTGATGCTTTCTATATTGTATATTGAAATTGCAAAAAGAACAGGTCTTCCAATTGTTGGGATAAATCTTCCTAATCATTTTTTAGTAGGCTATAAAGATGTGGATTATAAAAAATCGGATACTGTTTTTAACAGAGATTCTCATGGGATTTTATTTTACATTAACCCTTTTAGTAAAGGAGCTATACTATATCATGATGAAATAGATGACTTTTTACATGAGCTAAAGTTAAAGCAGCGTCCAAAATATTATGCTGAATGTTCAAATATTGATATTGTTAAACGTATTCTTACCAACCTCATCTACAGCTACTCCAAAGAAAACAACAAAAAGTTAATTGAAGAATTAAAGAAAATTAATCAACTATTTAACTAATTGTAGTCATTAAAAAATTATGCTTTAAATAAATTTTTAAAGCATTAATCAAAATTTATTCAATAAAACTACTAACTACAAGTATTACAATAAAATAACAAATTTATTTATTACATTAGTAATAACTATAAAATGTCAATGGGACACCCTACAAATAAAGTTACTGAGGTTTGTAAATTGAAATTTGAAGATTTCAAAAAAAAACACTCCATTGATACTTCTACTTTTTTCGTTTCTCATTTTGGTGAACTTTCTCAAGAAATGGTAAATGACATTTCTATTGAAACAGAACAAAAAATGATTCAATCTGGAGATAAAAAGGTAGTGGTAAAAAAAGCTTTTAATATCTTAGTAGAAGGACTTCAAAACATTCGTTTGCATGGTGCTAAAGATAAAAATGGGATTCAAACATCATTTCTAAAAATTGCTAAGGACGAACTAGCCTATAAAATATTAATGGGGAATTTAGTTAGTAACAACAGTATTAAAACCATTTCAGATAAAATCAACCTTATTAATTCCTCCGATTTAAAGCAGATAAAAGAAATGTATGTTGCTACATTAACTAATGGTATTATCTCAAAAAAAGGTGGCGCTGGATTAGGCTTTATTACAATGGCTATGAAATCTAAAAACAACTTGGATTTTAATTTTGAACCCATTAACTCTGACATTTCATGCTTTTCCGTTGAATTAATTCTAAATAGACAATAACTTGAGTAACAATCTCCTCATAAAAGAAGGGAAAAACACACCCAAAGTTGTAGGCAACACAAATCTAAGTGAGCTTATTTTTAAGGGCAATTCTTACCCAGAAAATGTACTTCAATTTTACACGCCTATTTTTAACTGGATAGAGGAGTTAAAAAATGAAAAGGATGAAATTACTGTTGATTGTCAATTTTATTACATTGCTTCTTCTAGTGTTATTGCCTTTTTAAAACTCCTTCAGAAGGTGGAATCTACTTTTGAGAAAGAAAACATCAAGTTCATATGGAAATATGAAGAGGGGGATGACGACATTAAAAAAATTGGTCAGGATTATTCAACTATTCTAAATACTCCAATAGAAATTATTGAGATTGAGGAGAGCTAAAAAATAGAATAGTTATTATTTGAATTAATCTTTCTTTACTAAATCAGTCGACAGAAAAACAATTCTAAGAACACATCTTTTTACTAGGTGGTGCAAACTTAGTGAGCTCAATACCCTTAACTGCAGCTTCATATTCATTCATAGTCGGTATTCTACCAAGAATTGCCGACAGAACTACCACAGGGGTTGAGGCCAATAGAGACTCGCCTTTCTTTCGATCAGAGTCTTTTACCACACGACCTTGAAACAAACGAGTAGAAGTAGCCATAACTGTATCTCCCTTCTCTGCCTTTTCTTGATTACCCATACATAGGTTACAACCAGGCCTCTCCAAATACATCATATTCTCATATTGAGTTCTAGCCTTATTTTTAGGCGCATTATCATTAAACTCAAATCCAGAGTACTTTTGAAGCACATCCCAATCTCCTTCTTCCTTTAGTTCATCAATAATGTTATATGTTGGAGCAGCAACCACTAAGGGAGCATTAAACTTAACTTCACCTGAATATTCTTCTAAATTCCTGAGCATTTTAGCTAATATCTTAAGGTCTCCTTTATGCACCATACAGGACCCAACAAATCCAAGATCAACTTTCTTCTGTCCTGCGTAATAGGACAGGTTTCTTATTGTATCGTGAGTATATCTTTTAGAAACATCTTCATTATGCACATCTGGATCTGCAATCATTGGCTGAGCAATAATATCCAAATCAACCTCAAATTCAGCATAATACTTAGCATTTTCATCTGGTGACAAAGCTGGTTTTTCACCAGATTTAATCTGACTTATTCTTCTATTTGCAATATCAATTAAGCTCTGAAGGACTTTCTTTTTATTGTCCATACCTTTATCAATCATGATCTGGATTCTACCTTTTGCAATTTCTAGGGATTGAATTAACGTATCGTCCTGAGATATACATATGGATGCTTTGGCCTTCATCTCTGCTGTCCAGTCTGTAAATGTAAATGCTTGGTCTGCAAGAAGTGTTCCTATATGAACCTCAATTATTCTTCCTTGGAACACATTTTCTCCACCAAACTTTTCAAGCATCTGATCTTGGGTAGCATGAACAACGTCACGAAAATCCATATAGTCCTTCATACTCCCCTTAAATGTCACTTTTACAGACTCAGGAATTGGCATTGATGCTTCACCAGTTGCTAATGCAAGAGCAACTGTTCCAGAATCTGCACCAAATGCAACTCCCTTAGACATTCTAGTATGAGAATCTCCACCAATAATAATGGACCAGTCATCCACAGTAATATCATTAAGAACTTTATGGATAACATCAGTCATAGCATGATATTTTCCAAGAGGATCTCGAGCAGTAATAAG